>Ga0335081_10006596_pt1 | contig 18503 bp, 19 predicted proteins | sample Lox_Sample_35_FD_206713 | JGI IMG/M metagenome (GOLD analysis project Ga0335081, IMG submission 206713) | Soil microbial communities from Loxahatchee National Wildlife Refuge, Florida, United States - Lox_Sample_3.5 | ecosystem: Environmental > Terrestrial > Soil > Wetlands | place: USA...
CAAGTCGCCGGCGCCGGGCGGGCATAGCCTAAGCGCGAACCTTTCGCAAAGGCGTAGCCATGGCGATCATCGGCATCGATCTCGGCACCTCCAATTCGGCCGCCGCCGTGCTGCGCGGCGGGCGGCCCGTGCTCATTCCCAGCGCCGAGGGGGTCAGCCTCGGCGGCAAGGCCTTCCCCAGCTATGTCGCGCTCACCACCGACGGCACGATGCTGATCGGCGAACCGGCGCGGCGCCAGGCGACGGCCAACCCCGAGGGCACCGCGACCGCGTTCAAGCGCGCGATGGGCACCCGCGCGAGGATCCGGCTGCGCGAGCGCGAGTTCACGCCCGAGCAGCTCTCCGGCTTCCTGCTGCAGAAAATCAAGCGCGACGCCGAGGCGTTCCTCGGCGAGCCGGTGAAGGACGCCGTCGTCACCGTGCCGGCCTATTTCGACGACAACCAGCGCTCCGCGACCAAGGACGCCGCGGCGATCGCGGGCCTGAACGTGCTGCGGCTGGTGAACGAGCCGACCGCCGCCTCGCTCGCCTACGGCCTCGACCGGCTGCAGCAGGAGCTGCGCGTCGCGGTGATCGACCTCGGCGGCGGCACGCTCGACGTGACGATCATGGAATTCGGCAAAGGCGTGTTCGAGGTCAAGGCGACCAGCGGCGACACGCAGCTCGGCGGCACCGACATGAACGTCGCCTTCTTCGACGCTCTGGCCGCGCGCTTCCTGCGCCAGTCGGGCATCGACGCGAAGGCCGACCTCAGGGCGCGCGCGCGGCTGCTCGAGGCGGCCGAGATCGCGAAGATCGAGCTCTCGACCAGCACCACGACGCACATCAGCCTGCCGTTCATCGGCATGGCGGGCGGCCAGCCGCACCACCTCGACATGGACGTGACGCGCGCCGAGCTCGAGCACCTGGTGCGCCCGGTGATCGAGCGCTGCCGCGGCCCCGTGGAGCAGGCGCTGCGCGACGCGGGCATAGGCGCGCGCGACGTCGACCGCCTGGTGTTCGTCGGCGGGCCGACCCGCATGCCGGTGGTGCGGGCGTACTTCGAGGACCTGTTCGGACGCAAGGCCGAGCTCGGCGTCGATCCCATGGAGTGCGTCGCCGCCGGCGCGGCGCTGCAGGCCGGGGTGCTCTCCGGCGAGGTCAAGGACATCGTGCTGGTCGACGTCACGCCGCTCACGCTCGGGGTCGAGACCCTGGGCGGCGTGGCCACGCCGCTCATCGCGCGCAACACCCCGGTGCCGGTGAAGAAGAGCGAGATCTTCACCACCGCCGCCGACATGCAGACCAGCGTCACGGTGCACGTCTACCAGGGCGAGCGACCGATGGCCGCCGACAACACCAGCCTGGGGCAATTCAACCTCGACGGCCTCGCGCCGGCGCCGCGCGGCGTGCCGAAGATCGAGGTCAGCTTCGACATCGATTCCAACGGCATCCTCAACGCCACGGCGCGCGACGTGGTCACCGGGCGCTCGCAATCGATCCGCATCACCGGCTCGACGCGCCTGGCCGAGGACGCGAAGAAGCGCATGATCGACGAAGCCGAGCGCTACGCCGAAGAGGACAGGAAGCGGCGCGCCGACGCGGAGGCGCTGAACGCGGCCGACGCCCTGTGCTACCAGGCGGAGAAAACCGTGGCCGACTTCGGCGCCAGGCTGACCGACGAGCTCAAGGGCCGCATCGAGAGCGCGCGCCGCGAGCTGCACGACGCGGTCGCGAAGCGCGACGCCGCGCTCGCGAAGGACAAGACCCCGGCGCTGGAGAAGGTGCTGAAGGAAGCCGGCGCGGTAATCTACGCGCAGACGCCGCAGGCCGGGCCGTACCGGGAAGTGAAGGTGCCGCCCGCGGACGAAGCGCGCTCGAGCGGCCCGGCGACGAGCGGCAAGGTCGTCGACGCGGAGTACAAGGAGGCGCGCTAGCATCGCCACCCCGGCCAAACGCGATTACTACGAAGTCCTCGGCCTCTCCCGCGACGCGGACCCGAAGGCGATCAAGGAGGCGTTCCGCAAGCTCGCCCTGCAGTTCCACCCCGACCGCAACAAGGCGCCCGAGGCCGAAGAGCGCTTCAAGGAGATCGCCGAGGCCTACGCGGTCCTCTCCGACCCGAAGAAGCGCGCCGACTACGATGCGAGCGGTTTCGCCGGCGTCGCCGGGTTCTCGCCGGAGGACCTGTTCGGCGGCGTCGACTTCGAGTCCATCTTCGGCGACCTGGGCTTCGGCCTGGGCGGCGGCCTGTTCCAGCGCTTGTTGCGCCGCCAGCACGCGGGGCCTGTGCGCGGCGCCGACATCCGCATCGACGTGACGGTGCCGCTGGAGACGATCGCGAGCGGCGGCGAGCAGCGCGTGCGCTACGAGCGGCTCGAGACCTGCCGCGCCTGCGGCGGCAGCGGCGCCCGGGCCGGTACGTCGCCGCGCGCGTGCCCCGCGTGCAAGGGCAGCGGCGAGCAGGTCAGCACCCGGCGCGAGCAGGGCATGCTCATCCGCCAGTCACGCACCTGCCCGGAGTGCCACGGCGCGGGGCGGGTGGTCGACACACCCTGCCCCGCGTGCGGCGGACGCGGCAGCGGCGCGCGCGAGGAGTCGCTCGCGGTCACGATCCCGGCGGGTGCCGAAGAGGATCTGGTGCTGCGCGTTCCGGGCAAGGGCTACGCAAGCGACGCCGCGGGCGGCGCACCGGGCGACCTGCACGTCGTCGTGCACAGCGCGCCCGATGCGCGCTTCGCGCGCGACGGTGCGGACCTGTGGCGCGAAGAGCGCATCGACGTCGCCGACGCGGTGCTCGGCACCGAGCTGCGGGTGCCCACGCTCGAGGGTCCGCTCACGGTCAAGGTGCCGCCCGGCACGCAGCCCGACGCGCAGCTGCGCCTGCGCGGCAAGGGCCTGCCGCGCTTCGGCGGCCGCGGGCGCGGCGACCTCTACCTGCGCCTCGCGGTCGCCCTGCCCGAGCGCCTGGGCCGCGAGGAGCGCGAGCTGTGGGACAAGCTGCGCGCGCGGCGCCGCGCGCGCTGAGCCATGGCCGTCGAAGTCGAGTGCTACGCGGGCTACCGGGGCGAACAGGAGCCGCGCTCGTTCCGCCTCGGCGAGCGGCGGCTGGAAGTGCTCGAGATCGTCGATCGTTGGATGGAACCGGGGCGGCGCTGGTTCAAATGCCGCGCGAGCGACGGCCACGCCTACATCCTCCACCACGACCAGGGCGCGGGCACATGGGAGCTTGCCGCATTCACGCGCAGCACGTGAGTTTGACCACGATCAAGGTTGCGGGCCGTGGCGCGGGCAGCATGGTCGCATGGCCATACGACCATCCATCGACGTCGCGGGCCGCGTCAGCGTCGAGCTTGCGCGGCTGATCGTAAAGCTCACCGGGCGCGGCGAAGAGCCGCCGCAGACGCTCGGCGAAGTGCGCGCGGCGCTGCTCGCGCACAAGCCTGCGAGCCTGCGCGAGGCGGAGTTCCTGCACCCGCAGGACCAGGCGTCGCGGCTGGTCGAGCTCGACGCGCTGATCGAGGAGTTCGGTGCGCAAGCGCGCGCAGCGGACTTCGTGCCGCAGCTCGCGAGCGAAGGCCTGTCGCGCGTGATCGAGGCGGCGATTAACGACCCCGCGCTGCCCGACTACCCCAGCCTCGCCGAGGTGCGCGAGGCGATGAACCAGGGGCTGGCGGCGCGCCTGGTCGGCGAAGGCGCGCTGGACGAGGACGAGGAGGTCGGCCTGCTTGCCGAGATCGAAGAGCTGATCCGGCAATACGGCGCCGGGACGGCGGCGGAGCCGCTGGTCCGACTCGAGTGAAGCTCCTCGTCGGAGCGCTCGAGTCGCCCTCGCCGGCTTGCCTGCCGCTCGAGATCGTCGAGCGCAAGGGCCTCGGGCATCCGGACACGATCTGCGACGCGCTGGCGGAGAACCTGAGCCGCGCGCTGTCGCGCTTCTATCTCGAGCGCTTCGGCGCGATCCTGCACCACAACGTCGACAAGGCGCTGCTGTGCGGCGGCGCGGCGCGGCCCGCGTTCGGCGGGGGCGAGATCACCGAGCCGATCGATATCTACCTCGCCGGGCGCGCGACCGCGAGTTTCGAGGGCGTGACGATTCCGGTGGACGAAATCGCAGTCGAGCAAAGCCGCCGCTGGCTGCGCGAGAACCTGCGCCACCTCGATCCCGCGCGCCAGGTGCGCATCCATCCGCGCATCCGGCCGACCTCGCCCGATCTCGCCGCGCTGTTCCTGCGCCAGCGCGGCGCCGCCGCCCCGCTCGCAAACGACACTTCGCTCGGGGTCGGCTTCGCCCCGCTCGACGCGCTGGAAAGCGCCGTGCTCGCCGTCGAGCGCAAGCTCAACTCCCCCGAGGTCAAGGCGGCGCGGCCCGAGATCGGTGAGGACGTGAAGGTGATGGGCGTGCGCAGCGGGCGCGATCTCACCCTCACCGTCGCCTGCGCCCTGGTCGGCCGGCACGTGTCGGACATCGACGACTACCGGCGCAAGAAAGCGCGCATCCGCGACCTCGCGGCCGCGGCGGCGGGCGCCGGTGCCGAGGTCGAGGTCAACAGCGCCGACGGCGACGGCGCCGACAGCATCTATCTCACGGTCACCGGCCTGTCGGCCGAAGCGGGCGACGACGGCCAGGTGGGGCGCGGCAACAGGGTCAACGGCCTGATCACGCCCTACCGCCCGATGAGCCTCGAGGCCGCTGCGGGCAAGAACCCGGTCACGCACGTCGGCAAGCTCTACAACCTGCTCGCCAACCGCATCGCGCGCGCGCTGGTGGCCGAGGTGAACGGGGTGCAGGAGGCCTACTGCTACCTGGTGAGCCGCATCGGCCAGCCCATCACCGAGCCGCAGCTGATCGACCTCAAGCTGCGCCTCGACGACCCCGCCGCCCTCGCCTCGCTGCGGCCGTGCATCGAGGGGCTGGCGCGCCGCGAGCTCGCCGGCCTGACGCTGCTGTGGCGCGAGCTGCTGCAGGCGCCCCAGCAAGTGTGGTGACCCAACTGGAATTCAAACCTTCTCAATCCTTCAGCGCCCCCATCGTCAGCCCCTGGACGATGGATTTGCGCACGAAAAAGGCGAACACGGAAACCGGCAGCACGATCAGCGTCGCCGCGGCGCCGATGCCGGCCCAGTCGATCTTGCCGTAGGAGATGAAGTTGTATACCGCCACCGGCACGGTCTTGGTCTTCGGCCCGGAGAGGATGAGCGAAAACAGGAACTGGTTCCAGGAGAAGATGAAGGCCATGATCGCCGCCGTGGCGATGCCGTTGCGCATCAGCGGCAGCACGATCCGGACGAAGCTCTGCCAGCGCGAGCAGCCGTCGATCATCGCCGCGTCCTCCAGCTCGCCCGGCATGCTCTCGAAGAACGAGACCATGAGCCAGATCACCATCGGCATGGTGATGATCAGGTGCGTGATCGTCAACGCGGTGTAGCTGTCGATCAGCCTCAGGTAGCGGAAGATGATGTACCAGGGAAGCAGGTAGCTCACGAACGGCGTCATGCGCGCGATCAGGATCAGGATGCCGATCCTTCCCTGCCGGTACTTGGCGATCGAGTAGGCCGCCGGCAGTCCCAGCAGGAGCGACGTGCCCGTCGCCAGGGTGGCGACGATCAGGCTGTTCATCAGGTAGTGCAGGAAGTTGTATTGCTCGAACACCGCCCGGAAATTCTCCAGCGTCGGCACGAAGATGAACTCCGGCGGGTACGATATGTTCTGCACGCCGGTCTTGAGCCCGGTCATGATCATCCAGGCGAAGACGAACAGCGGCGGCACGCACAGCGCGGCCGCGCCTGCGTAGAACACGGCCTCCTTCAGCGTTGCGGCGACTCGGGCTCTTGTCATCATCGTTCCGCTATGCGCGCCCGGGTCAGAACACCAGCGAATCGCGCCGCAGGCGGTTCATGACCACGTTGAACAGCAGCACGATCATGAACACCACCACCATCAGGGCCGAGCCGTAGCCGGCCTTGAAGAAGCCGAAGGCGACGTTGTAGGAATAGAGGTAGAGCGTCTCGGAGGCGATGCCCGGTCCGCCCTGGGTGATGGTGTAGATGGTGTCGAATTCCTTCAGGTTGTCGAGCGAACGCAGCATCAGGGCGGCGATCAGGACCGGCCGGATCAGCGGCAGAGTAATGAACCAGAAGATCTGCAGCGGGTTCGCGCCGTCGATGCGCGCCGCCTCGTAGGGATCCTGCGGCAGGGACTTGAGACCCGCCAGCACGATGAGCGTGATCATCGGCGTCCACTTCCAGACGTCGACCATGATCAGGCTCGGAACCACTGCGACGGGGCTGCTCACCCACAGGCCCGGGGGGAGCCCGATGCTCGTAAGCAGATAATTGAGCACGCCGATCTCGGGATTGAGCATGACGCGCCAGATCAGCGCGACGGCAACCGGCGTCGCGGCGAACGGGATGATGTAGATCGCCTGGACCACCTCGCTGCCCTTGAAGGCGCGGCTGAAGTAAAGCGCAATCAGCAGCCCCAGCGCCAGCTCCAGCGCCAGGCTGACGCCGCTGAAATAGACCATCACCTTGAGGCCGTTCCACACCCGGTCGTCGCCGAAGGCTTCGACGAAATTGTCGAAGCCGACGAACTTCGGCTGTCCCAGCCCGACGGTCCACCTGGTGAAGGTCAGGTAGAGGTTGAAGGCGATCGGCAGCACGACGATCAGAAACAGCACCGCGACTGCGGGCGCCGGAAAGAAGAAGCGCTGGCGGCGATTGACGTAGCGCGAAACCCCGCGCAGCGCTTCCATCATGGCATTGGCTCCGTCAATGGGAAGCCGGGTCAGCGCTCCATCTTCTTGTCCATCAGCGCGGCCGCTTTCCTGGCGGAGGCGGCGACATTCTTGCCCTCGATCGCGTCCACGATCACCTGGCCGGTGATGTCGCGGATCTCGGCCACGTTGAGGACCGGCGGGTTCCACTGGCCCTGGCCGATGTCGAACGACTTCATCGTCGCGGCGGTCCAGTCTGGCTGCTTGTCGTTCGCCTTGTACTCAGCCGAGTTCCATGCCGAAATCCGCCCGGAGGGAACGCCGGCGAGCAGCGAGCCCAGGCCGTTCTCCTTGCTGGTCGCCCACTGGATGAACAGCCACGCCGCCTTCTGGCGCTCCGGCGTGCTCGTCTTGCTGATGGCGAGGCTCCAGTTGGAGACGTGCGGCAGGCGCAGGCCCTTCGGGCCGGCCGGAATCACGGCATATCCGACCTTGCCCGCCACGTTCGATTCCTTCGGGTTCTCGTAGAGCGACTTGAACACGTTGGCGTCGTAGATCATCGCCGCCTTGCCCTCCATGAAGATGGAGGTGCTCTCCGCCCAGTGCAGCATGGTGCCGCCCACCGGGCCGTAGCGCCTGAGCAGGTCGCCGTAGAACTTGAAGGCTTCGATGTCCTGCGGCGAGGCGAAGTTCGACTGGCCCTGCGCGTTGGTCCACGACCCGCCGAAGGTATAGAGGAAATCGACCCACTGCGACGTGGCCGCCGCCTTCTTGCCGCGCAGCGTGATGCCGACCAGCTTCTTGCCGTCCACCACCTTGCCGTTGAAGAACTTGGCGGTCGCTTCGAGCTGGCTCATGGTCGCCGGGACCTTGCGGTGGAAGCGCTCGAACAGGTCCTTGCGATAGGCGAGGAGCGAGGTCTCGGCGTTGATGACGATGCCGATGCGGTTGCCTTCCATCGAGGACGCCTTCGCGAAGCTGGCGAAGAAGTCCTGCGGATCCCACGAGGCGTCGGTCAGCTTGGGATCGGCGATGTAGGCGTCAAGCGGCTGGAGCCATCCCGCCTTCCAGTAGTAGCGGGCGTCCTGGCCCGGCATGATCATGAAGCCGTCGACCTTGCCGCCGGCGTTGAGCTCGATGGTCAGCTTGTTGCGGTATTGATCCTCCGGAAAGGACTCCATCACGACCTTGATGCCGGTCAGCTTCTCGAACTCGGCGATCTTCGGCTCGATGTAGGTCGTGAACGGGTGCTTGTTCATGAGAAAGCGGATCTGGGTTCCCTGCGCCTGCTTCCAGTCGATCTGGGCATGGGCGCCCGGGGAGATCAGACCCACGCACATCAGCGTCGCCAGCGCGACGGACTTCACTGCGGTCTTCATACGGCACCTCCTGGTCAAATGAAACTAAACGACGGTCTGCAGCGTGTCCTTGTCGAAGACGTGCGTCTTCGCCATCTTCACGTCCAGTTGCAACATCTCTTCGTCGGCCGGCAGGACCTCGGGCGCCTCCATCCGCGCGACCAGGCCGTGCGCGCCGCAGCTCAGGTGAACGAAGATCTCCGAGCCGAGCGTCTCGACCACGTCCGCGCGCGCCGTCAGGGTGTTGCCGCCGCCCTCGGCCGCGGCCGGATCGTGCATGGCCATGTCCTCGGGGCGCACGCCGAAGACGACCGCCTTTCCGGCGTAGGGCTCGATCCGCGCCGCGAACGACGCCGGCGCCCGCAGCCTGAAAGCGCCCGCGTCGATGAACAGGCCGTCCGCTTCCGGCGCCACCGTCGCGTCGACGAAGTTCATCGCCGGCGAGCCGATGAAACCCGCGACGAACAGGTTCGCCGGCCTGGCGTAGACCTCCATCGGCGTGCCGGTCTGCTGCAGGGCGCCCTTGTGCATGATGAAGATCCGCTCGGCCATGGTCATGGCTTCCACCTGGTCGTGGGTGACGTAGATGATGGTGGCGCCGAGACGCCGGTGCAGCTTGCTGATCTCCGCCCGCATCGCCACGCGCAGCTTGGCGTCGAGGTTGGAAAGCGGCTCGTCGAACAGGAACACCTTGGGCTTGCGCACGATGGCTCTTCCCAGCGCCACGCGCTGGCGCTGCCCACCGGACAGCTCCTTCGGCCTGCGCTCCAGCAGATCGTGGATGCCGAGGATGTCCGCCGCCTCGCGCACGCGATCTTCGATCTCCGCCTTGGAGAACTTGCGCATCTTGAGGCCGAAGCCCATGTTGGCGCGCACGTTCATGTGCGGGTAGAGGGCGTAGTTCTGGAACACCATCGCGATGTCCCGGTCCTTGGGATCCATGTCGTTGACGCGCTTGTCGCCGATCAGGATCTCGCCCGAGGTGATCGGCTCGAGCCCCGCGATCATGCGCAGCACCGTGGTCTTGCCGCAGCCCGAGGAACCGACCAGCACCGCGAATTCCCGGTCGTGGACCTCGATCGACAGGTCGTCGACCGCCCGCACGGCGCCGAACTGCTTCACCAGGTGCCTGAGGATGACGCCGCTCATATCGAGTAGGAGGAGAACCCGCCGTCCACCGGTACCACCACGCCGGTCACGAACGCGGAGGCGTCCGACAGCAGCCAGACCAGCGTGCCGATGAGATCGTCCGCCTGGCCGTAGCGGCCCATCGGCGTGTGCGCGATCACCTGGCGCGCGCGCGGCAGCAATTCGCCCGTTGCCGCATCGACGTGCAGGAAGCGCAGCTGCTCGGTCATGAAGAAGCCGGGCGCCAGGGCGTTGACGCGCACCCCGGCGTGCGAGAAGTGCACCGCCAGCCAGCGCGTGAAATTGCTCACCGCAGCCTTCGCCGCCGAATACGCGCCGACCTTGGTCAGCGGCGTGAAGGCGCTCATCGACGAGATGTTGACGATCGAGCCATTGCCGTTCTCGACCATCGCGCGGGAGAAGGCCTGGGTCGTCAGGAAGGTGCCCATGAAGTTCAGGTCGAACACGTGGCCGAAGCCCGCGGGGTCGAGGTTGAAGAACGACTGCGCCGCCGCCTCGCCCCCGGCCGGCGCGGCGAACTCGACCGAGGTGCTGCCGCGCGGATCGTTGCCGCCGGCGCCGTTGATGAGCAGCTCGGGCGCGCCCAGGGCGGCGGTGACGGCGTCGCGGCATTGCCGCAGTTGCGCTGCGTCCAGCACGTCGCAGGCGAAGGCGAGCGCCGTCCCGCCGGCGCGGTTGATCGCCTGCGCGCGCGCCTCGGCGTTCTTCCGATCGATGTCCAGCACGGCTACCTTGACGCCCATCGTTCCGAGCGCGTCGGCCATGGCGCCGCACAGCGCGCCCCCGGCCCCGGTGATCGCGGCCGTGCGGCCTCTCAAATCAAAGCGCTGGAGGATCGCGCCGCTCACAGCCCGCCCCTCTCATCGACGAAGGCCGTCACCTCGGCCCAGGTGGGCATCGAGATCGAGCAGCCATGGCGCGTCACCACCATCGCCCCGCAGGCGTTCCCCAGCCGCGCTGCTTTCCGCAGCTCCCATCCCCTGACGTAGCCGTAGAGGAATCCCGCGCCGAAGGCGTCGCCCGCGCCCAGGATCTTCTTCACCGTCACCGGAAAGCCCGGCACGTCCTGCGGCCGCTCGCCGCGCAGGTGGATGCGGCAGCCTTGCTCGCCGCGCTTCTCGACCACCACCGCCGGCCCCAGATCGAGCAGGTCGGCCACGTGCCGCGCGGCGTCGCCGCTCACCCGGGCGTCGCTCACCTGGGACCCGACCAGGTGCACCGCGGCGGGATCGGTCAGCATCGCGGCGTTGATCTCGTCGTCGGTACCGATCACGAAATCCGCGCAGCGCAGTGCGCAGCGCACCGCGACGCCGAAGGCGCGCGGATCGTGCCATTGGTTCGGACGGAAATCCAGATCGAGGACAACAGCGTTGCCGGCTTTACGCGCAAGCTCCGCCGCATAGAGTGTGGCGCTACGGCTCGGTTCCTGGCTGAGATTCGTGCCAGCGAACTGGAACACGCGGCTGTCGGCGATCGGAGCAGCAAGGACATCGTCGATCGACAAGGCGATATCCGCGCAATTGTCGCGGTAGAAAACCAGCGGAAACCTGTCGGGCGGCTGCATGCCGAGCACCACCGCGCTCGTGCGCCGGCCGGCCTTGCGCGGGCTGAACGAAATGTCCACCCCTTCCCCGGTCAGGAAATGGGCCACGAAATCGCCCACCGGATCCTCGCCGAACGCAGTCAGCAGCCCGGACTTCAGGCCGAGGCGGCGGCAGCCCACGCTCATGTTCGTCGGCGAGCCGCCGACGTAGGCTGCGAAGCTGCGGATGTCCACGAACCGGGCCCCGATATCATTGCTGTACAGGTCCATGCCCGAACGCCCCATGTGGAACGTGTCGTAGGCACGGACCGGCCCTTGAGCGACCGCGGATGGCATGGGAACAATTGGACGCCCGAGGCGAAAACACCACTTGATTAGTGTCAATCGCCGCGCTGATAGGACGCTCTTATGACAACAACATTAAAGGCCGCAAAAGGCGTGCGCCGTACCGTCCTGGTGCTGATGGGCGTATCCGGTTGCGGCAAGACCGCGGTCGCGCTGGAGCTGCAGCGGCTGCTGGGCTGGAAATTCATGGAGGGCGACGACCTCCATCCGCCCGCCAACGTCGCGAAAATGCGCTCCGGGCGCCCGCTGGAGGACGCCGACCGCTGGCCCTGGCTCGAGCGCGTGGCGCAATGGATCGACCAGCGCCTAGCCGCCGGAGAGCCCGGGATCATCACCTGCTCGAACCTCAAGCGCGCCTATCGCCGCATCACCATCGGCGAGCGCAGAGGCGTCACGCTGGTCTTTCTGCACGCCGCGGAGCCGGTGATCGCGGCGCGGCTCGCGCAACGCGAACATCGCTACATGCCCGCCTCCTTGCTGCATAGCCAGTTCCAGGCCCTGGAGGAACCGGCCGAAGATGAACATCCCGTCGAGGTTGCGGTGGACGGCAGCCTGGCGCAAACGGTGCTCGATCTGCTGCGCAAGCTCGCCGCCGCGCAGGATGCCCGCGGCGACTAGAAGAGACGGCGCGACGTCATGCCGCGGGCGCTCGCACGAGCATGACCGGGACCGGTGCCGTGCGCACGATCTGTTCCGCATCGCTGCCCATGATGAGCCGCCTCAGGCCGCGCCGGCCGTGGGTGCCGATGACGATCAGGTCGGCGCGCGACTTTCTCGCCTGGCGAACGATCAGGTCCGCCGCGGGGGCGGCTTGCGCTTCGAGCAGGACGGCGGTGCACTTCAGTCCGTTCCTTCGCACCAGCGCTTCGGCCTTGCGCAGCACTCGGCTGCCCCGTTTCCTCAGCTCCAGCATCAGGTTCACCATGTAGGGGCCGATCTCTGCGCCGCTCACCAGTACGGTGTGCTCGTCTACGACGTGCACCAGCTGCAAGCTTGCCTTCTGCCCCTTGGCGAGGCGGATTGCCTCGCGCAGGCCGCGACTGGCAGCGCGGCTTCCGTCTACCGGCACGAGGATGCGTTTGTAGGTCATGGTGTCCTGTCCTTTCATCTAGGGGCTAGTCGATATTAAGCCTGTCGTCGTCGTCGATCTGCCTCAGCAGCTCCTCGACGCGCCGAGCGCCATCCTCGCTGCCGAGCACCTCGAGCGGCGTGCGCCCGCCGAGTTGAACGCTCGGGCGGTTCAACCACTGCCGCGCCTGGGCCGGCTCGCCGAACACCCGCTCGGCCAGGCGCAGCACCCGGCGCGCGCCGTGGCGGTGCATTCAGGCCTCCCCCGCGAGCGCGGCGACGGTCGCGGCGAGCCCTTCGACCACGCGCGCCATCTTCGGGTAGCGCAGCCGCGCCGGAGTGTCGGTGGCGCTGTGGTAGTGCCGGTTGCGGTAGAACGCGGTGTCGGTGACCATCACCGCGCGGTAGCCCGCGCGCCAGAAGGAGAGCTGGTCGCTCCAGGCGACGCCCGGCACCAGTGCCGGCGCAGCCAGGCGCTCGGCGGGAAAGTCGCTATGCGCGCGGAACGCCCCGACCACCTCGCGCAACGCGCGGCGCGAGGCGAGGTTGGAGACGAAGGCAATAAAGTTCCCGCGCGCGGGATAGAACCACTTGAGCAGCGGCGGATACGCCTGGCTGTCCGGAGCGTCGTCGTAGCAGCCCAGCATCTCGAGCGACAGCATGACCCGGATGTCGTCCCCGCGCCGGCGTGCGGCGCGCGCGTAGACCTTGCTGCCCATTTCGCCCCAGTAGAAGAAAGGCGGCTCCTCGTTCACGAACGCTACCAGCTTCACCGTGCGCGCGAGCCGCGCCCCGCGCAGCGCACGCGCGATCTCGATCAGCGCTGCGACGCCGCTCGCGTTGTCGTCGGCGCCCGGACTGCCGCGCACCGTGTCGTAGTGCGCCCCCGCCAGGACGATCTCTCCGGGCGACGAACGTCCGGTAAGAACGACCTCCAGATTCTCGCAGTCCACGTCGAGCACGTGGTAGCGCTGCGCGCCGACTTCGAGGCCGAGCGCATCGAATTCGCCCTTTATGTAGGCCGCGGCCGCCGCGAGCGCGTCGGGGCGCCAGACGTTGCGCTCGCCGATCCCGCCGGCCAGCCACTCGACGTGGCGACGCAGCCGCTCGGCCGGTCGCGGGGCGCGCAAATCGGGCTTCTTCAGCTCGAACATGGTTCACCTCGGGCGCAACGGCAGCCGGCGCAGCCTCTGCCCGCAGGCCGCGAACACCGCGTTTGCAAGCGCCGGCGCGACGACCGGCACCGCCGGCTCGCCCACGCCGCCGGGGTCGGCCGCGCTATCGACGATGTAGGTTTCGACCGCCGGCATCTCGCCGAATTCCAGGATCGGATAGTCTGCGAAGCTCGACTGGCGCACGCGCCCCCCCGCGATGCGGATCTCCTCCTTCAGCGCCGCCGACAGGCCGAGCGCGACGCTGCCTTCAAGCTGCGCGTGCACCGCGTCCGGCAGCACCGCGATACCGCAGTCGATCGCGCACACCGCGCGCTCGACGCGGATTGCCCGCGCCGCGACGCTTGCCTCGATCACCACCGCGGCGACGCTGCCGAAGCTCTGGTACACCGCGACGCCGCGGCCGCGTCCGGGCTCGGGCGGCGAGCCCCATCCGGCGCGCCCGGCCGCGAGCCGCAGCACGGCGGCGTGGCGCGGGGCCCCGGCGAGGAGCGCAAGCCGGTACTCGAGGGGATCGCGTCCCGCGCGATGGGCGAGCTCGTCGACGAAGCTCTCGATCGCGAACGCGTTGTTCGAGGCGCCGACCGAGCGCCACGGCCCGGTCGGCAGCGGCGAGGCAACCTCGACGTGCCGCTCCCGCAGGCTGGGTACCGCGTAGGCCACGTCGATCCCGCCAAGCGCAAGCTCGGGGCCGGCGATGCGCAGCAGCCATTCCGCGGGCAGGCCCTCGCCGTCGAGCCTTGCGCTGAGCCGCGCCGCATGCGCCGGACGGTAGAAGTCGTGCTGCAGGTCATCGGCGCGCGTCCAGACGACCTGCACCGCCATGCCGAGCGCCTTGGCCAGCTCCACCGCCTCGGCGACGAAGTCGGTCTCCAGCCGCCGGCCGAAGCCGCCGCCGAGGAATTGCGTGTGCACGCGCACCTTCGACTTTGCCAGGCCGGCGACGCGCGCGGCCACGCGCTGCGTGTCGGCCTGGTGCTGTGTGCCGACCCAGACGTCGCAGCCGTCGCGCCGCACCTCGGCGACGCAGTTCGTCGGCTCGATCGTCGCGTGCGCGAGGTAGGGCGTTCGGTAGGTGGCCTCGAACCGGCCCTCCGTTGCGCTGCGCCCGAGAGCCGCCAGCAGCCGGCGCTCGATCTGCGCGCCGCTCAGCCGCGCGTGCCTGCCCGCGCGCCATTGGAGGGAAAGCGCCTCGCGCCCGCGCTGCGCGCTCCACAAGTCGTCCGCGACCACTGCGACGCCGCTTTCGATCGCGAGTACCCGGCGCACGCCGGGAATCGCGAGCGCGGCGCGCCCGTCGAAGCGCAGCAGGCGGCCGCCGAAGACCGGCGCGCGCGCCACCAGCGCGACCTTGGCGGCCGGCGGCGCCGCATCGATCCCGTACCGGATGCGTCCCAGGCACATGGCGGGAACGTCCAGCCGCGCGAGCGGCTTTCCGATGTAGCGCCAGGCGGCCGGCGCCTTCAGCGGTGCGCGCGCCGGCTCGGCCAGCCGCGCCGCGTCCCGCACGAGCTCTCCATAGTCGAGAAAACGGCCGCTTTCGGGGTGCGCCACGCGCCCGTTGCCGCTGCGGCACTGCGCCGGCGCGACTCCCCAGCGCCGCGCCGCAGCCCGCAGCAGGCGCAGGCGCGTGCGCGCCGCCGCTTCGCGCAGCGTCGTCCATTCGCCCCGCATGCTGCTCGAGCCGCCGGTGAACTGCTCGCCCCAGTAGCCGTTGCGGTAGCGGGGGTCGGCCGGCGCGAACACCGTGCGCAGGCGATCGAGCCCGATGTCGAGCTCCTCGGCGGCAAGCACGGCGAGGCCGGTCAGCGCGCCCTGGCCCATCTCGGAGTGATTGACCATCAGCGTCACGGTGCCCCCGCCGTTGATCCAGAGCCAGTCGTTCATCTGCGTGCCGGCGTCGGGCGGCAGCTCGCCAAGCATCTCGGGCAGCGCCGTGGCCACCGCGGGCGGCCTGCCTGCCGCGGCATGCAGCGCGTGCCGGATGCGCGCGTAGGTGCCGCAACGGCACAGCACGCCGGACATTGCGGCGTCGATCTCGGCGTCGGAGGGCGAAGGCAGCCTCGCCAGCAGCGCCGCGGCGCTCAGGATCTGGGCGGGCTGGCAGTAGCCGCATTGCGGCACCTGCGCCGCGATCCAAGCGCGCACGACCGGGTGGTCGGCGGCGATGCCCTCGATCGTGGTGACCTCGCGTGCGCCGACGCGCGCGAGCGGCAGCATGCAGGCGTGGTTCGGTTCGCCGTCGAGCAGCACCGCACAGGCGCCGCACACGCCGACCCCGCAGCCGTACTTCGTTCCCTTCAGCCCGAGCTCGTCGCGCAGCACCCACAGCAGCGGCTTGTCCGGATCGGCCCTGACCTCGTACATAGCGCCGTTGACGAGCAGCGTTGTCATCGCGATGTCCTAGTCCAGCCGCAGCGACAGCCCGTGCTCGCCGCGCGGCTCGATCCGGGTGCCGAGCCGGCCGAGCGCGACGCGCAGCCAGGCCGCGGCGTCGGGCGTCGCGCGCTCCAGCCGCATGCGGCGCAGGCGCATCGGGGCGAGTGAGAATTCCACCAGCCGGCCGCTGTCCGCATCGAAGACGGGAAAGTACATGAGCGAGAGCTCCGGGCGGAACGCCTCATTGCCCTCGATGCCCTCGTAGTCGTTGATCAGGTCGCCGCAGCCGTAAAGGATCGGGCGCTCGCGATAGATCTCGATGCCCTTGGGGTGGTGCGAGGAGTGGCCGTGCACCACGTCGACGCCCGCGCGGTCGATCAGTGCGCGGGCGAAGGCACGCTGCCCCGCGTCGACGTCGTAGCCCCAGTTGCCGCCCCAGTGGATCGAGGCCACCACGATGTCGCCGCGGCGCCGCTGGGCGCCGATGCGCCGCGCGAGCGCTTCCGCGCCGCGCGCCGAAAGCTCGTCGAGCAGGCATACCCCCGGATGCCGCGGTCCGGCGGCCCACTCGCGCGGCACGCCGCTCGTCTCGCTAGCGCAGGCGAACACCAGCACCCTGCCTGCCTGCCGGTGCTCGATCAGGGCCGGCGCCTGCGCCTCGGCCTCGTCGCGTCCCGCGCCCGCGGTACGCAACCCGGCCGCGCGCAGCGCGTCGAGCGCTTCGGCAAGGCCACTTGCGCCCCAGTCCATCACGTGATTGTTGGCAAGCACGCAGCAATCGAGCCTGGCCGCGGCAAGGCACGGCAGGTTGGCGGGGGACATCCGGTAGTGGATCCCCTTGCCCGGCCAGGCGTCGTCGCTCCTCGTCACGGCGGTCTCGAGGTTGACGATGCGCGCGTCGGGGCTGGCGCGCTCTAGCTCGGCCAGCGCGTCGCCCCAGATGTAGGAAAAGCCGGCCGGCCGCGGCAGCGGGCCGTTCGCGCGCTCGGCGAGCGCGACGTACTCCCGCGCCGAGCTCACGTAGGGCTCGAACAGGCGCGGATCGCCCGGCCGCGGCAGGATCTGGTCGATTCCGCGCCCGGTCATGACATCGCCTGCCAGGAAGAGAGTGACGGCTCGCGTAGCGCGGCTCAGGTGGCGAATTCGTAGGGGAAGATGGCTTTCCACCATCCTCGGACGCGCGAGGAGACCTCGTCTTGACGTACGTCAAGCGGCTGTTCGACGAGGCGCCAACAATGCATTGGCACAGGGGTTCGACCGCAGAGAGGACGCAACGCCTTACGCCTCGCCACTCAGCGCCCGCGAAGCCGCGCTGGCTTATCTCGGCCATGGCTGGTCGGTGATTCCGATCGAACAGCGCGCCAAGCGCCCGCTGGTAGCGTGGCTCGAGTTCGAGCACCGCTGCGCCTCGGCGCGCGAGATCGAGGGCTGGTTCGCGCGCTGGCCGGGAGCCAACGTCGGCATCGTCACCGGGCGCGTTTCGGGCCTGGTGGTGATCGACGTCGACGCCGCTCACGGGGGCGGAGCGAGCCTTTCCCGGCTCGAGTCCGAGCACGGCACGCTGCCCTCGACCGTCGAGGTGCTGACCGGCGGCGGCGGGCGGCATCTGTATTTTGCGCATCCCGGCGGCAGGGTCGGCAACCGCGTCGGATTGCTTCCCGGCCTCGACCTGCGCGGCGACGGCGGCTGCGTGGTTGCGCCGCCCTCCGTGCACCCGAGCGGCCGGCGCTACGCCTGGGCGCGCGGCCGCTCGCCGGACGAGGCGCCGCTCGCGCCGCTGCCCGGCTGGCTGCGCCCGGGCGCACAGGCCGCGCGCGCCGGGCACCCGCCCGGGCACTGGCGCAGGCTCGCGCGCGAAGGCGTCGACGAAGGCGCGCGCAACGCCACCCTCGCCTCGCTCGCCGGCCACCTGCTGCGGCGCGAGGTCGATCCCGAGGTGGTGATGGAGCTGCTGCTGGCGTGGAACCGCGCGCGCTGCCGCCCGCCGCTCGAGGACGCCGAGGTGGCGCGCGTGGTCGAGAGCATCACGCGCCTGCATCGCGAAGAATGATCCCGATCCACGAGCTGCTGCACCGGATCCGCCGGGACCCGGAGTTCGGCAAGAACGCATTCGAAGTCGGCTACGACGATCATGTCGCCGAGGAAGCAGGTTTGATCAAGGTCAATGCCGGCCCCGGCGCTCCGGATATCGTGAATACGGCATATCGCCTTACGAAAGACCGCACATCATGCAAATCCCGCTTCAAATCACGGTGCGCCACATGCCACCCTCCGATGCGCTCGAGGCGCGCATCCGCGACCAGGCCGCCAAGCTCGAGGAGTTCCACCCGCATCTGATCAGCTGCCGGGTCACCGTGGAGGAGGTCACGCGGCACAAGCAGCAGGGCCGGCAGTTCCAGGTGCGCATCGACGCGCACGTGCCGGGGCGCGAGATCGTCGCCAACCGCGACCACCACGAGGACGTGTACGTGGCGCTGCGCGACGCTTTCGGCGCGGTGACGCGCCAGCTCGAGGAGGACATCCGCGAGAAGCGCGGCGACGTCAAGCTGCATGCGGTTCCGCAGCACGGGCGCGTCGCGCGCCTGCTCGCGGACGAGGGCTACGGTTTCATCGCCACGCCGGACGGGCGCGAGCTCTACTTCAGCCGCGAAAACGTGATCGAGCCCTCGTTCGACCGCCTCGAGGTCGGCGCCGCGGTGCAGTTCATCGAGGAAGCGGCGGCCGAAGGACCGCAGGCGAAGCGCGTCACCGTCGGCAAGCACGGGCCGCTGCCCTGAGGCGGCTGCCCAACCAA
>Ga0335081_10006597_pt1 | contig 18500 bp, 20 predicted proteins | sample Lox_Sample_35_FD_206713 | JGI IMG/M metagenome (GOLD analysis project Ga0335081, IMG submission 206713) | Soil microbial communities from Loxahatchee National Wildlife Refuge, Florida, United States - Lox_Sample_3.5 | ecosystem: Environmental > Terrestrial > Soil > Wetlands | place: USA...
TACTTGCTGCCTTACTTGATCGCCACTAGCTTGTTCATCAGCTCCGAGTAATCCTTCTTCTCTACCCCGTGCACCTGCTTGTTGTACTCGTCCACTTTGGCCGAGTAGTTCATGGAGCAGAACTTCGGGCCGCACATCGAGCAGAACGCTGCCTCTTTGTAGTAGGCGTCGGGCAGGGTCTCGTCGTGCATTGAGCGCGCCGTCTCGGGATCGAGCGACAGCGCGAACTGCTTGTCCCAGTCGAAGGTGTAGCGTGCGTAGCTGATAGCGTCGTCGCGATCGCGCGCTCCGGGACGATGCCGCGCCACGTCGGCAGCGTGTGCCGCGATCTTGTAGGCGATGATGCCGTCCTTCACATCCTTGTCGTTCGGCAGGCCGAGGTGCTCCTTCGGCGTTACGTAGCAGAGCATCGCCGCGCCGTGCCAGCCGATCATCGCCGCTCCGATCGCCGAGGTGATGTGGTCGTAGCCGGGCGCGATGTCGATCACCAGCGGCCCAAGCGTGTAGAACGGCGCGCCGTGGCACATCTCCACTTCCTTATCCACCTGCTCTTTGATTTTGTCGAGCGGCACGTGGCCCGGGCCTTCGATCATCACCTGCACATCGCGCTCCCAGGCTTTCTTCGTCAGCTCGCCCAGCGTCTTCAGCTCGGCGAACTGCGCTTCGTCGCTGGCATCGGCGATGCAGCCGGGCCGCAGGCCGTCGCCCAGCGAGTAGCTCACGTCATGCTTGGCAAGAACCTTGGTGATGTCGTCGAAGCGCTCGTAGAGAAAATTCTGCTTGTGATGATGCGCCATCCACTGCGCCAGGATCGCGCCGCCGCGGCTGACGATGCCGGTGATGCGCTTGGTGATCAGCGGCAGGTATTCGACCAGCACGCCCGCGTGGATGGTCATGTAATCCACGCCCTGCTCAGCCTGCTCTTCGATGACTTCGAGCATGATGTCAGCGTTGAGGTCTTCGATGCGCTTGACGCGTGCCACCGCTTCATAGATGGGCACGGTGCCGATGGGCACCGGCGAGTGGCGCAGAATGGCTTCGCGGATTTCGTGGATGCCGCCGCCGGTCGACAGGTCCATCACCGTGTCGGCGCCGTAGTGGACCGAAGTGTGCAGCTTCTTCAGCTCTTCATCGACGTTGCTGGTGACCGACGAGTTGCCGATGTTGGAGTTGATTTTGCACTTGGAGGCGACGCCGATGCACATCGGCTCCAGCTCGGGATGATTCACGTTGGCCGGAATGATCATGCGGCCGGCGGCTACCTCGTCGCGAACCAGCTCGGGCGAGAGTTGCTCGCGCTCCGCAACGAACATCATCTCTTCGGTGACCAGGCCCTTGCGGGCGAAATGCATCTGCGACATGTTCGTATCGCCGCTGCGAGCCGCGTCTTCGCGGCGGCGCGTGATCCATTCGGCGCGCGGCTTGGGCTGGAAGGTGGAGCTGCTGTTCGATCCGTTGGTGCCTTTGGTACCACTCATGATGATGTTCCTCTCCAACTTGCAGCTCAATTATAGTGCGAGCGGGCGATGCAATCCGCTCTTCATCTTAGATTGAACGCCCGGCGGCGGGTTGGGGAAAGAAAGACACGCCTGCCGCAGGCTCGGGGCCGGTCGCTCTAAGGAGACCCTGATTAAGTCGACGGCAACCCCCTCAGCGGCTATAAAGCCGTCCCTCATTGTTTGACGTTGCGGACCGCCTGAAGGCGGTCCCTTTCAGAGCTGTGATTTAATCAAGCTTCGTTAACAAATGGGCATGCGTCTGACGGCGCCGATCTAACTCTGCGCTGGCAGCACGTTGAAACTGCAATTGGCGGTCTTGGAATCGGTCAAGGCGCCGGTAAAGTCGATCCGTATCGTTACATCGATTTGACCCGGTGTCGTGTAGGAGGCGTTCAGGAAGAGCAGGTGCGAGTCGCTAAAGCTGCCGTTTGCCGGCACCGCTTGCAAGTTGGTCGAAAATTGCGTGTTGTTACCGGCCGAGTCGGACAGCGTGATTACGATGGAAACCGCGCCATCCTCGTCGCCCGTGTTTTTCAAGGTGTAATCGACCGTGCCCTGAAAACGAACATTGGTATTCACCGGGATGTCGCTGGGGCAGCCGGCGCCGATATTCAAGGTGTCTTCGAAGACGTTCACCATGGCTTTCTCCTGGAATCCTGAGCATCACGGATGGATTTCGACGGCCCGGAATGTATCGAAGAGGCGCCTATTCCATATCGACTTCGCTGCCATCGGTGATGGTGTCTACGTTCGTTGCCGCGCCGTCGGAGCGCTGGTAGGTGGCGTTTCCATAGACGCCATCAGCACTGTAGAGGGCCAGCGCAGCGGTGGACTGGTCGGGATCGAGATAGCCATCGAAGATCACAGGAGGGCTGTTGGGATCGCGTCCGATGTCCCAAATGACCCAACGCCTGCTGTCCCCGTAAGAGTTCTTAAACGTCGCCGAGATCTGTGCCATGCGAACTCCTTCGCTTTCGAATCGTGGTGTGCCAGCTTGTGAGCGGCAGAGTCGGATATCTTAATACGAAACTCCGCTGCGTTGTTGCCGAAATGTCGTGTCGTTTGAGGATGTTTGTTGGCCGGCCGGCAAACAGTCGGGCACCGGTGACACCGGTCACATCGCCGTCATGCCGGAGTACATAAGATGTCCCTTTTGGTGCCGGACCGCGTCAGGGCACGAGTTTACTCGTGCCAGATGAAGCAGGAAACTTGTTCGGCTTTAGCCGCTGCCATGGCAAAACCGTCCCGACCGGCCGATCCGCAACGCATCCAGGCGGAAGACCGCACGTTTTTCATCACCAGCAGAACTGCAGAGGGAAAGGCGATCCTGCAGACGGACCGGATGGCGGACCTTTTCGCAGAGGTCCTGCGTGGTTACATGCGGGAAGCAAAGTTCAAGGTGCATGACTTTGTCGTGATGCGGAATCACGTTCATCTGCTGCTGACGATCGGCAGCAACATGACGATCGAGAAGGCAATGCAGTTGATCAAGGGCAGCTTTTCGTATCGAGCACGAACAGAACTCGGATTTCGTGGCGAGGTGTGGCAGCGCGGCTTCTCGGATGTTCGGGTCAGAGATGAAGCCGGATTTCGCGCGCATCAGCTGTACATTTACAACAATCCCGTCAAGGCAGGGATGGCACGCACGGCAGAGGAGTATCCGCATGGATCGTTGTATTTGCGAAGCAGGAAAGCGCAGGAGTCGAGGGTCGCCGGTTCCTCAGGCCAGAAATAGTGCGTGTGCGACAAGCTTTCGATGGCCAGCGCATTTGATTCGGTCTTGTGCCGCCGGCTGAAGCCGGCTCGGAAATTCGAGAACAAGGATCTTATCGGCACGAGCAAGCTCGTGCCCTGACTCATGTCCTCCGAAGTCGAAGTTTTCAGCAGCCCGTAAAGGTCGGGCCCTTGACTCGGACACATAGCCGTCATCGGACGAATAGCCAGTTAGAAAGCCACGAACGGAGTGATAAGCTCGGACGCGGACCTTCGGATCCACTCTATCGACCGTGACCTTTACCCTTCTCGACTGGAGTGCCATCGCCGGTTATTTCGCCGTCACGCTTGTAATGGGGCTGTGGTTTCGCCGCCGCTCCAGCCGCAGCATCGACGACTATTTCGTCTCCGGCCGCAAGGTGAACTGGTGGCTGGCGGGAACGTCGATGGTCGCAACCACCTTCGCCGCCGACACACCGCTGGTCGTCACCGGCCTGGTTTACTCGCAGGGCATCTCGGGAAACTGGCTGTGGTGGTGCCTTCTGCCGTCCGGCATGCTGACGGTATTCCTCTTCGCGCGGCTGTGGCGACGCTCCGGCCTGCTGACCGATGTGCAGTTCGCCGAAATCCGCTACTCCGGCAAACCCGCGGCCTTCCTGCGCGGCTTTCGCGCGTTGTATCTCGGCCTGCTGATGAACTGCGTCATCCTCGGCTGGGTGACGAAGGCGATGACCAGCATCGTGGCCACGACTTTCGCCGGCACGCCGATGCTGCGCAGCGTCAGCGGCTTCATGAGCGCGCACTTCGGCTCGGTGTGGAGCGGCAACGACGGCGGGGCGCTGGCAATCTGCGTCTTCTTCCTGATTCCCTTCACCGGACTCTACGTCGCGCTCGGCGGCTTGTGGGGCGTGCTGTGGACCGACCTGTTTCAGTTTGTGCTGAAGATGAGCATCGTTATCGCGGTGGGCTACTATGCGGTCGAAGCATGCGGCGGCACGACAGCAATGATTCGCAGCTTGCAACAAATGCAGCGCAGCGCCGGAGTCGACGCCGCCAGCCCGCTTGGCTTTCTACCGCAATTCTCGCGCGGAGTGACCGCCGAGCCGCTGTGGATGGTGCCGGTGGCGAGCTTCCTGGTATTCATCGGGCTGCAGTGGTGGGCCTTCTGGTATCCGGGAGCCGAGCCTGGCGGCGGCGGCTACATCGCGCAGCGCATCTTCAGCGCGCGCGACGAACGCCAAGGACTGCTCTCGGTGCTGTGGTTCAACATCGCGCACTACGCCATTCGGCCGTGGCCGTGGATCGTCACCGGACTGGCGGTCATCGTGCTCTATCCCGGGCTCCAGCATCCCGAAAGCGGCTACATGATGGTGCTGAACGCGCACCTGCCGCACCAGTATCGCGGGATTGCAATTGCCGGATTTCTGGCGGCGTTCATGTCAACCATCGCGACGCAACTCAACTGGGGCGCGTCCTACCTGGTCAACGACTTCTACCGGCGATTTCTGAAGAAGAATGGTTCGGAGCGGCACTATGTGCTGGCATCGCGCATCTGCACCGTGCTGCTGGTGGTGGTCTCGGCGTGGGTGTCGGTGCAGCTCGGCTCGATTGCCTCGGGCTGGCAGGTGGTGCTGCAGATCGGCGCGGGCACCGGCGCGGTCTACATCCTGCGCTGGTACTGGTGGCGAATCAACGCCTGGAGCGAGATCTCCGCCATGACGTGCTCGCTGCTGGTGACGATCGCTCTGCATCGCTGGCAGCCGTTTGCGGGGAATGCGTCTGTGGTCTTCGCTAAGGACGCGTTGACGACCACAATCGTTACGACTGCAGTCTGGTTGGCAGTGACGTTACTAACGAGTCCGGAACCCGACGGTGTCTTGATCAGCTTTTATGAACGGGTACGGCCGGATGTGCGCGGCTGGCAGCGCATCGCCGCGCAGACTGTGGAACCGAAACCGCATCGCGACATAGGCGGCAATCTGCTGGCATGGATCCTGGGCTGTGCCATGATCTACCTGTGCCTGTTCGGAACCGGCAAGCTTCTGTTACACGAGCCGGCAATAGCGACACTGATGCTCGCAGGATCGGCGATCTGTGCTGCTCTGCTGTACGGAAGCGTGGTGCGAAACTTCGCCATCGAACCGCCGCAGAGGGCTGGAACGGCGGGGGCTGGGTCGCCGGCGCAAGAAGGCTGAGGAGATTCCGAACGGAACGGACCTGACCGGCGTCTTACACGGTGGTACCCTATGTCAGCAGCAAGAAAAAATGGGGAGCTTGCGGCTCCCCCGAAGCGACAGAGGCGATATCGCTGGAGTAGAACCGCGGCAGCCTCGTTTTGGTTGCACCATGGCGAAGATCCTGCTGGCCGAGCAGACGGCCGACATTCCGCAAGTAGCACAAATCACTGGCGCAGAAGCGAGGCGCGTGACCGTCGATGGCGTAACCTGGCGCTACTGGTTCGCCGGCTCGGGCCCGCCGCTGCTCCTCATCCACGGCTTCATGGGCTACTCCTTCTCATGGCGATTCAATATGCAGGCCCTGGCGCGTTACTTCTCCGTTTACGCCATGGACCTGCCGGGATGCGGGTACTCCCAGCGCCCGAACTCTAACGGCTGCTCGCTGCGTGGCGATGCGGAGGGCGTGCTCCACTTCATGGAAACCCTGGGCATCGAGCACGCGGACATTGTGGGCTCGTCGCGTGGCGGCGGCTTGGCGGTTATCCTGGCGGCGATCGCGGCGCGCACCAACCGGCTCGATCGCTTGCGGCGGCTGGTGCTGATCTCGCCGATCAATCCTTGGTCCAGTCACGGCAAGGTTCTGACGCGTCTGCTGGCGACCACGCTCGGCGGCCTGTATGTCGTGCATGTGCAACCTCGGTTGCGCGTCATCGCCAAGCGCTATTTCAAGGCGCTGTACGGCGACCCGGCCCGCATCGCGCCGGGCACGTTCGAGGGCTATCTTGCAGGCATGGACGCGTCGGGCAGCTTCGAGCATCTGGTGCGGATCCTGCGCTCGTGGCATGACGACCTGGCCGCCATCGGCGAATCACTGCAGGAGATCAGCAGCCTTCCCACGCTTCTGCTGTGGGGCTCACGCGATCGCGCCGTCTACCCTTCGTCCATCCATCAATTGCAGCGGGTGCTGAAGAACAGCGCGATGGTGATGTTCCAGGGAGCCGGCCACATGCCGTACGAAGAGGTGCCGGAGGAGTTCAACCGCGTGCTGTGCGACTTCCTGCTGCACGATGCACCGCGCACCGCGTTGGAGCTCGCGGCGGACGGGAAAACAGCAATTAGCAACTAGCACACAGCAACTAGCAAGTAGCAACTAGTGGCTAGTGGCTACCGGCTCCATCAGCAGACGGGCTATGAAGCAACCGGAGCGTCGTGGATCAGGTGAGTGGCTAAATCAACGTTAGTTGCTAGCTGCTAGTTCCTTCTCTCAATCCGCCGCGGTGTTCGTGGTCTCGCAGACTTCTTCCCTCACATGGCGCACGGGGATCCACGCCGCCAGCGCCGCGGCCAGATACATCGCGCCGACCATCCAGAAGCCGTAGAGCAGGCCGTCGCGGTGCGCGGCTTCTCCCACCAGCAACGCGGTGCAGATTTGCAGTCCGCTGGCGACAAACGAGAACGCGTTCTGCACCCGTCCCATAAAGTGTCGCGGCACCAATTGCATCATCTCGCTGGAAAGCGCGATGCCACCCACGCCTCGGCTGGAGCCCATCAGGAAATAGATGGGCACGGCGATGGCCAGCCAGCGCGAGACGGGCAGAAGGAACAACGACGCCGCGATGATGCCCATGCTCAGAGTCACCGAGCGGTTCGCGCCATTGCGGCGAATGAAACCGGCAGCGTAGAAAACGCTGACGAAGGCGCCGACGGCCCAGCCGGCATTCAGCCATCCATAGCCAACCGCGCCGCCGTGCAGAATGCGTTCGCTCAGCGGCGCCGAGAGCACGCCCTGGGTCATCATGGCGGCAACAAACAGGGCCCAAGCGGCGCCGATCAGCAGCACGCGCCGGTTCTCGTGAACGTAGCGATAGCCCTCGCTCAGCTCATGGAGGTATCGGGCAACGGCGCCGGAAGTCGCCAGATCGCCGCCCGCATCCTCTGATCGCGGCTGCGAGACGGTGACTCGCCCCTTGCGCACCTGGAAGACGCAGGCGATCGAGACAACGTAGCTGGCGCAGTCGATCAGCAGCACGCCGCCCAGACCGATGTGGTTGTAGACGAAACCGACGACGGCGCCGGCCATCAGCCAGCCGCCCTGCAGCGCCGCCAGCAGCAGGGAGTTGGAGTCGAGCATCTTGTCGTCGGGCGTCAGCTCCTGGATCAGCGCGTTCACGGTGGGAAAAAACATCCAAAAGCCGATGGCCACCAGCACATTCATCAGGTAGACATGCCACAACCGCACGTGGTGCGTGAACACCAGCATCGCGACAGCGAGGATGATGAGGAAGCGCGCGGCATCGAGCCACATCATCAGGTGACGGCGGTCTTCGCGGTCGATGATGACGCCGGTAAACGGCAGCAGCAGCATCGAGGGCAGCGTCTGCAGCGCGATCAGCAAGCCCAGCGAAACTTCCGAATGCGTAGCCTGCAGGATGTACCAGATGACGGCGGCGGAGTTCATGCCGCTGCCGATCATGGAAATGAGGTTGGCGGTGAAGATCAGCCTCATCCCGCGGTGCTGCCACATCTCGCGCATACGTTCCATCGTAACTGAGTTCAGATGAGGCCGTTGCCACCGGTGGGACAGGCTGCTGCTCTGTCGTTTCACCAATGTAACTACAAAATGGGTGTTACAATGGAAACAGCATTTCCTGTTCGAGTGGGACGACGGGAAGGCACAGAGCAATCTTCGCAAACACGGAGTCAGTCTCGAGTTGGCACGACCTGTTTTCGTCGATCCTTTCGCGCTTACTGAGCAGGACCGCATTGTGGATGGCGAGCGTCGCTGGCGGGCCATCGGATTGGTGGGCAGCGGAACAATTCTTTTCGTCGCTTACATGTCGGAAGAGGTCGTGGAGCACGAGTTAGTTAGGATTATTTCTGCTCGTCGCGCGACTCCGCAGGAGCGTACTTTATATGGGCAAAATCGTGAGAAGCGCGTTGGCTGACGCGAAGCTGACACCCAAACTGAGGCGGGAGCTGGAACGGCTCGCTAAGATGCCGGATAGCAGCATCGATCTTTCCGACATTCCGGAAGCGACCGAGAAGTTCTGGAAGAACGCGATCCGCAATCCCTGGTATCGGCCGCGCAAGCAGCAGGTGACCGTGCGCATCGATGCCGACGTGCTTGCTTGGTTGCGGCGCAGCGGCAAAGGCTATCAATCCAGGCTGAACTCGCTTCTGCGCGACGCCATGCTGGCGCAGCTTCGCGGCAACAACGAGCCGGCGCGCAGTAAACGGAAGAGCGCCTGATGGGCCTGCGCCGGCTATTCCGCAAAGAGAAGCAGGAGCATCGCATTCTGCGCGAGGCGGTCGAGCGCGCGGGCAAGCTCGTGCCCGAGTATCATCGGCCCACGCCCGAGTGTCCGCATCCGGAGCGCTGGAGCATGTACGACTCCATGACCGCCGAGGTCGAGGTGCTGGAGTTCCTGCGCACGCTGGTCACGACCATCAAGCCCAATCTCGTGGTCGAGACGGGAACTTTCATGGGCGTCAGCACGCTGTGGATCGCCGCGGCGCTGCGGCTGAACGGCTTTGGGCGAATCGTCAGCTGCGAGTTCGATCGCAAGATATATGAGGCGGCGAAGGAGAAGCTCGACGCGTCGGAGTTTCGCGGTCTCATCGACCTTCGCAACGAGTCAAGCCTGGAGATGAAGGTTGACGGCATCATCGATCTGTTCTTCAGCGACAGCGACATGCCCATCCGCGAGCAGGAGGTGCGGCGGTATCTGCCGCAGATCTCGCCCTTCGGCGTCATTTTGATGCATGATACCAGCTCGCATTTGAAGCAAGTGCGCGAAGCGGCGCTGAAATTGGAACGCGAAGGATTGATCTCCGTGGTCATGCTGCCCACGCCGCGCGGGCTGGTAGTGGCGCAGAAACGGGAGGGACGGAAGTAGCCATGCGCATTGCTCTCGTTGGCGATTGCGATCCGAACGTCACCGCGCACCAGGCGATTCCGAAGGCGCTGGCTCTGGCGGGCAACGGCGCCGATGTGCACCCGGAGTGGCTCGCTACCGAGGCGGCCTTGCACGCGGAGCTGGACTTGTATGACGGATTCTGGTGCGTACCCGCCAGTCCTTATCGCTCGATGGAGGGCGCGCTACGCGTGATTCGCTTTGCGCGCGAGAACAACCGGCCCTATCTAGGCACCTGCGGCGGCTGCCAGCAGGCGGTGCTGGAGTTCGCGCGCAACGTGCTAGGCATCGCAGGCGCTGGCCATCGCGAGAGCGATCCAGCCACGGCCGAGCCGGTCATCACCAATCTAGCGTGCGCGTTGATCGAGGCCAGCGAGACGTTGCGCGTGGTAGCGGGAACTCGGCTACGCGAGATTTATGGCGTCGACGAGATTCGGGAGACCTACCATTGCAGCTTCGGCGTCAATCCAGAGTATGTGCCGCGGCTGGTTGCGAACGGTCTGCGCGTGGGCGTGATCGGGCCGAACGATGAGGCGCGCGCGTTTGAATTGCCCGGCCATCCGTTTTTCTTCCTGACACTGTACCAGCCGGAGCGGTCCAGTCTTGCGGGAAGGAAGCATCCGTTGATCGCGGCATTCGTTGCGGCAGCTCATGGGTAGAGGCCGCCGCTGGCGCGGCTCGAAGCAGAGGCTAAAGCCCGGCTCTCATGTGCGCCTTCCGGCACGACCAAGGTCGTGCCCTGACACGAAGCTCTTTCCTCCCGCGATTCCCATAGCCTTCCGCAAAGAAATGGAATACGATTCGGCCGCATAGCAAATGGGGTCGCGAATGAAACGACTCACGGCGCCGGTCGATCCCGGGAGGTGCACCATGGGCATTACGCGGCAACTGATTCTCTGCGGACTGCTGAGCTTCTCCACCGCAGCCTGGACACAAAACACCAAGATTGTCATTCCCGCCGGAACGCCCGAGGACAAGGAGCTGTCGACCATCTCGGCTGAGCCGGATGCACAGAAACGAATCGCTCTTTACGAAGACTTCGCCAAGAAATATGCCGCCAACAACGCTGCTGTGGCGTATGCGGACTGGCAGCTGTCGCAGCAATATCTAGCCGCGGGCGACAGCGCCAAAGCGCTGGAGTACGGCGACAAGGCCCTGGAGCTCTATCCCCACGATCTCGACATCGTGGTGTCGCTGGTCAACGTGGCGCAGGCGATGAAAGACAACGGCAAGATCGTCGACTACGCAGTACGCGGCGCAGCCATCTTCAATTCCATCGCGACGCAACCCAAGCCCGCCGACGTCTCCGAGGACGACTGGAAGGCGCGCGTGGCCGACGAGCAGGGATCGGCGCACTCGGACTACGAGTTTGTGGAGGCCGCGGCGTACAACGCGATAGCCGACGAGCAAGACCCTAACAAGCGTATGAGCTACATCGAGAAGTTCACGCCGGCGTTTCCCGAGTCGCGCTTCGAGCAGCCAGTGTCGCAACTGGCGCTCTACAGCCTGCAGCAGTTAAATCAGCCGCAGCGGCTGGAGAGCTACGGCGAGAAGGCACTGGCCGCCAACGCCGAGAGCATTCCCACGCTGCTGATGCTGGCCAACGCTTACTCGGAAGATCCCAAGCAGGAGGCCAAGGCGATCACCTATGCCAACAAGGTGATCGCAATCGTGGCGAAGAACCCCAATCCCGACAAGAACCAGAAGGTGGCCGCCGGTGTGGCGCACTCCACGCTGGGATATGCTTACATGAAGGAAGACAAATTCACCTCGGCGGTGACCGAGCTTAAGACCGCGGTGGGCATGCTGCAAGACGATCCCCAGGCGCAGCAGGCGGCCTATTTTCGACTGGGATTCAGCTATGCCAAGCTGGACCGGAAAGCGGACTCGGTGGCCGCGCTGCAGAAAGCTGCAGGCATGGACGGTCCTTACCGATCCCTCGCCAAAGAGACGCTGGCGAAGATCAATGCCGCCAGCAAGAAATAATTAGCTAGCCGCGGTAGCCCGGGCTAGAGCCCGCTTCATAACGATCTGCATGCGGCCTAGCTGAAGAGGCTTCAACAAGTCCTGAGGGCCTGCTTGTGCCGGCGGCTGAAGCCGGCTCACCATCATAAACAAATGACTTGGACGCTGGCCTGAAGGCCAGCTCTACCCGAACGGACTCGAGAGATAAGCTCGATTACTTCTTGACGAGTGCGTCGGAGAGCAGATGTGCCTTGGTGGCGAGATTGTAGGCGCGCTCGAAATCCCCGTCCGTGGTCGCCTTGCGCGACTGCGCCACGTAGGAACGGATCTGCACCACGATGCCTTCCTCATCGTGAGAGAGCGTACGGTTCAGGCCGTTCAGGGTCTTCTCGGTTTCATCCAGTAATTGCGCCGTGGTCTGCTTCTGATGGGTCAGTTGGGCGTTGCTGACGTCGGCCGCAATGGCGGTGTCGGCCGGAGGCTCAGCCGGATTCGCGGGCGGATGGGCTGCCGCAACCGTGGTGTTGCCGTTGCTGGCATTGGCGGGCGGATTCGCCACGGTGCTTTGAGGGTTGGCGGGCGGCTGCGGGCTCTTCTTCTTTTTCTTGGGCTGAGGTTTCGGCTTAGGCTGCTCGACCTGCGCCGTCTCGACCTTGGGTTCGGGCGGCGGCGGCGGTGGTGGAACCGCCTCCGAGATTTCGTCGGGCAAGGGGATGGAAACCGGCTCGGCAGGAGCTTTGGCCTGGCTCGGCAGCTGCGGCTTCTTCTTGCTGCACCCTACAGTGCACAGCAGAGATAACGCCACCAGCCAAATGACGAGTTGACGGCCAACATTCATGAGCAAGTCTGCCAGGCTCGAGCGGTAGCGATCACCGCAAGCTTAAGTGGCGAAGCAAGCGAGCGTAGCCTTTGCCACATCATAAAGCACAGACTGCCAAAAATGCGCGCTCTTCCTCGCTGCTTCGCGTCAATTCATTCCCGCATCTCACATTCGTGTCACGGCTTCTGCGCCTAGGTGCTCTTCGGTTTCAGCCAAGGGTAGCACCAGACGGAAGGTTGTGCCGCGTCCCATTTCGGTAACGAAATCGAGCGCGCCGTTGTGCAGTTGCAGCGCGCGATAAGTCATCGCCAGTCCGATACCGCTGCCGCTCTTCTTGGTGGTGAAGTAGAGATTGAAAACTTTGTCGCGAACCTCGGGAGCAATTCCCGCGCCTTGATCGCGCACTTCAATAGTAGCGGCCTTCTCCTGGTGGCGGGCGGAGATGCTCAACACTCCTCCATTGCTCATGGCCTGCACTCCATTCAGCACCACATTCAGAACCGCTTGCTTGATGAGGTCGGAGTCGGCATGCACGGGAAGCGGGCCGCAGAGCAATCGGGTTTCAATCTTGACGTTCTGCTGGGCGGCTTCGGGCGATGCCAGCAAAGCAACCTCTTCGATCAGACGGCGCAGATCGAAATCGGTCAGCCGCAATTCCACCGGGCGAGTGAAATCGACCAGCAACTGCACCACGCGATCGAGGCGATGAATCTCGCGGCCAATGATATCCATGTGGCGGCTGGTGTCGGGATCGACCTCGCGCATTTTTTCGCGCAGCAGTTCCAGATGCACCACGATGGCGTTGATGGGGTTCTTCACCTCGTGGGCGACGCCCGAGGTGAGACGCCCGATGGCGGCAAGGCGCCGCGACAGTTCGATCTCGCTCTCGATGCGGCGGACGCCTTCGGCATCGCGCATGGTAAGCAGCGCCCCGATGCGCTCGCCGCGCTCGGCGATGAAGTCGAGGGCGATCTGCACGCGCCGCCCGTTCTCCAGCTCAATTTCACGTTGCGGGATCGGCTGATGCAGCGCAAAAGCATCGAGAACGATGCGGCCGAGTTTGTTGGCATCGGTAAAGACGCTCTCGACCACGTTGCCCAGGATCTCGCCGCGAGGACGGCCAATGAAGCGTTCGGCGGAAGCGCTGACCAGCACCACGCGGGTATCGCGAGTGAACAGGACCAGGCCATCCTGCAGCGTTCCCATGATCTGGTCGAGGTTCTCCTTGAGGGCGGTGAAGACCTCCTTCACGTCGCGGATCTGGCGTCCCAGGCGATCGATCTTGGTGTTGACCAGCCCGTATTCATCGGTGCGCCGCGGATCGGGCTCGGGAATGGTGTCGGGCACGCCGGCGGTCATTTGATCGAGGCGGCGGCCTATGGCCTCCAGCGGCCGCAGCACGATGTTGGAAAGTCCGGCGGCCAGGGCCAGAGAAACCAGAATTGCGATCACCGAGAAGAGGAGTGCGCGCCGCAGCTGCGGCTGTACTTCGCTCTTGAGAAAGACGGTGGAGATGCCCACACGAATATCGCCGAAGGGCTGGCCTTCACGCTGGATGGGCAGGTAGACATCGTAGACACGGGGCACGCCATACACGACTTTGAGCTGTTCCAGAAAGCCGCCGTTGCGAACCTTCTGAAAATCGTCGCGCTGCTCGACCTGGGTGCCGATGGCGGTGGGATCGGTATGCACGATGGCCCGGCCATTGACATCGACGATAGCGGCATCGGAGACCGTGGGGGAGAAGCCGACGATCGATTGCAGCAAGGTGGTCAGGCCGGCATCGGTGCGCAGCGCTTCGTCGAGAACTTCTTCCACCTGCTTGGGATCGTTCTCATTGACGAAGGCGCTGCTGAGATCGATCTGGCTGGCTTCGCGGGCGGCCTCGCGGATTTCCTTGGCGACAAAATCAGCGCTGTCGTACGCCTCGGTGATGCGCTGGCGCACCAGGTGGGAGACGTAGAGGTAGGAAAAGACGGCGACCAGCGCCACAACCATGCCGCTGATCGACAGCACCAACTTTGTCTTTAAACGCATTGCAGCCTTGGGGAAAACCAGACGAGGCGGCGCGGGTTCTTGGCCGAATCATACCAGTCCTTGTGGACAAGGAAAACCGGAAGCCAGCGATTTTGGGCACGGATGCCTCGGGGATGGCGGATGTGTTAACGTTTCGGCGGTAGGTTGGGCTGGAAACAACGAAATCGGCCAGCCCGGCGTCTAATAAGCGAATTTCAGGCACTCACGGTATGCGACGCTCGAGAAGCCGTGCGGTGAGGGGAGAAGGTAACGTGGCGGAATCCGCGACGGACCAGATCAAGAAAGCGCAGAGTGAGACGGTGATGAAGTTGCGCAGCCTGTCCCACGACCTCAGCAATTATATCGAGACCATCATGCAAGCCTCTTATCTGTTGGCGCAGGCACAGCTGGACGAAAACAACCGGAAATGGCTGGGTATGGTCGACAAAGCGGCCCAGGACGCGGCCCGCATCAATCGTGAGATTCGGGAGATCCTGCGGGCGCAGAGTTGAGCTCTGAGCTCCGGCAAGTCAGGACCGCAGCGGCGCAGGCTCGTTCACGACGTGAAAAGGGGAAGCGCATGAATACGCTTCCCCATCCAAAACGCTATTTGCGAGTTGGCCAGGTAGTATCCAGAAAGTTCACCAGCGGCTGGCCAGAGGCCGGTGTCGGGACCTCGCCATTAATGATCTGCGAGGCATTCACGTCCTTACCGTAGAGATCCTTGTTGGCGGTATCGTCGCTGGCCATGGAAGCGCTGCCCAGCGAGACTCCGGCGAACAGTCCTCCCTTGGCGCGGGAGTAGGTCACGATATCGATGTTGGTGTCGTTGAAGCCGCTGGCATTCGCGCCAGACGGACCGGCGGTGGCGTTAGCATCCGCGCCCAGCTTCAACTTCCCGGAGAGGACCTTGTTGGCGCCGGTCTGAGTCAGGACCACGAGCACATAGTCGGTTGAACTGCTGCCCAACTGTGCGCCCAGACTGCCCACGTCCAGGGTGTACATTGCCGGGGCGCTCCACTTGCCATTCATTTGCGCGCCGGTGCGGCACTCCAGGACACCGCGGCCATAGGTGACGCCCAAGCCTACACCAACCTTCTTGACGCTGGGATAGATGAGCACGCAAACCGCTTTGCTGGAGATCGAGGGAGGAATGTCTTTCGCAGTAGCTTGCATAACCGCGGTAGAGTCGGCGATCCGCTTTGCCATTTTGCTCTCGGCGAACAGCGGCAGCGACACGGCCACACACAGCAACAACAAAGTGATTCGTTTCGTCATGGGGGATCCTTTCTGCGACGCAGTGGGATTCGAAGTAATTGGTCTGAATGCAGACGAAGAAAGGCTACCACAGCAAGCTTTGGAATCGTGAAAAATATCGCGCTGGCCTTTGGGCAGGAATTTCGGAGAACCCCTAGAGAGGCAGCTAGGCTGCGCGCACCCAACTGGTTGGCGTGCCGCGCAGGTAGTCCAGCGCCGCGCGGTAGCCTGCTAGAGTGCCTACATCCATATAGGTTTCGCCGAGCCGCAAGCCATGAATCACATTTCCCGCTTCCACATAGGCATTCAGCAGCGAACCCAGGTATTCATCGCCACGATGGCGCGATTCCCATAATAGTCTTAAGGCGCGGAGGGTCTGGCCGGGCATGGTCATCGCGCCCCAGATCCAGTTCGAAGCCGGAATTGGCTGCTTGACGACGATCCTGCTGACCAGGCCTTCTTGGTTGCCGATCACGGCATCGAAGGCCGAAGGATTGTTCACCGGGAACAGCAGCAGATTGACACTCGCGACGCTATGATCGAGCGCGCGCAGATAGGCATTCTCCGGAAACCAGATGGTGTCGGGCAGGCCAATGAGCACTTCTTCATGCAGCTGGGCGAAGGGTTCGGCGCGAAACAAGGCATCGCACAAGCCCATCGGCCGCTGCTGCACAACATAGAAAATATCGGCGGCATAGCTGCGTTCCGCGTAGTAGCGCACGATGTCGCTCTTCTCCGCGGAGATGACCATGCAAATCTGAGTGGCGCCGGCGGCGATTATGCGCTCCACCAGATACTCCGACACCGCCTTGGGCCGTTCCACGCCGTCGATCACTCGCGAACCGACGGGCAATAGCTCCTTCGAGCAGCCCAGTGGCTGCATGCGCTGTCCGGCTCCGGCGGCGGGAATGATGCCGATCATGCCGTGGCCTCCGCTCTCACGCGCTTCCCGCGCCCAGCCTCTTCGCAGTAGATCAGCAACTTAGTGCAGAAGCGCAGATTGCAGTAGTTGCAGAAGAAGTCGAGGTCGCGGTGCTTCGCGTAGTAAGAAACATTTTTCTCGTACGAGCTGACGCGGACGCCGCGGCGATGCAGCGCGCGGAGGATCGCGCGATAGGGAGTGGCGTGGCCATTGCCCCAAGACGACGAGAGCGTTAATCCGAAAATCGTGATCTTCAACGTCGCCTGCCGAAAGCAAGTTTGCTGCGCCGGGCGATACACACCCGGCGCGCATCGTACTTAGCTTCGATGGAACGGCGTTGAGCAGTGTTGGCTGGGCCGAACTACGAAACCAGCTGTGCGCTCATGGTGATTTCGGCCTTCAGAACGCGTGAGACCGGACATCCCTTCTCAGCGTTCTGCGCGGCCTCGTCAAATTTCGCCTTGTCCGCATTGGGAATCTTCGCCTTCACGTCGAGGTGGACCTTGGTAATGCTGAAGCCGGCATCGGTCTTGTCGAGGCTGAGCGTCGCGGTGGTGTCGATGCTCTCCGCCGTCATGCCGGCATTGCCCAGTTGAGCTGAGAGAGCCATGGTGAAGCACCCGGCGTGTGCCGCCGCGATCAGTTCTTCCGGATTGGTTCCGATGCCATTCTCGAAGCGAGTGCTGAAGGAGTACTGCGTCTGGGTGAGAACTCCACTTTGCGTCGACACCGTGCCTTTGCCATCTTTCAGACCGCCCGACCAGTGCGCGCTGGCTGTACGTTGCATGCTTTCCTCCATAAGAACCGCTCTTGCTAGCTTACCCCGGTGAGGCGAGCCAGGGATAGAGATGTCATTCTGGACATCCAATTGAAAAAATTTTGTGAAATTTGCTAGCAAAGATGCAAAGAATCTAGTAGAAATCGGAGCAGCTGAGGAAATATCCGCACCGTGGACAGACCAGTTTGCAGTGATTTTCCTGCAGTTCCGCGGAGCAGATCGGACAGACCTGCACCGCCAGTTTGTCGCTGCGAGTACGTGGAGAGGTTGCTACGTCCTGCTCGGCGACCGGCTTGGCCTCTGGAATGTTCGTCATTTCCCGCAGTAAATCCTGCCACTTGCGCCCATAAGAAATCAACCTGGCTTCACGAGAAGCGGGCATCTGCGCCGAACCACGGCTCCTATGGAGCCGTTCCGTATCCCCCATTGGTACATGTACTTAAGTGTCAGCGAGAACTAACGATTTTATTTTAGAAATTCGTGCAGGTATCTATAATGGCAACTGGGGCACCACATCTAGACCTGGTCGGCCGTGAAAAACGGAAGACCAGCTATGGCCGTTTGAACTGAGTGTTCAGGTCGAACAGAGACGCTAAAGACCTAAGGTTACTATTTAGTAACTGGCACAATGTGAGAGGTCATGGGGCACGTAAGATTTGGGCCAACGACGGCGAAAAGTGCCGGTTGCGCCACTGGATGTTTTAGAGAAGTGCCTATCCTGAGTTTTCGCCGTTCCTGATTATTTCGCCGCCAGCGTTGCGGCGCGGCTCCCATAAAGACTCGAGAATCTGAAGTTCTGTTCGTGGAGGTTGTAGCCGTGAAGAAAATGTTGACCGCTGTCCTAGCCATTCTTATGTTAGCTGGCGCCTTGTGCGCGATCAGTGGCGCAACCTCCGTAACGCCGCTCCCCTCAATGACGGTTGTCGGGGAAGGAGCTTCTCCCTTTCCCGCCGTGCTGTCTCCGAACGCCTCGGAAAGGGACGTCACTTCGTTGAATAGTCGATTCTGAAAGATCAGGCCGGCTGTAGACCGGCCCAGGAGATCTGTCCATGAAAAATACTCTGATACTCGTGCTCGCCGCGTTAACCATGGCTGGTGTGGCTTGTGCCGCCACCAACTCGCTCCAGCCCGCCACGGTTGCGGTGAATGCTGCCGCACAATCTGCGCAGCCGGCCTCGCTGTGCTCCGCCACTGCAGGCTGTGTCGCGCAATCGAATCTGGCCCCCGGCGAAGGTTCGCCTATGCCCATCTGTCAGCCGGGACATCACTGCGATCCCAGCCTGCGCATCGTTGCCGGTGAAGGCTCGCCCATGCCCATCTGTCAGCCGGGACACAACTGCGACCCGCCCAGCCTGCGCATCGTTGCCGGTGAAGGTTCGCCCATGCCCATCTGTCAGCCCGGACATAACTGCGACCCGCCCAGCCTGCGCATCATTGCC
>Ga0335081_10006598_pt1 | contig 18500 bp, 19 predicted proteins | sample Lox_Sample_35_FD_206713 | JGI IMG/M metagenome (GOLD analysis project Ga0335081, IMG submission 206713) | Soil microbial communities from Loxahatchee National Wildlife Refuge, Florida, United States - Lox_Sample_3.5 | ecosystem: Environmental > Terrestrial > Soil > Wetlands | place: USA...
GGTTTGGTGCAGTTCAATCTCTCCGGTGTGCCGGCGAACGCGACCGTCAGCAAAGCGTGTCCGTTCCTTGGACGCTAACCTGGAAACCCGGGGACAGACGGGACGTTCACCGCTTTTCTCGTGGGAGCTTACTCCATCCGTTCCAATATTCTGCCTCTCACTGCAGCTTCGCAGCTTCCGCCTTGGCTTGCAGGAGCACCGGGATATCCGGATCGGCGTCCTTCCAAAGCGAGAGAAAATCCTGATAAGCATCACGTGCCCTCGCCTTGTCCCCAGCCAGTGCGTAGGCGCGGCCAAGTCCCAGATGCGCAAGTGCGGCAATTGGCTCGTTCAACACAATGCCGCGATGCGCAAGTATCTTCTGAAACTCTGCTGCGGCCTTCTCGCCCGACTTCGCTGCCAGGTAGGCTTCTCCGCGCAGGTAGCATTTAGTTAACCTGCCTGTATTCAATCATATCCAATGATCTTCCATCTTCCCGCAAGAAAAGACTTGACAGCTGACCCATAGTGTTATAATTAAGTATAACAGTAGATATGCGGCGCGCTTTAGTTGCGCCGCGCACCGCTTAGAAAAAAAGGAGAACCAGCCATGAAATCGCTTCGCTTGATGCCAGCCCTAATTCTGATTCTTCTGTCCACAATTGCTTTTGCCCAGTCGGATGCGCAGAAGTCCTTTGACAAAGTGAAGACTCTCGCGGGCAGCTGGGAAGGCCCGGTAACTCTCGACCCGCCGATGCAGGGCATGATGGAGGCGCCCATGCGAGTCACCATGAGCGTGACCTCTCGAGGTCACGCCCTCGTACACGAAATGCAGGAAGCAGGGACGCCGCTGGATCCGACAAAGTACGACCATCCAGTCACAATGTTTTACCTGGATAACGATCGCCTGACGCTGGTCCATTATTGCGACGCGGGAAACCGGCCGCGCATGACGGGCAAGCTGTCGCCGGACGGCAAGAAAGTGGAATTCGATTTTGTCGACCTTTCCGGCGGCAACGAGAACGGACATATGTTTCATGCCTTATTCACCTTCATCGACGACAACCATCACACCGAAGACTGGACTTACTTGATGCCAGGGGACAAGCCGATGCACGCGCACATGGATTTGCAGCGCGCGAAATGAAGCGGCTCGACGAAACCGATTAGATGTAGAGAGACTCTCTCAAGCGCTATTGGAAAACAGGATGGATCGAGAATGGAACGACAATCAGCCGATTTACCGTCAGCTTCGCGACCGCGTGGTGGCGATGATTCTCGACGGCGTACTCAAGGAAGGGGATCCGCTGCCGTCGGTGCGCACCGTTGCCGCCGAATACCGGCTGAATCCCCTTACTGTTCTGAAGGGCTACCAGGAACTGGTCGACGAACAACTGGTGGAGAAGCGGCGAGGTTTGGGCATGTTCGTAAACGTCGGCGCACGCAAACTGCTGCTGCAGGGGGAGCGCCAGAAGTTCCTCTCCGAAGAATGGCCGAGGATACAAGAAACCATTCAGCGGCTTGGGCTAAAGGCGGAAGAGCTGCTGAACGGCTCAGGTCCAAAACCGAATCGTACCGAGGAGGAGGGCTGAAGCTATGGCATGCATAGAAGCACGCGGCTTGCGCAAGACCTTCGGCACAACAGTCGCCCTCGATGGCATCGACTTGCGCGTCGAAGAGGGGCGGATCCTCGGACTTATCGGTCCTAATGGCGCAGGCAAGACTACCGCGCTCAACGCCATTCTCGGTCTCATCCCTTATGAAGGACAGCTGAGAGTGCTGGGACGTGATCCGTGGAATGAACGCGATCAGCTTATGCGTGACGTATGCTTCATCGCCGATGTCGCCGTGCTGCCCCGCTGGATGCGGGTTTCGCAGGCGCTCGATTACATGGCCGGCGTGCATCCGAGATTTGATCGCGCGAAGGCGGAAGGTTTCCTGGCGAGAACTTCGATCAAGCACACGAGCAAGGTCCGAGAGCTGTCGAAAGGCATGGTCGTGCAGCTCCACTTGGCTCTGGTAATGGCGATTGACGCAAGACTGCTGGTACTGGACGAGCCGACGCTTGGGCTGGACATTCTCTACCGTAAGCAGTTCTACGATTCGCTGCTCAACGACTATTACGATCGCAGCCGGACGATTCTGGTGACGACCCACCAGGTGGAAGAAGTCCAGCACGTCCTGACGGATCTTATGTTCATCGATCGCGGCCGCATCGTGCTCACTTGCAGCATGGAGGAATTTGAGTCGCGTTATGTGGAAGTGATGGTGAAGCCGGAGCAGTTCGCGGCTGCGCGGGCGCTCAAGCCGATCCATGAAAGGCAGGGCCTGGGGCGCAGCATCCTGCTGTTTGATCGCGTTGACCGTCAGCAACTGACTGCGCTTGGCGAGGTCCGCACGCCCAGCATCGCCGACTTATTCGTTGCCGTTCTCGGCAATCACAGCACAGCCCCGCAGAAAGGGACGAAATGAACACTCAATCGAATGCCGCGAGCGAATTGCCGGAGGCCGCGCAGACCGGCGCCTCAGTGATGACGGCGACGCGACCGTTCTACTGGTCGCTGCGGCGCGAATTATGGGAAAACCGGTGGATTTACCTCGCGCCGCTTGGCGCCGCGGCGGTCTTCTTATTCGGCTTCTTGATCAGCACGGTTCATCTACCCGCCAGGATGCGTGGCCTATCGAGCCTCGACCCGATGCGTTACCACGAAGCCATTGCCACGCCGTACGACATCATGGCCGGCCTGATGATGGCCGCTTGCATTATCGTGACCGTTTTCTATTGTGCCGATGCGTTATACAGCGAGCGCCGCGATCGCAGCATTCTGTTCTGGAAGTCGTTGCCGATATCCGATCGCACGACTGTGCTGGCGAAGGCGAGCATCCCGTTCATTGTTCTGCCATTGCTTGCGTGCACGATTGCCATCGTCAGCCAGTTCATCATGCTGCTGGTGAGCAGCGCCGTGCTGCTCGGAAGCGGCCAGAGTGTTGCCCAGTTATGGACGAGCCTGTCATTCGGCCGGATGTCGTGGCTCATGATCTACCACATTTGGACGGCCCATACGCTCTGGCCCGCGCCCGTCTATTGCTGGCTGTTTCTGGTGTCCGCCTGGGCGCCGCGGGCACCGTTTCTCTGGGCGGTATTGCCGCCGTTCGCAATCGCTGGCCTCGAGAAGATTGTGTTTCACACCTGGTATTTTGGCCGACTGGTGGCGTCGCGATTCATTGGCAACACGTCAGTAATCGCGACCGACGCGCCGCACATCTTCCCCACTGATCCAATGACTCACATCACTCCGGGAATGTTCCTGAGCAGTCCGGGTCTATGGATCGGTCTGCTGATCTCCGCGGCATTTCTTGCGGCCGCGGTGCGGCTGCGCCGCTATCGTGAACCGGTCTGATCGATAGCGTGGGATTCATGGCTCGCGCCAGGAGAAAAACGAATATGAGCAATGATGAACGGATTGCGGCAGCGTCGCCGAGCCGCATGGCCAGGATCACCGGTGTGTTTTATCTCCTCACCATACTGACGGGAATATTCGCCCAGGGTTTCGTGAGCGGCAGGCTGGTGGTAGACGGCGACGCCGCAGCCACCGCGGCCAATATTCTGGGGCACCGAGGCCTGTTTCAGGCGGGATTTGCAATCTACCTCATCGAAATGGCCTGCCAGGTCGCCCTGACCGCTCTTTTTTACGGCTTGCTTAAGCCGGCGGGCAGGAGCGTCTCCTTGCTGGCCGCGTTCTTAGGCCTTGCAGGTTGCGTCATTAAAGCTTTCAGCCGTGTCTTCTTTATTGTTCCTTTGTTCATTCTGGGAGGCGAGCACGTCTTGGGCGTATTCAGCCGGGAACAGCTGCAGGCCCTGGCACTCCTCTTTCTCAAGGTGAACGACCGGGGTGCCGCGATGGCCTTGGTGTTTTTTGGATTCTACGCACTGCTGACGGGCTACCTCATCATCCGGTCCACTTTCCTGCCTCGGGTTCTGGGCGTGGTCTCGATGATTGCAGGGTTGGGTTGGCTGAGCTTCCTGTATCTGCCGCTCGGGTACCGTCTATTCCCCTTTGTTGCAGCCTTCGGCCTCCTCGGGGCAGTAGCGCTGATCGTGTGGCTCCTGGTGTTCGGCGTGAACGAACAACGATGGAAGGAGCAGGCCAGCGCAGGGCTTGATTGAATTTTCTTATGGAGTAACACTATGAGTACAGCCGTAATGACAAATCGTCTGGAACTGGATTCGGTTGCTGACAGCGCTTTGAGCGCGGCGACAAAGTTCTGGTTTGTAGTCACAATGCTCGGCCAACTGGTGTTCGGCTTCACGGTCGCGTCTTTCTACAGCATGACTGCCATGCGCGGAGACCTGCATCTGTGGAGCAGGTTCATCACTCACGGTTACGTCGTGGGCGACACGATGGGAAACCTGGCCATAGTCATGCATGTTGGCTCGGCGGTGGTGCTCATGTTTGCGGGGGGACTGCAACTGGTGCCGCAGATACGCAGCCGCTTCCCCGTTTTCCATCGCTGGAACGGTCGCATTTATGCGTTCGCGGCTGTTGCGGTCAGCGCGGCCGGTCTCTATATGACCTGGATTCGGGGAAGCGTGGGCGACCTTTCTCAGCACATGGGCAGCACGCTCAACGCGGTTCTGATCTGGCTCTGTGCCGCCATGGCGGTGCGTTATGCGATGGCTCGCGATTTCAGAACCCATCTCCGCTGGGCCCTTCGCTTGTTCCTGGTGGCAAGCGCCTCGTGGTTCTTGCGAGTTGCATTCTTCCTGACCTTGCTTATTTTCAAAGGTCCGATCGGCTTCGATCCGGCTACGTTTAGCGGTCCATTGCTCACCAGTTACACGTTTGGCCAGACCCTGGTTCCACTCGCCATCCTCGAAATCTATCTGCGGGCAAAGGACCGTCCCGGGGCGCTGCGGCGCATGGCGACAGCTGGCATGCTCTTCGTGCTCACGCTCGCGACAGGTGCGGGAACCTTTGCAGTCGCCGCCGCAATTTGGGTGCCTCAGGTCAAAGCTGCTTACGACCCGCGTACGTCGATCGCTGCAACTCTGGCCACCACTCTCAACTCGAGCGGCATGGACGCGGCCGTAAAGCAATACCATGACCTGAAAGCCGCGGCACCTGCTACCTATAATTTCGATGAGCCGGAACTCAATGCCCTGGGTTATCAGCTCATCGGCGCTAAGAGGTTTAAAGAGGCGATCCGCATTCTGCAGTTGAACGTCGAGGCCTATCCAAACTCCAGCAACGTGTACGACAGCCTTGGCGAAGCTTACATGGACGATGGCGACAAGGCGCTTGCCATTACGAACTATCAGAAAGCCTTGCAGATCAATCCTAAGAACCGCAATTCGCAAGCGATGCTGCGGAAGCTGTTGAGCCAATGATAGACGCGTTTGTATGGGGTCACGGTCTTTGACTGGGCAGGGCTTTGCAATATTCTGCCCTCTCATCCGTCTACATAAGATAGATGGACGCAGCGCTGAGCAAACGGTGGCGCATGACGGAGCCGGACCAGCGCATCTCTGAAGCGATCGCCCGCGACGAGCTTCGGTTGCGCAGCTTCATCCGCCGCCGGGTAGCGGACCGGGAGGATGCCGAAGACATCCTGCAGGACGTGCTGTACGAGCTTGTCGAAGCCAACCGACTGCTGATGCCCATCAGCCACGTTACCGGCTGGCTGTTTCGCGTAGCACGTAATCGCATCATCGATCTGTTCCGCAAGAAAAAGCCGGAGAACTTCAGCGATCTCGCCGTCGCAAATGAGAACCAGGAACTCGTTTCCCTGGAAGACCTGCTGCCATCTCCCGATGCCGGGCCGGAGGAACTTTACTTCCGCAATGCGCTGCTCGATGAACTCGAGTTAGCGATCGATGAGTTACCCGAGGAGCAGCGCGAGGTGTTCGTGGCGCACGAACTCGAAGGACGCAGCTTCAAAGAAATTGCCGCCGAGACCGGTGTGGGCCTGAACACCTTGCTCGCGCGCAAACGCTATGCAGTGCTGCGTCTGCGCGAGCGACTACAAAACGTATACGACGAATTTACGAAAGCTTGAGGACAAGAACATGAGACCGAGATGGAGAAGGGTAATTTGGATTGCGCCGCTGGCGATTCTTGGGATCGCGGCATTCATGGCCATCGGCAGCGAAATCGTGCTGCAGTTGTGGAACTGGCTGCTGCCGCCGCTCTTTGGCTGGCGAGTAATCACCTTCTGGCAGGCGTTTGGAATCCTTGCTCTGTGCCGCATTCTATTTGGCGGGCACGGATTTCGTGGTCCCCACCGAGATTGGGGCTGGCGGCGCAGGTGGGCGGAACGGTGGGAAAAAATGACGCCCGAGGAGCGCGAGAAGTTTCGCGAACGGATGAGGAGCCGCTGTGGCTCGTTTGGGCCGACTGAGGCGAAGCCGACTGCGTGAGAACGCTTGGCCCAGCCGCAGAGAGAGTTACTTGAAGTGGATCGCGGCTTCAGTTTGCCTGTTGACGGAGCCGCGTCGGGTCCGTACCTTGGGGGATGCATACTTCGGTTTAATCTCGTGACATCCATCTTCACACCAAGTGCCACCCGCAGCGCTCTCGGGTGGGGGCATCGGTGAGTTCACGGCGAAGTCGCGATCGGCATCAAGCTGACGATCGACATCGGCAATCAAATCGCGGTTCGCCTCTGGAGTCAGCCATTTCTTAACCTGGACGAGGTAGTTTTCAAAGCGCGCGATGCAGTCCCGCTTGCGCCAGTATTCAAACAGGGGCTTCGGCACATACTCTGCGGCATCGTGGATAGCGTGGCCCTTCATGCGCATCATTTTGGCTTCGATGAACGTTGGGCCTTCTCCGCGGCGCGCCCGCTCGCAAGCTTCATGGGCGGCGTCGTACACTTGGCTGGCATCGGTTCCATCCACAATAACCGCGGGAATACCGTAGGCAATCGCGCGTTCGGCAAGGTCTTTCACGCAAAATTGCATGTCGGCAGGAGTCGAATATCCCCAGAGATTGTTCTCGACAAAGAGCACCAAGCCAAGTTTCTGTACCGCGGCGAGGTTCAAGCCCTCATAGGTCACGCCGGTGGACTGGCCTCCATCTCCGATGTAGGTCATTACCGCGATGTTGCGCCCTTGAAGCCGCGCGCCTAACGCCACTCCTGAGAGTACCGGTATCAGATCACCCAGAGTCGAGATTGGCGCGACCACGTTGTACTTTTCGGTATCACCGAAGTGGGACGAGGCATCGCGGCCCTTCGTCGGCGAGCCTGCCTTCGCCATGTACTGCATCATGATGTCGCGAGGAGAGAAGCCGCGCACCAGCAGCGATCCCTGATTCCGGATCATGGGGCCGAGCCATTCGTCAGATTTCAGGGCGTAAGCCGACGCGCAGGAGCACGCTTCTTGCCCAAGCCCAAAATAAACTCCGCCGACGACTTTCCCCTGCTTGTAGAGGTTCTCGAGCGCAGTTTCCATCTTGCGGTTGAGCAGCATCCAGCGATAAATCTCGACGCACTGCTTCTTGTCGAGATACCTGGACTCGCGGATGGGAGGCACCGGCGAGCTGAGGTCGCCATCAACCTCGTAACGAACCGAATCGCCTGTCAGTACTTGGCGGACGGTGAAGCTTGGCTTTTCTAAACGGAAGTCGGCAATCGAGTAACGACGTTCCGAAGATGCCGTCGCGGGCTGGGGTGACCGGCTGCGTCCATTAGAGCTCGCCTTGGAAACAGGTCTTTTGGGGGACTTTTTCGCCATCTCAGGCACTTTAAGAATCGTAACCCGCCAAACGAGATTTCGCCACACTCGGAGGAAAATGGCTAAACCACAGGGCACACAGAAACCCACAAAGCAAAACGGTTTGAACTTCGCAGCTCAAGCCCAATGACTTTCTTCTTCGCCCTGCAATTGACGCAGTTCGGCGGGAGGCTTCATGGGAACGCCCACAGAAGTACCCAGCAAGTCATCCAGCGACTCAAGCCAGAGCACTTGGGATTGAAAAACGAATCCGAAATTGCGCGAGACGGAATGCGCCACTTCTTGCAGCGAGAGACTTTTTCCCAGCTCGCGAGCCATGGAAGTCACCCGCTTCGCAGTGATCCCGCAGGGAACGATCAGTTTGAAGTAATCGAGATCGGTGTTGACGTTTAAAGCGAGGCCATGCGAAGTCACACCGCGCGAGATGTGGACGCCAAGAGCGGCGATTTTGGCCTCTTCGCCTCTTCGCTGCAGCTGAGGTTGTGATCCGCCCAGCCCGGGTCGGAGACCCGGGTCCACACGATCCGGAATAGTCCAGACACCCGTCATGCCTGCGATGCGCTTCGCCGGAATGCCAAAATCGGCGCAAGTGCGGATCAGGACTTCTTCCAGAGAACGCACATACTCCACCGCTCCCATGGTCTTGCGCTTGCCATCTTTCGCGTTCAGACCTCGCAGATCGAAGATCGGATAGGCGACGAGCTGTCCAGGGCCGTGAAAGGTCACATCGCCGCCGCGATCGCACTCGTAGACTTCAACCCCGCGGCGCGACAGCTCTTGACCTGAAGCAATCACGTTGGCAGCTTTTGCGTTCCGCCCTAAGGTGATGACCGGTGTGTGCTCCAGCAGCAGAATCACGTCACCGATGCGGCCCTCTTTACGCAGTTCCACCAGCCGCTGTTGCAGACGCAAGCCGGTAGCGTAATCGAGCGTCCCCAGTTGGAGAACAGAGATCATTGTTTAATATTACTCAATGGCATCGTCTCTTAGCCTGGTTTTTTGCGGCACGCCGACTTTTGCCGTCCCCACTCTGCAGGCATTGGCGCGCGCCGGGTTCACAATTCCCCTGGTTGTCACGCAGCCCGACCGTCCTCGCGGACGAGGGCTGGAACTGCTTCCTTCGCCCGTGAAGGCGTGCGCCCTGGAACTCGGATTCCCTGTCACCCAGCCGGAAAAGATCAAGAACAACGACGAGTTTCGGACCCAACTCGCCGCTATCAATCCCGATGCAATCATCGTGGTAGGTTATGGGCGCATTATTCCTGGCTGGATGCTCGAATTGCCGCGCCTCGGCAACATCAATGTGCATGCGTCGCTGCTACCGAAGTATCGCGGGGCTGCACCGATCCAATGGGCAATTGCGCGTGGAGAGACCATAACTGGAGTGACGACAATGCGCATCGACGCCGGTCTGGACACGGGCGACATTCTCCTGCAATGTGAATTACCGATCAAAGAGGAGGACACAGCGGAAACGCTCTCCCCGCGGCTGGCTGAGATCGGAGCCGGGCTTCTGGTCGAGACTATGCAACGCTTAGTTGCGGGCACCATTCAACCTCGTCCTCAGGATCATACCCAGGCGACGTTAGCGCCGATTCTCAAAAAGGAAGACGGGCGGATCGCATTTCATCGCAACGCTCTCGAAATCCACAATCGCTTACGCGGGTTCCAGCCCTGGCCGGGGGCGTTCACGACGTTCCGCAAGAAAAACCTGAATATGTGGGCGGCTCGTCCAGGTCAAAAGTCTCTTGCCGAGGGCGAAATGTTAATTGAGTCCGATCATTTGTTCGTCGGATGTGGCAGTGGAACCGCTCTCGACCTGGTTGAGGTTCAACCCGAGGGCAAGAAACGCATGACTATCCGCGATTTCATTCACGGGTACCGCCCACAATCCGGCGAGCGGCTGGGCTGAGCCGATATGCCTGTGTCTCCCGCCCGCATTGCGGCCTTCGAGATTCTACTGGCGGTGGAGCAACGGGACGCGTACGCCTCCGACATGCTGCATTCTCCTCGTTACGAAGAGCTTTCTGCTGCCGACCACGGTCTCGCTACCGAATTAGCGATGGGAGTACTGCGCTGGCGGTCGCTGCTGGACGACCGAATTCTCCCCTATTCGTCGGTGAAACTGGAGCGTCTGGACGCGGAGGTGCTCACGGCCCTTCGCCTCGCCGCATACCAATTGATCTTCTTGGATCGGGTGCCAGGTCGTGCCGCAGTGCATCAGAGTGTGGAACTGGTGAAGCGGGCACGTAAACGATCGGCGGCGCCATTTGTGAACGCCGTTCTGCGAAAGCTCGGTGGTTCGCTTCCCGTTCCTGTGATTGAGGCTAACTCCGCCGAAGAGCTGGCGCGGTCGTCCGCACACCCGCGGTGGCTGGTGGAACGTTGGATTCGCGAATATGGTCTTGCAACGTGCACCCGCATCTGTACATACGATCAGCAGGTTCCACCGACGTCGATTCACGTCCCGCAAGAGGCAGAGGGCGCTGTCCAAAAAGCAGGGGTTAGCTTGGGCCCCGGTTATCTGCTTGCTTCGGCGCGAACGGTCATAGGAAATGAAGCGCTAGATCATATTTATGAAGCTGGAGCTTCGATACAAGATGAAGGCTCCCAGCTTGTAGCGCTGCTGCTTGGTGAAGGAAAGCATTTCCTGGATTGTTGCGCCGCTCCGGGTGGAAAGACGCGGCTGCTGGCCCAACGCAATCCAGCCGCGACCGTCTTCGCCGCCGAATTACATCCGCACCGGGCAAAGCTGCTTCGCAAATTGGTTTCAGCGGCTAATGTCCATGTCGTGACAGCGGATGCATGCAATCTGCCGACCCCCGCGTTGTTCGATCGGATTCTGGTCGATGTTCCCTGCTCGGGAACCGGAACGCTGGCCAGGAATCCGGAAATCAAGTGGAAGCTTGGTGCTGATGACCTGTGCGATCTCCAGCAGCGGCAGACGGCCATTCTCCAAGCTGCCATTGAGAGGCTTGCCCCAGGCGGACGGCTTGTGTATTCGACATGCTCTCTGGAAAGGGAGGAAAATCAGCAAGTCGTCGAGCGCATCGTCTCACAGCAATCCTCGATTCGGCTTGTCGACTGCGGCGAGCGCCTCCGAGAGCTCCAGTCAACTGGAGAGTTGGTTTGGCAAGATTTGAAGTCGCTCACCAGCGGACCTTACCTGCGGACCATTCCCGGAGTGCATCGCTGCGACGGTTTCTTCGCGACGATTTTCGAAAAAATCTAATCTGCTTGATCTAGGGAAGCACCACAAAGTTCACGGCATCGCCGACCACCACCTTTTGTCCTGGCGCCGGCGTTTGCGAGGCGATAATGCTGGACGGTGAAGACTGAGCAGATTGTTGCGTCGCTTCCCCCGTTGTGCCAGCGGGAGCAGCTATGGCGACGTTCCCGAGTCTAAAGCCGCTGTCTTTCAAAGCCTGGGTCGCGCTGCCAAGCGTATGGCCAACGAAGCTGGGCATGACGAATGCAGCCGGGCCAGAGTCCGATGAAGCCAGCAAACTGATTTTCGGACTGGAAACGCTCCCCGCACTGGCCGCCGGGCTTTGCGCGATCACCTGATCTGCCGCGACACCCGGCACCGCAACCTGTGCTACGGACTCAATGTCGAGCCCGCGCCGGCGGATGTTGATTTCCGCCGCGCGTTCGCTCTCGCCCAGCACATTCGGTATCTGGACGCGCTGCGGTCCCAGGCTTTGGGCGGCACGAATCTGCCATCCTCGTCGGATCAGCATTCCCGCTGCCGGAACCTGCGACAGAATTCGCCCCTCTGGCACGGTTGGGCTGTAGTATTGCCGCTCGACCTCAAACTGAAAACCGTTTGCCTCGGCGATCCTCCGCGCATCCGCTGGTAACTTGCCCGCCAGATCGGGCACTGCCACCTCACGGCCGTGAATGGCCAGCCGCATCGCGGTCACGGCGGACACCATCGCCACAACCAGCAAGATCAAAGCCTGCAGACAATGTCGAATGAACGACTTCATCGTTAAGATCAACTCTGCCACAGAATCAGTGGTTCTCTTCTGCTGCCGGAGCAGTGTCCGGGGTATCGACTCTTCTTGCGACGGGAGCCGGCAATTCAGGAGGCGGCAGAAACTCCCCTGGATCTTTGCCCGCGAGGGCGACCTTCATGAAATCCATCCAGATGGGTAGCGCGGCCCGCGCCCCAGTTTCCTTTGCCCCGAGAGATTTTTTTTCGTCGTAACCCACCCACACGCCTGTAGTCATCGTAGGCGAAAATCCGATGAACCAGGCATCGGTGAAGTCGTTGGTAGTGCCGGTCTTTCCGGCAAGAGGATATTTCATGCTGGAGGCGGCGATCCCAGTTCCGTGCAGCACAACATCTCTGAGCATCGAAGTCATGATTCTGGCTGTACGTGAGCTGACCACATCTTTGACTTCGGGAAAATCTTCTTCCAGCACGCGGCCCTCATAGTCAGTCACTTTCGTCAGGTAGCGCGGCAAAATGCGAATGCCATCGTTAGGAAACACGCTGAACGCTGAAGTTTGCTCATAAAGCGTGACTTCCGCCGCGCCCAGTGCCACCGGCAGATATGGCGGAAGAGTGGAGGTGATGCCAAAACGATGGGCGTAATCGATGACGGTCTTGATGCCAATGCGGTCGGCCAGCTTAAGCGCTGGAATGTTCCGCGATTGGGCCAGAGCGCGGCGCAGCGTAATCGTTCCTTCGTATCGCTCGTCGTAATTATGCGGTATGTACGGCCCGGACGCGGTGTCGAAACTGATGGGCGCGTCCAGGATCGTGTCATCGGGACTGGCACCCTGATCAATGACCGCAGTGTAGACATAAGGTTTGAACGACGAGCCCACCTGTCGTAGCGCTTGCGTGGCACGGTTGAATTTCGAGACCTCGAAATCGCGGCCTCCGACCATTGCCTTAATTGCTCCGGTGGCATTGTCGATGGCCATCAGTGCTCCTTGAGCCCCAGAATCCTGCTCGAGACTGACGCGAGCCTTGTTCTCCGGCCCGAGGGCGAGCACTCGCACGTAGGCGACATCACCCGGTTTGAGGATGTCCACCAACTTGCGCCCAGCCCATTTCACATCCGGTGCTGTGAGGACTGCCGTGTAGCGCCCAAACTTCACGGTGGCCGATGCCGGAGTGACCAAGAGAACTAGTGCGTGAATGTAGCCATTCACCTCCGGCTCGTTCTCCCAATCGGCGTCCTGATAACTCGCTAGCGTTGTACCGCCCGTCAGCACGTTCTGTAAATGTCCCTTCCAGCCGTGGCGCCGTTCGTAGGTAGCAAGTTCATCCAGCACTGCCTGAGTCGCGGTCTTCTGTAGATCCATGTCCAGGGTCGTGTATACGAGCAGACCGCCTTCGTGAACCTGGTCGGCACCGTACTTGTTTTCGAGATAGCGACGGATGTCTTCGACGAAATACGGCGCCAGCGAATTTGGATCGTGCTGCAGTTTAAGGGTGAGCGGTCGATTGCGAGCATCGTTGGCCTGGGCGGCGGTGATCTTGCCATCCTCCAACATGGCGTTGATGACCAGGTTGCGGCGCTTGATGGCGCGGTCGGCATGATTGATGGGCGAATACAGGCCGGGCGCCTTCGGCAATCCCGCGAGCAATGCAGCTTCATCGAGCGTGAGCTGTTTTGCCGGCTTGCCGAAATAGTATTCCGAAGCGGCCTCGAACCCATAAACTCCGTGCCCCAGAAAAATCTGGTTCGCGTAGAGGGTGAAAATCTGTTGCTTGGTGAAACGTCGCTCAATCTGGATGGCGAGCAGCGCCTCTTCAATCTTGCGATGGAACGAGCGGTCAGGCGAAAGAAAAAGATTGCGCGCCAACTGCATAGTGAGCGTGGAAGCCCCTTGCACCTTGCCGCCGGACTCGATGTCACGAAACGCCGCGCCAGCGATGCGCCAGACATTGATGCCCCAGTGCCGGTAGAAATCCTTATCTTCGATGGAAATCAGGGCATCGCGCAGCACGGGTGGAAAATCGTTGTAACCGGCGACGACCCGCCGTTGCAGCGCGAACGAGCCAATGACTTGTCCGTGATCGTCATAAAGTTCCGTAGTCGAGCTGGGCCGATAGTGTTCCAGTTGTTCGATCTGAGGCAGATCGGTGGTGTAGACAAGAAGCAGCCCGGCACCTGCGCCAACCAGCGCCGACAGCAGCACCAGCAGGCCGAACAGAACGCGGCCCACCAGTTTGCGCGGCGCTACTTCCACTGGCGAAGCGTCCTGGTAAATCACTTTCATCGCTTACTTTCAGGATAGCAGCGTGTCTAACCGCAAGGTAGTGTTCAAGCGGCAGCATCCACGAACGCGGAGTAAAATCGCAGCGAGGTAGCTATGAAGCAGGTTAGAGCACGTTTGGCCTTGGCGGTCTTTCTGTCGATTTCCTTTGCAAACGCCTTCGCTCAAGCGCAGGAAATACAGTGGTCCGCCGAAGAAAAGCCAATCTACGACAAAATCCACACGCTGCGTCAGTTGCCCGACGATGTAAGAGGCGGCGTGACTCGGGACCTCGCTCTGCAAATCCGCGGGTTGTCATCACGCGCAGAAAAAGTCTATTTGGCAGTCCAATTGGCCGGGCGCTCCACGGAAGGAGACTTCGGTCACGAAATGTTGCAAGAGGTTGCCACCACGTTGGCTGACACCCTGCGCGAACATCCCTTGACCGATCCGGCTGACCACCCTGAGATGGCTTACGAGACGCTCGCGGAACTTGTCCGCTACGAGCACGTGGAAGTATCTCTCGATGATCCACAATACAAGGCCGCGCTCGCCAAACTGGAGAAGGATGATGAAGTGCGGCAAAAGGCCGATTTCACGCTGACGGATATCCGAGGCAAAGCCTGGTCTCTCTCCTCGCTCCGCGGCAAGGTGGTGCTGGTCAATTTTTGGGCGACGTGGTGCCCTCCTTGCCGCAAGGAGATGCCGGACCTCGAATCGCTCTATCACGAATTTCATAAGAAAGGGTTCGTCATCCTGGCGGTCTCTGACGAAGAAGCCGGGAAAGTGAAGCCCTTCATCAAGGAAAGAAAGATCACCTATCCCGTCTTGTTCGATCCCGGGCGGAAAGTAAACGACCTTTTTCAGATAGAAGGCATTCCTAAAAGCTTTGTCTATGATCGTGACGGCAGGTTAGTCGCGCAGTCGATTGATATGCGCACTCGGCATCAATTCCTGGAGATGCTGGGGCAGGCTGGACTGAAATAGCTCAGCGGCACATCAGTTGGCGCGGTATACGACCTTGCCGCCGACGATGGTCGCCACAACTTTGCCGGTAAGCTGCCAGCCGTCAAAAGGCGTGTTGCGGGATTTCGAGCGCGACTTCGCCGCCTCGAAGGTCCAGCGCTTCTTGGGATCGAAGATGGTCACGTCGGCATAACTTCCGCGGATCAACGTGCCGCGAGCGCGCAAATCAACCACCCGCGTCGGACCCGCAGTAAAAAGTTCGACGATGCGAGTCAAAGGCACCTTGTGATCGCGATGAAGGCGGGTGATGGCAAGCCCCAGCGCGGTCTCCAATCCGGTAATGCCAAACATCGCCTTTTCGAACTCGATAATCTTTTCGTGCGTGGCGTGCGGGGCGTGGTCACTGGCGATCGCGTCGACCGTGCCATCGGCGAGAGCTACCAGCAATGCCTCCCGATCGGCTGCTGACCGCAGCGGCGGATTCATTTTGCAATAAGTGTTGTATTCGCCCACATCCGCGTCGCTGAGGCTGAAGTGATGCGGAGTCACTTCGCAGGTCACGCGTGCCTTGCCGCGTTTGCCACGACGAACCGCCTTCAGTGCCTCCGCCGTCGAGACATGGGCAATGTGCAGGCGCGCCCCAGTGAATTGCTGCGCCAGTTGCACGTCGCGGTCGACGATTGCGGACTCAGCGGAGGTCTTCATTCCCCGCAGTCCCAGACGAAACGAGGTCGGACTTTCATTCATCGAGCAGTTTTCCGTCATCCTCGTATCCTCGGCATGCTGGATGACAGGAAGGTTGACCTCGGCTCCCAAGCGCAGCGTTTCTCGCATGATGGTTTCGTTGAGGATCGGACGGCCGTCGTCGCTGACCGCGACTGCACCCGCACGCTGCAGTCCGCGAAAATCGGTCAGGACCGCGCCCTTGCTGGCTTGGGTAGCAGCAGCGATCGGAAACACGTTCACCGCCGCGCTGCGTTGCGGTTGCTGCAGCCACGCAACCCATTCCTGGGAATCCACGACCGGAGCCGTGTTTGGCATGCAGCAGACGGAGGTAAATCCTCCCGCAGCCGCTGCCGCCGTGCCCGTAGCAACGGTTTCCTTGTAAGTCTGCCCAGGTTCCCGCAAGTGTACGTGCAGATCGATGAACCCCGGCGCCACGACCAGACCGCGGGCGTCGAATGTCGAATCTGCGCCGGCGCGAATCTTATTGGGAGCGGCAACTTCGGCCACATGTCCATCGCGCAGCAACACGTCCATGGACGCGTCGATCTTGGCTGCCGGATCGATGAGGTGTCCGCCTTTGATCAGCAGCGAGCCGATTCTGGATTTCTCACTAGCCATTCGCGAAACTCAACTCGCCTTTCCTAAAGCTTTGGCCAAAATCGCCATGCGCACCGGAACTCCGTTGTGTACTTCTTCCACGATTGCGGACTGCGGGCAGTCCGCCACTTCCCACGTCAGCTCCAGCCCGCGAATGATCGGTCCGGGATGCATCACCATGGCGTCGGGCTTTGCCAGCTTCAATCGCGCTAAGGTCATTTGATAGCGGGAAATGTAATCTTGCAGGCGGATTTTCATTCCGGCGAGGCGCTCCTTCTGGACTCGTAACACCATGACCACGTCGACGCCGCGAACTGCCTCCTCCGCCGTGCGCGTGATGTGCAGGCCGGGAGCAAGACAAGTTGCCATGTCGGGCAGAAATTCCGGCGGCCCACACAGCGTGATGTGCGCCCCGAACTTGCTCAAGAGATGAATGGCCGAACGCGCAACGCGGCTGTGATAAATGTCGCCAACTATTGCAACCTGCAGGCCCTGGAGCTTCTTCTTGTGCCGCAAAATGGTGTACGCGTCCAATAGCGCCTGCGATGGGTGCTCGTGCATCCCGTCGCCGGCATTGATCACCGGAATATCGAGATGTGATGCCATCAGCAACGGGGCGCCTGCCGACGGGTGCCGAATCACCATGACGTCCGCGCCTACGGCTCGCAACGTGTAGGCCGTATCGAGCAGGGATTCGCCTTTTTCGATGCTGGAGCCGCTGGAGAGCACGAGCGTCGTCATCGCGCCCATCGATTTGGCTGCGATCTCGAACGAACTGCGGGTGCGGGTGGAAGCTTCGTAGAACAACAGTAGAACGCGCTTGTTCTTCAGCAAAGGACGCGGCTTCAGCGGGTTCATGCGCCGGGCAAGTTGAAAAATCCCGGTAATCGCTTTGACATCGAGATGTTCGATTCCCAGCAGTGAACCGCGTGCGCCTTTGTTCATTCAGTTGCCTGGTTCAATCCACGAGCGGCCCATGCTGGCCGCTGCCGTTCAAAGTAGTGGCTCAGATTGAATTCAAAATGTCATGCGGAGTCATCCCGAAGGCCCACGCTTTTACCAGTGGGCCTAGGGACCTCCCGCCTCGCAGAACTCGACATGCAAGAACGCCAAACTGAGCCGTTACTCCGTTCATCCCTGTCTTTCCACCAGCAGAACTTTTTCCACTTCATCCTGTTCGCGCAGCTTCACCTCAATGATCTCCTGCTGCGTCGTCTGCACCTTCCGGCCGATAAAGGTCGCCTCAATGGGCAGCTCGCGATAGCCGCGATCCACCAGCACGCAGAGCTGCACTTGCTTTGGACGCCCCTGACTGAATAGCGCATCCAGCGCTGCCCGCGCGGTCCGGCCGGTGTACAAAACATCGTCCGTCAAAACAATCGTCTTGCCGGTGACCGAGAACCCAATATCGCTCTTCTGCACCACCGGCTTGGGACCCACGGTCGAAAGGTCGTCGCGGTAGAGCGTTATATCCAGCGTCCCCACCGGTACCTGCATCTTCTCAATTCGCTGGATCATGCTGCCCAGCCGTTGCGCCAGAAACACTCCGCGCCGCCGGATGCCCACGATTCCCAGGTCGTTGGCGCCGTTGTTGCGTTCAATAATTTCGTGCACCAGGCGGACCAGGGTGCGCTCGATTTCCGACGCCGACATCAACTGCGCCTTCTCTTTCAGGTTAGGGGGCCGGGTCGCAGGTCGAGGACTCATGAACGCTGCATGATACGCGGGAGACTAGGTAAGGAGCAAGCCGAACGGGAACTTTTTGAAGGAGTTCTCTAGAGGAGGGTGGCTACGGCGTGATCTCGTAGGCGACGCCTTGGTTGTTCTGCCCGCCGTACAGCGTTACTCCATAAATGTTGCCATCCGGCCCGACAGTAGGCGTGTCCGAACCCCAGCCGTCCGTGCCGTTGAATTTGTGCACCACCGTGTAGGTCCACTGATTGCCCTTTTGCGGCGACAGCTCAAAGACCACGCCACAATACGTGCCGCCGAGACACAGCATGTTGCCCCCACCGGCCGCACCATACAGGTTCCCCGCTTGATCGATCGCTAGTCCATGGAGCGGCGAGCATCCAGAGGAACAGTTTGGGAACGTGTACAGGACGGTTTCCTTCCAGCCACGGCCCAGAGTGGAAGGTGTCAACTTGAAAACCGTGCCGCCGCCGGTCGGTCCGCCGTTCAGCGTAGTTCCATAGATGCTGCCACTGCGATCCATAACCAGGGGACCAGAGGGAGTTTGTCCATCGCCGGAAAACGCGGCAAAGGCGTGCATGAGATGGTA
>Ga0335081_10006599_pt1 | contig 18497 bp, 19 predicted proteins | sample Lox_Sample_35_FD_206713 | JGI IMG/M metagenome (GOLD analysis project Ga0335081, IMG submission 206713) | Soil microbial communities from Loxahatchee National Wildlife Refuge, Florida, United States - Lox_Sample_3.5 | ecosystem: Environmental > Terrestrial > Soil > Wetlands | place: USA...
AGGTCGTGTAACCGCCTACTTTAGACGATCGTTCAAAATCGCCGCCAGCCGATAGCCCGCCACCGCGACCTCGACCCGCGCCACGCGATGCGCGTTTTCCCGATAAGATTCAGGCAGTTGAATGGGATGCTCGCGCGTTCCGTTGTCCAGGCCGAAGGTGTAGACTTGGGTCTCGGCGAGCCGCGCGCTCTCGGCGACCCATTTCTTCGGATTTTTCTCGATGCGCGCCGGCGCGGGGTATGCCGCGACTGCGTCGTCCGCATATTTGATCACGTACGCGTCGGAAGAGTTGTTTCCGGCAGAGTCGTCCCACAACGCATGCAGATTTCCGCGCGGAGCGATGAAGACCAGATTTCCGCCGGCGTCGCCCTTGCCATCGGATTTCAAAAAGCGGTCGATGCAGTGCAGCGGCTGATGAAGATCGCCGGCGATGTGCTCGATCCAGGGAAGGTCGTAAACTTCCTCGGCTTCAGGCGCCGTGGAGATTTCGCGCAGCAGGCGCGGAAGCTCGGTCAGCGCGTTCGGCCGCGGCGCTTTTTGCGTGCGTGCGTGGTCCGGAGCGTAAGGCGTGTCGAAATAATGCCAGTCGGTGTGGCGCTTCATATCCGGGAATCCGGGGATGAGCGGAGTCGGCTGCGCGTCCTTATGGGTATCGTCCCAGAAGCGGCGATCGCCCTTGATGGTGTCCGGCCACACGGCGGCATTGAGGAACACGTCGCGGGCGCGCAGCGCCGGATCGTCAGGCGTGCCGCGCGCAAGCAGCGCGTAATCAGGATGCTCGCGCAGAAGCTGGTCGACTCGCGCGCGGGCTTGCGGCGTGAGGCGCTGGTAGGCGATGTAAGCAATGATGCGATGGCCCGTCGCGTTCCAGGCGAACGCGGGCATGGCGATGAGCAGCGCAGCGAAAAGTCGCATCGGAATTTTTCAGCATAGCGGAAAAGGGATGAGGGCATTCGTCGCGAATGCATTCCAATGGCGCGGATGGATCATTCTTGGTCTTCATCTTCTAGCGCGCCACGATGTCGGGCGAAATCGTAGCCATGGCAGAAGGCCAGCTTCCGGGTGGCGCGTTACGATCCGCGATCGGCGGCATCCGGGCTGCGACCAGCGCAAGGAACCTGACTTTGCAGGACCAATCTTCCGAGACCGCCGTATTTGGATAGTGCTGCAATCTCCGAGTGGCGCTTGATACATCCAGAACACGTTCCAGAGGCAATCGGCATTCCACGGCGCCGATGCCCGCGCCTCCACCCTGCCCGGCTCGCGCTCCTGCTCAGGTTGCGGTGCGCATTTTAATCGTCAGTTTAATGAGTGATTGCACGAGGAATCCTATTGCGAAAACCATGCACCCAGCTGCGCTGACGCTGATGGAGAAGTATGAATTAGCGCAAGTGCCAGGATGCAGAGCTCAGGGATCCCAAAATTCACACTTGACATGGGCAGGACAATTCACTACCATATGGTTGTGGATCAATTGGGTACAACATTTGCTGCGTTGTCTGATCCAACCCGGCGGCGGATGATCGAACGACTGTCACATGGTCCTGCCTCTGTGCATGGATTGACGGAACCCTTCGCGCTTTCGCAGCAGATGATTTCAAAACATATTGCCTACCTGGTGCGGGCGCGGATTGTGATCAAGACGAAGCGTGGACGGGAGAGTGTGTGCACGCTTAGGCCAGAGGCGATAAAGAAGGTCAGCGACTGGGCGGCTTATTATCGCCGATTCTGGGAAGAGAGTTTCGACAAGCTAGATGTGGTTGTGAATCAAATGAAAAAAGCGGAGGTCAGAGATGATAAAAAACACGACTAACGAGACAGAGCGGATGGTCGTCACAAGGGTTTTTGATGCCCCACACGAATTGGTTTGGAAGGCGTGGACAGACCCGAAATATGTGATGCAGTGGTGGGGTCCGAAGGATTTTACTGCGCCTTTTTGCAAGATGGATTTTCGCGTGGGAGGAAAATTCCTCTGCTGCATGAGAGCGCCGGACGGCCGGGAGTTCTGGAATGGTGGTGAATACCACGAGATTGTTCTGTACGAAAAGGTCGTTTTCTCCATGTACTTTTCTGACCCGGATGGAAACAAGGTTGAGCCCGCGCAATATGGAATAGAACATGAGGCCATGAACGATGCGTACGATGTGATTACCTTTGAGGATCTTGGAAACGGCCAGACGAAACTCACCTTCATTGGAAATGAAACCATGGAGAACGCAAAAAATAGCGGTCAAGTAGAGGGCATGGACCAGTCACTCGATAAATTCGCTGCAGTCGTTGCCGGGCTAGCGCAGACGAAATGAGAAGCTGCTAAGGCCCGAGTTACTCATTCTGGCTCGACGCAGGTGAGATTTGCGGGATCCGGTCGGGTTGCCGGCCACTCGGAGGATGGTGGAAATCCGCCGTCGCGCCGGGAATCGGGGAGAATGGATGTTCATGACCCAGCGGCTCTATTATGATGATTGCTACTTGCGTGAATTCCGGGCGCGCGTGGTCGATTCCGCCGACGGCGGACGGCGCGTGTACCTGGACCGCACGGCGTTTTATCCCACTTCCGGCGGACAGCCGTTCGATTTGGGAAGCATCGGCGGCGTCGCGGTGCGCGAAGTGGTGGATGAAGAGGATCGGATTGCGCATATTCTCGCCACGCCGGTTGCGGGCGAGGTGGATGCACGCATCGATTGGGAGCGGCGCTTCGACCACATGCAGCAGCACACCGGCCAGCACCTGCTCTCGGCCGTGCTGATCGAGCTGTTCGATCTTGCGACGCTCAGTTTTCACATGGGCGCGATCACTTCGACCATCGATGTCGCGCCCGGCAACATCGATTTCGAGCGCGCAGAGGAGCGCTGCGCCGAAATCGTCGCCGAGGCCCGTCCGGTTTCGATTTCCTACGAGGATTCCTCCGCCGATTTGGGATTGCGCAAAGCCTCGGCGCGCGCCGGAACGTTGCGGATCGTCTCCATCGACCGCCTGGACCGCAGCGCGTGCGGAGGGACGCACGTGCGCTCGACCGCCGAGATCGGGCCGGTGCTGATCCGGAAAATCGAAAAAATGCGCGGAAATACGAGAATCGAGTTCGTGTGCGGATTGCGCGCCGTCCGCCGCGCGCGTGCCGATTTTCGCACGTTGAGCGAGATCAGCCGGCTGGTTTCGGTGCCCTTCGAGGAAGCTCCGGCGATCATTGCGGCGCAGGTCGAAAAGGCAAAGTCGCTCGAAAAAAGCGGCGCGCGCCTGGCGGCGGAATTAGCGCGGCGCGAAGGAGCCGAGCTGTACGCGTCGACCGCTCCGGATGGCGAGGGTTTTCGAAAAGCGACGCTGCGCGGACCGATCGACGACGCGATGCGCGCTCGCGCGCAGGCGTTTGTGGCCGGATCGAAAGCGGTATTCCTGGCGATTTCGGAGAATCCGCCGTCGGTGCTGCTGGCAGCGTCGGCCGACTCGGGCGTGCACGCGGGCGATCGGGTGAAGGCAGCCGTGAGCGCGGCCGGCGGGCGCGGCGGAGGGAATCCAACGCTTGCGCAGGGCAGCGTTGCGAATGCCGAAGCGCTGCGAACGGTCGCGGCGCAGCTTGGCTAGAGCATCCGCCCAAAAACGCGCCCCGAAAACGCAAAAAGGGGACAGCCTACAGGCTGACCCGGTTTTCCCCCAGCGATTACGAGCCTTCGAGTGCCTGGCGCAGATACTTGAGATCGGTGAGAATGGCCCGCCTTTTTGCATAAAGAACCGGCGCTAGAAATGCATAACGAAGTCGGAGTGTGAAATCGACGCGGGACACCACCCGCGATCCTTCCGGCAGGGGGTCAACGCGGGTGAGCCATGCCGCCGACCGGAAAAACCGGGCGTTGCCGGTGGTGCTGATCAGGTTAATCACACAAGAGCGCCCGGCCCGGTCCCATCCCGTAACTCTATATGACATCCTCCCCCACTCCTGGTCCTCGCCTGGGTGTTTCGGATACGACAGAGTGTCGAACTCGCTTCCGATCCCCGCGGGGCCCGGCGAAGTCACCCGCACTGAGGCCACCCCGCGGTCCCACTTCGGCACGTTCGAGACATCTTCGAGGAAGCTCCACACTTCGTCGGGCGCCTTCCGGATCACGATCGATGATTCGAGATGCATCTCCTGGTTAGAGAATATCACTGTGAATCTCTGGGCGGATTAAAAGACCCCGTTTTCAAACACCGTTTTCAAACAACAGGTCTGTATCAACGGCCTTCGCAGGCCGACAGGAGGGCGGATTGAAGCTCCATCGCGCGCGGCTCGGGGAGCTTGCCGCCCAGCGCGGTCACGTAGAAAACGTCCAGCGCCTTGTGCGCTTCCGTGTCGATCAGGACCACTTCGATGTTGCAATCGGCGTCGCTGATGGCGCGCGCCAGATCGTACAGCAGGCCGGGGCGATCCTCGGCGACGATCTCGACCAGCGTCGCGGTGTCGGACGCGCCGTTAGTCACCCGGACCGACGGCTCGAAGCGCGCCTGCCGCGAGGGCGGCGCCGGCTTGGGACGCGCGCGTAGAAGCTGCCCCGGGTCCTGCCGGCCTTCGGCCACGCGACGAACCATCGCGCGCAGACGATCGACCTCGGTGGGGTTCAGCTCCAGCATCCGGTTGGAGTCGGCGAAGGTGAACGTATCGACGATGATGCCCTGCATGTTCGAAAACGCCTCGGCTTTGAGAATACTCAGGCCGAAGGCGGAGATCGCGCCGGCGATCCCGGCGAACAGGCCGGAGCGGTCGCGCGCCATCAGCGTGAGTGTGTAGATGCGGCGATCGTGCGCGATTTCGACCGCGACGGCGCGCGATTCAAGCTCGCGCGCGAGCGCGACGTGCGCGTCGATCTGCTCGAACGAGTGCGTTCGCAGGTAGCGCACCGGAAGCCCTTCGAGAAACGCGGCGCGCCCGGCGGAAACGTCCACAGATGCGTGGATGCGTTCGGAATAGAGGCCGGTGGTGAGCGCGCGATGCGCCAGCAGGTACGTGCGCCAGAGCTGCTCCAGACGCCACGGCGTCATGGCTTCGGGATTCACCGCGGTGATGTCGGCGTAGGTGAGCATGGCGAGCTGTTTCAGGCGCTCCACCGTTTCGACGCGCGAGACCAGATGCTGCGCGGTAGCGCTGTCCTCGAGATCGCGGCCGGTCATCACCGTGGAAAGCTCCAGGTGATGGCGCACCAGGAATTCGATCGCGGCGCGATCCTGGCCGGGAGCGTCCAGGCGCGCGAGAACCTCGCCGGCGATCCGCGCCGATTCGGTAACGTGGTCGCCGCCTGAGCCTTTTCCGATGTCGTGCAGCAGGAGCGCGAAGCGCACGATCCAGGGATCGGGAATTTCCGTCAGCAGATTGGCGAAGCGCGCGTCGCGAACCGATTCGAGCGAGGCGATCGCCACCAGCGTGTGCTCGTCTACTGTGTAGCGATGATAAAAATCGCGCACCACCAGCGATTCGATACGCCGCCATTCCGGGAGCACCGCGGAAAGCGTGCCGGTCTGCTGCATGGCGCGGAATGCCACGGAGGCGTGGTCGGTCGAAAGCAGCGCCTTCCAGTCGGCCCAGCTAACGCGCGGGGCATAAGATGCCAGGCGCTCGACGGTATCGGGCGCCAGGCGAAGGCCGTGCCGCGCGGCGAACTCGAACACGCGCAGCCCGGTGTCGCGGCCGGGATCGCGCAGCAGCACGCGGTCGCGCGAGACGGTGAACTCCGAAGTCGAAAGGCGCGAGCGCCAGTCGTGAAAGCGGCCCAGCAGCGTTCCCGGGTCGGTGGACGCGTGTTCAAGCGAGCGCTCGAGCTCCCGCTCGACGGCGCGCGCGTACTGGAAATATCCGCGCATCCCCGCCGCTGCATCATCCCAGATGGTGTCCTGCGCCTCGAAGCTGAGCACGTTGTAGTCGCGGCCGAAGATTTCGTGCAGGCGGATCCGCGTGCGGGTGAGAAATTCGAACGGTGCGTCCAGCGCGATCTGCTGGCCGCGCAGTTGCCGGAACCAGCGCACGGTCTGCAAATCGCGCAGCGCGCCGGGCGCATTTTTTACATCCGGTTCCAGGTGATAAATCGTGTTTTGAAATTTGGCGTGCCGGGCTTCCGTCTTAGCCGCGAGCGCGCGCGCAAGAGCGAGCTTGCTCTTGGCAAGAAAGGCGCTGAAGCGTTCGTCCAGTGAGCGAAAAACCCCGGGATCGCCGGCGACGTAACGCCGGTCGAGCAGGCTGATGGAAAGTTCCAGATTGTCTTCGTGCCCGGCTCCGCAGTAGGCGACGGTCTGTACCGCGTGGCTGGGGCGAAGGTCGGCGTCCCACAGATGCCGCAGGAACGCTTCGAGCGGATCGCGCAGAGCGGAAAGCTCGCTCTCCGATTCAACGGCAATCAGAAGGTCCACATCTGAGTGAGGGAACAACTCGCGGCGTCCGAATCCGCCGGTGGCCGCGAGCGCCACGCCGGATCGCGCGCCGATGAATCGGGCCCACGCGCTGCGCACGAGGTCTTCCACATCGGAGGTGCGCGAGGCGAGCGTGTGAGCTAAGCTCTCCGCTTCTGGCGATCGCGCGAGCACGGCGGAATCGCTCACAACGCGGCCTCGCCGCGATCGTCGTTGCGGATGCGAATCGCTTCGGCCACATCGGAAATGAAAATTTTTCCGTCGCCGATTTTTCCCGTACGCGCCGCGGTGGCGAGTGTGCGCACCACTTCCTCCGCGCGCGCTTCCGCCACGACCATTTCGAGCTTGATCTTCGGCAGCAGGTCCACCTGGTATTCCATGCCGCGATAGATCTCCTTGTGACCCTTCTGCCGGCCGTGGCCGCGCACCTCGATCACGGTCATGCCGTCGATGCCGATGCCCTTCAGGGCTTCCTTCACGTCTTCGAGTTTGTGCGGCTGGATCACGGCTTCGATTTTCTTCATGGAATTCTCAAGCCTCGAAATTGTAACCTTCCTCGCCGTGCATGCTCAGATCCAGGCCTTCGATCTCCTGCTGCGCGGAGGCGCGCACGCCAACGAGGGCGTCGCAAATCTTGAGGATGATGTAAGTGCCCGCGAGCGCCAGCGCCGCGGCGATCGCGCAGCCGACGGCCTGATTCAAGATCTGCGACAAATTTCCGTCCACCAGGCCCAGCGGCTTTCCGTTCCAGATATCGTTCACCGCCCTGGTGGCGAAAATCCCGGTGAGCAGCGCTCCAACGGTTCCGCCGACTCCGTGCACGCCGAACGCGTCGAGCGAATCGTCGTAATTGAATTTGTGCTTCACCGCGCTGACCATCAGATAACACACCACGCCCGCGATCAGGCCGATGAGCAGCGCGGGCGCCGGCTTCACGAAACCCGAGGCGGGCGTGATCGCGACCAGTCCCGCCACTGCGCCCGAAGCCCAGCCGAGCGCGCTCGGCTGCCCGGCGCCGATCCATTCCGCGAGCATCCAGCCCAGCGCCGCGGCCGCCGCGCCGAAATGCGTCGCCACGAATGCGCTCGACGCAAGCGATGACGACGCCAGCGCGCTCCCCGCGTTGAATCCGAACCATCCCACCCACAACAAACACGCGCCCACGGTGCTCAGCACCAGGTTGTGCGGCCGCATCGGCTCGACTCTGTAGCCCTTGCGATGGCCGAGATACAGCGCGCAGACCAGCGCCGAGACTCCCGAGGTGATGTGCACCACGGTCCCGCCGGCAAAATCCAGGCACGGGATTTTTCCGCCCAGGCTGGCGTTGAGCAATCCGCCCTTGCCCCACACCATGTGAGCCATGGGGAAGTACACGATCAGCGACCACAGCGCCGTGAACAGCAGCATTCCGGAAAATTTGATGCGCTCCGCGAAGGCGCCCGAAATCAGCGCGGGCGTGATGATGGCGAACATGAGCTGGTAGATCATGAACGTCTGCTGCGGGATGGTGGGCGCGTAATCCGCGTTGGGCGCGGCGCCGACGCCATTCAGAAACGCGAACTGTCCTCCTCCCACGAACGGATTCCAATCGCCGAAGGACATGCTATAGCCGATCGCGAACCACAGGACGGTCACTGTGGCCATGAGGATGAAGCTGTGCATCATGGTGCCCAGCGCGTTCTTGCGCCGCACCAGACCGCCGTAGAACAGCGCGAGTCCGGGGCCGGTCATTAGCAGGACCAGCGCGGCGCTCACCAGCATCCACGCGTTATCGCCGGCCGATTGCGCCGATTTCGCGGCCGCTTCGAGCGCGGCGAGGCGTTTGTCGAGATCGGGGGGCGTTTCCGCCGCGTTCAGCGTGCAGATCAACGGAAGTAAGAGCAACAATCGGTGCATTCCCGCTCCGGCTATTGCTTCAGTATAAGAGTGGGCGCGCGCGCGGCGCGGCAAAACCTTTTAATAGGATGGATCGAAAGTTTCGATAAGACGCGCCGTTAGTGCTGATCCTGCCGCTGCTGGCGTCTTGTCAAAAACTCCACCAGCGCGGGACGCTCGTCGGGATCGATCTTGCCGTTCTTGTTCTTGTCGAAGGCCGCCAGCAGCATTTTCAGCGACGCCGCGCGCTGCGGACCCAGCGCTTCTTCATCCACTCCGTTTTCGAGCATCGAAGCGATGAATTCAGCCCGCGTTCCGGCGCGGAACTCAGGCACGTCCGCGGGACTCGGCAGCGTGAACGAGACGAAGGCAAACGCCATCTCGTTAGTGGTTTGCTCCCCGAATTTCACTTCCTTCGGCGGATTGCTGGGATTGTGCGGATTATCGGCTGAATTGTCGTAGGTGTACTGCATTTCAAGCCGCGTGCCCTTGGGCAGCTTCACCGGACTCGCATAGCGATACGCGCCCTGCCAGTTGAAATCCCAATCCTTGATCCAGATCAGCGGCTTCACGGTGCCGTCCGGCAGATGCGCGTCGACCTTCATGTCCTTGCACAGATAATGCGCGTGCGGAAAGATCGCGACCGCTTCGGCGTCCATTGGCAGCACGCCCGACGCCTTCACCACGTATTGTGAATCGCCCGCGGGAATATCGATGTGCTCGTTGCCCAGCACGTACAAAGTTAGCCCTTTCGTCGGTGGCTCCTTTGCGAACGTCAGACCGATGCTCGATTGATCAGTCTCCTGCCGGCCATCCAGGTGATAGTGGATCTGCATCACCAGGTCGGCGCCTTTCTTGATGGTGTGGGCGACGCCGTCGCGCGCGCTCGCCGGCTGCGCGCCTGGCGCCCATCCGCTCAGGGACCCGGTGATATCCAGCCCCGGTCCGCCGACGCACGAATAGCCCTGGCCGGGGACGGTTTCGCGCCTGCGCGCCTCGCCCGTCGTGTCCAGGAAAAAAATCGCGTGATGAACGATTTTGCGATTGCCGGGACGAAACTCGACCGTTTTCACGTATTCGTCCTGGGCCGCGTTGAGCGGAATGACGAAGCAGCGGAACTGGTCGGCGCCCTCGGCGGGAATGGTGTACGGCTGCGACATCTTGAACACTTCATCCGGCTGGCCCGCGAGCCATCCGCTGGCGAAGGTCGGCGGCGTCGGCTTCTCCGCCGGGTCGCCTTCCGGAGCGCCGTGCGCGGCCCACGCGCGAATCGTGGCGATCTGCTCGTCGGTGAGCCTGCGCACGTCCAGAAAATCGCCGTAACCCGGCGCGGCTTTCCACGGCGGCATCACGCGAGCTTGTGTGATCGCGGCGATCTGCTGCGCGCGCTTGGCCGCGTCCTGATAAGTGAGCAGCGCAAACGGCGCCACCTCGCCCGGCCGGTGGCAGTTCGAACAATTCTTGTAGAGAATCGGCGCGACGTCGTGATTGAACGTCGGCACAGAATTCTTGTTGGCGTCCGCCGCGGCGGCCAGTCCAGCGAAGACGAAGATTGTGAAGAGTGCCTGGGTGAGTCGCATAAGAAAATTATTCTGAGATTCCCGGGATCGCGCAGCCGAGCACGTGGGTCACCGGATGCGCCACCGGCTTGCCCTGCAAGATCGCCTCGAGCGCGTCAAGAAGATCGTTTTGAGTCGGCGAATAGCGCGTTTTGCCCAGCGCGACGAAGCGGTTGTCCACTTCCCCGCGATACAGCTCGCGGCCGTCGGATGAGAGAATCACGGCCTCCGGCGTCGATCGCGCGCCGGTTTCGCGCGCCAAGGTCTGGTGCGGATCGAGCAAAGCCGGAAACGGAGTCGTAAAATCCGCATCGTGCTTGCTCACTGTCGCGGCGCTTTCCGATGGGTCCGAATACACGTTAAAAAACGCGACCCCGCGCGGCGAATATTCGCGATACAAGCGCGCCATCACGGGGGCGTACGTATTGGAATTGGGGCAATCGGTGGCCACGAACAGAAAAACGGTCGCCTTGTGCCGGGCGAGATCGGCGGAAGTGTGCAGAACGCCGCTCGCATCTTTCAATGCGAAATCGGGCGGGCCGGCGAAGGCCGTCCATGAGAGAAGAAGGAGCGAAGACACGCCTGTCCACAGCCTCATATCGCTTATTTTACCCTCCTGCGTCGCGCCGAAAAATCACTTCGACAGGTGATTCCAGCGGAATGTCCCACCCGCTTGCTGACGCGCGCGGCTCCGCTTCGGTGTCGCGTATAGTCGCGCCGCTAGCGAATGAAAGGAATGTAGGCCGGGACGCGCGATTGGTACTCACGAAATCGTTCACCGAAGCGGCTCGCGAGCAGGCGATCTTCGGCGCGCACCCGAATTTCGGTCCCGGCGAGGAACATTGTGAGTCCGGCCAGAATCATCGGCCACCAGGTCCACGCGGCCGCGACCGCCAGCAGGAACCCGAGCATCGAGGCATAAATCGGATGGCGAATCCAGCGATACGGACCGGTCTGGATCAGCTCGTGATCTTCGTTCAGTCCGGCCTGGTAGCGCCACTGTTTTCCCAGATGACGAACGGCCGCCCAGCCGAGTGCCGCCGAGAGCGGGCTGAGAATCATCGAAACCATCAGCGACCAATCCGATTTCTCAAAATTCTCCGGCTGAACCCGCATGAAGACCAGTGCGAACCCGATCCCTTCGAGAAGAATTCCCCACGCGGACACCGGCGCGCGCGCGACTTCCCTCTGACCGGCGGCTCGTTTTCTCGCCGAGACGAACGCCAGCGACCACAGGATGAAGCACACGCCGAATACCGAAAACGCCGCTGTCTGGAGCATGGCGGGAATATAAATGATAACTTGTCAAACATGACCAAAAGCGTTCTGACTTTCCTCGCTCTGACCGCGATGGGGCTGGCCGCGCCCAAGACCGAGCTCGGCGCCATCAATGGAGCGGCCTATCGCATCGATATTCCCGACGACTGGAATGGCGGCCTGGTGATCTATTGCCACGGCTACAGCGCGGTGCCGGGCAAGTTCAACGACCAGAAACTTCCGGCTCCGTTGCGGCCGTTCGTCGATCAGGGCTACGCGCTGGCGCAATCCGGCTACGCGGCCGGAGGATGGGCGGTGGAGGAAGCGGTGGTGGACACCGAAAGCCTGCGGCGCTATTTCGTCGAAAAATTCGGCAAGCCGAAAGAGACCTACATCACCGGGCACTCCATGGGGGGATTCCTCACCATGATGCTGATGGAACGCTACCCGAACCAGTACGACGCCGGCCTGCCGCTGTGCGGGCCGCTGGCGCCCACGGATTTATTCATGACGCGCGGCGCCTTCGACAGCTACGTCCTGTTCAATTACTATTTCCCCGGCGTGCTTCCGGCGCCGGACCGGATCCCCAAGGATTTCGGCAACGATCGCGAGCTGGTAGCCAAGGTGGAAAAGGCGCTCGATGCGGCGCCGGAAAAAGCGGCGTCCTTGCGCCATTTCCGCGACTCCAATCTCAAAAGCAATCGCGACCTGGCCAGCACGACTGCGTTCATCGCGTACATGATCAAGGAGCTCGAAGAACGCGCGGGCGGCAATCCCTTCGACAATCGCAACGAGATCTACAACGGCACGCTCGACGACGCCAAGACCAACGCGGAGATCGCGCGCTATGCCGCCGATCCGCGGGCGTTCGCTTATTTGCGCAATTTCTACACGCCCACTGGCCACATTCTGCATCCGATGCTGGCGATTCACACCAGTTACGATCCGCTGGTCCCGGTGTGGATTCCCAACACGTATGAAACGACGCTCGAGAACTCCGGCACAGACGATCTGTTCGTGCAGCAGTACGTGAATCACGACGGCCACTGCGCCATCATGCCGGACGAGATCGCCGAGGGGTTCAGCGAACTGCGCGCCTGGAAGTCGAAAGGCGTGAAGCCCGCGCCGGGCGAAGTGCCGAAATCGACCGCGTCGGGAAATTAGGGCCGCTCCAACATCTTCGCGCGGGGATTGGATCACAGGCTAAAGCCTGTGGACTCACAGTGCACTAATCGTGCAGCAGCTCGGCGTAGCGGTTGTCCGCGACCATCTCCTGCCGGCGCCGATGCCAGGCTTCCTCGGACCCCGCCATGGCGGTCATGGCCTTCTCGAATTTCTGCTTGCCCTCCACCAGACCGGCGACGTAAACGTGCGTCTTGGGTTCCTGGATCATCTCCCACACTTCGCGGGCGTTGTCGGCGAGGATGCATTCGAGTGCCGGCGGCTCATCGAAGTGCGGACGCGGGCTCACGGCTTCAAACGCGCGGAAAGTTTCGCGGTCGTAATACAGATCGAGGTCCTTGTTGACATCGTTGTGGTACAGCATCTCCATGCCGGTGGACGCGCCGTAGAACAGGCGCACCTTCCCCTTCCAACCGCCGAGCTCCTGATAAATCCGCATCACGAACGCGCGGAACGGAGCGATGCCCGTGCCCGCGCCGATCATCAGCAGGTTCGAACTGGAATCCGGCGGAATCTGGAAATGGTTGCCATAGGGTCCGGCGATGAGGATGTCGTCGCCCGGTGCGGCATCGCACAGGAAATTGGAAGCCTTGCCGGGATAACGCTCACCGCTCACCGGATCGATGGAGAAGCAGCGCCGCACGCAGATGGAAATGGTCCCCGGCTCGCCCGCTTCGCCCAGGCGTGAGCTGGCGATCGAGTACAGGCGCGTGTGGTACATATTGCCGAACTCGTGCGGCCCCGGAACCAGCACCGCGACCGACTGGCCTTCGCGAAACGCGAATTCGCCGACGGGCAGCTCCAGCACCAGGTGGCGGACCTCGGCCGCTTTCGGCGGCGTGATGCGTTCGGTGGAAAGAAGCGTCGCAATAATCGCGCTTCGAATGTCGTCTTCACAAATTTCCATGGTGTTGTCCTTCCTGTTTCCGCCGGCACGCGCCCGAATGATCGCAGGCGCCGCAGCCGTGGCCTTCAAGCATGTCCTGATCGAGCGAGCAGTGCGAACTCCTGCGCGCCAAAGCCTGCACTCCGTACCAGATCGCCATCACGATCGCGATGCCCGCAATTGCGGTGATGAAGGAGAGCATGTCTAGCCTCCGTTCCCCATTCCGGCGAATCCCATGAACGCCATGGAAAGAATCGCGGCGAGCACCAGCGTGAGCGCGGTTCCCTTGGCCAGGTTGGGAACGTCGGAAAGCTCCACGCGCTCGCGCAACAGGGAAAGGGTGACGATCGCGATGGTGTATCCGCCGCTGGCCGCGATCGCGAAGACCACGCTTTGTATGAAGGTATAATTGCGCGCGGTCTGGAATAGCGGAACCGCGAGCACCGCGCAGTTGGTGGTGATCAGCGGCAGGTACACGCCCATGGCGCGAAACAGCGCGGGACTGGTCTTCTTGATGAACATCTCGGTGAGCTGCACCGTCGCGGCGATGATCACGATGTAGGTGATGATGCGCAGATATTCGGCGTGGAAGCGCACCAGCAGCAGATTCGCGCCGTAGCCCAGAATGCTGCTGACGATGATCACGAACATCACCGAGAGTCCCATGCGCCAGGCGGTCGAAAATTTTCCGGAAAGGCCGATGAAGGAGCACATGCCGAGAAACACGCACAGCACGAAATTATTGATCAGCAGCGCGTCGATGAAGATGTGCGAAAGAGATTCATTCATAGGCGACCTCCACGGGAACCGGTTCGGGCGCTTCGCGCGCTTTTTTCCGTTTCGCCGCGCGCTCGCGCCACAGCGTGAAGGTCATCAGCCACATGGCCAGCGTGATGAATCCTCCGGGCGGAAGTAAAAACAGCACCCACGGCTCGAAATTTTTCCCAAACAGCGAGAATCCTAGAAAGGTCCCGGCGCCGAGCACCTCGCGCACGGTGCCCAGGCAGGTCAGCGCGAAGGTGAATCCGCATCCCATGCCCAGGCCGTCCAGGATGCTTCGCCCGATGGGGTTTTTCCCCGCGTAGCTTTCCGCGCGCTCGAGCGTAAGACAGTTCGACACAATCAGCGGAATGAACGGACCGAGCGCCTTGTAAACGGGAATGCTGATCGCCTTCACCAGGTAATCGACGATGGTGACTGAGGTCGCGATCATGCAGATATAGGTCGCGATGCGCACCTGCTTGGGCACGAACTTGCGCACCATGGAGATGAACGCGTTGGCCGATGCCATGACGAACGTGGTCGCAAGGCCCATGGCGATCGCGTTGCGCACGCTGTTGGTGATCGCGAGCGTGGGGCACATGCCCAGCACCATCACGAACACGGGATTCTGTTTCCACAGACCGGTGATGAACGCGGACATGGTGTCGGAAGGCTGAGCGGCGGTGACGGGTGTGTGACAGGAAATCGGTTCGCTCATCTCATTGACCTCGCTTGATGCGTTCGATGTTGCGCCGGATCGCAGGCGTGATTTCAGCGACGCTTTTGTCGAGCATCCTGCCCACCGCTCGCGACGAAATCGTGGCGCCGGAGATCGCGTCGATCTCCCAGGGATTTTTCTTGGCGCCATGCTTGACGGCGCTGATGGGATGTGTCGCGTCGAGATGCTTGAAATTGTCCAGGAATTCCGGATCGGTGCCGATTTTATTGCCCAGCCCCGGTGTTTCTTTCATATCGATCACTTGAAACCCGGTGATCGTTTGCGTGTCCGGTGAATAGGCGTACATCGCGGAGATCACGTCGGCATAGCCGCGCTCGCTGGCCTCGATGACCACGCCGAGAAAATTTCCGTCGGCGTCGTATCCGGCAAAGAACCGCGGCCCGCCGGATTCAAGGCCCGTGAGAATCGTAAGCTGGCCGGAAGGCGCGATTCCGTAGATGATCTGCTTGTGGATGCCGGGAAGCAGCCGCGCGACCGACTCGCGCATGATGGTTTCCTGATTGTGGCGGATGCGCGCGAGGGTTCCGCGCTGGGTGGCCACGATCGCCAGCCCGCACACCAGCGACACCGCGCCGAGCAGCCGGATCATTTGCGCGCCGTTGCTCACGTGGTGGCCTCTTTCTTGCGAGCGCCGCGTCGTTGTCCATAAGTCCGCGGCTGCGTGACGTTGTCGATCAGCGGCGAAACCGCGTTGGCGAGCAGAATCGCGTACATTACGCCTTCCGCCAGGCCGCCCTTCAAGCGAATCAGAATCGTGATCAGCCCGATCAGCGTTCCGTAGATCCATACGCCCAGCGACGTGACGGGCGAGCTGACCGGATCGGTAGCCATGAACATCGCGCCCAGCATCATGCCGCCCGAAAACAGCATGAATAGCGGATGCGGGTAGCGCGAGGGATCGGCGAGATAGAATGCGCCGCTGGTTGCAAACGCGCTCGCGAGCATCGCCACGGGAATGCGCCAGTCCATCATGCGGCGGGTGATGAGATATGCGCCGCACACCAGAATCAGAAGCGCGGGAGTTTCACCGGATGAGCCGGCTCGCGGGCCGAGGATCAGCGGCAACAGCTCGGTATGGACGTGGTCGAATTTTTCAAGCATGAGCGGCGTCGCGCCGGAAAATGCGTCGACGCGCGATCGGGCGATCCATTCTGTCAGAGGTTGCGCCTTGATCAGCGGCAGGGCGAACGTGGTGGGGACGACTTCGGTGAAACGGTGAAGGGCGAGCGCCGGCGTGTAGCCCATGATCGCCACCGGAAACGCGGCCTGCAAAAACGCGCGCGCCACCAGCGCGGGATTGAAAACGTTAAATCCCAGCCCGCCGAACAGCATTTTCCCCGGTCCCACGGCGATGAACGCGCCTACTGCGGCCATCCATAGCGGAAATCCGGGCGGAAGGATCAGGCCGAGGAGCAATCCGGTGATGACCACGCTCCAATCGCCCAGCGACGATTCGCGCCCGGAAATTTTGCAGAAAAAATATTCGGTCAGCATGCAGGAGGCAGTAGTGGTCGCGATGAGCGCCAGCGCGCTCGCGCCGAACAGCCACACCGCGTAGCCGCACACCGGCAGTAGCGCGTAAACTACGTTGCGCATGATCGACTCGACCGAGCGCGGCGAATGGATGTGCGGCGACGTGCGCAGCTCGATCACCGGCTTCATGCCGCCGCCTTTCGCGTGCGATTCATCTGCTTCGAAAGCCGGAAATACTGCACCAGCGGAATGTTCGACGGGCAGACGTAGCTGCAGCTTCCGCACTCGAAACAATCGTTCAGGTGGAAGTCGCGCTCCATCTCTTCGTAGCGCTCCTTGCGTGCGAGCAAACCGAGCCGCGACGGATTGAGATGCATCGGGCAGGCGTCGACGCACGCCGCGCATTTGATGCAGGCGTGAATCTTGCGCCGCGATCTCGCGCGCGCGGTGAGCACCAGAATCCCGGTCACGCCTTTGGTGAGCGGAACGTCGAGCGAGCCCGCCGCCGCGCCCATCATGGGTCCGCCCAGGATCACCGACGCGACGTCGGCCGCGCAGCCCGCCTGTTCGAGCGCCCAGCGCAGCGGCGTTCCGAGCGCGGTGAGATAATTACCCGGCTTCGCGACACCCGGTCCCGCGATGGTCACCACGCGCTCGATCAACCCCTGATGGCGCGGCAGAAGATCGCCGATCTGGGCGAGCGTGGCGACGTTGAAAACGGCTGCACCTATGTCACTCGGCAGCCCGCGCGAGGGAATTTCCCGGCCGAGCAGCGCCTGGACCAGAATTTTCTCCGCTCCCTGCGGATATTTCGCCGGAACGGAGGCGACTGTGATGTTCGGAATCGCCGCCGCGGCTTTGCGCAGAGCCTCGATCGCGTCCAACTTGTTGTCCTCGACGCCGACGATCGCGCGCTCCGCTCCGAGCGCCTTCACGGCGATGCGCGCGCCGGCGAGAACCTGATTCGGCTGCTCCAGCATCACGCGATGGTCGGCCGTGAGATACGGCTCGCACTCGCATCCGTTGACGATGACCGTGTCGACGCGCTTCCCTTCGGGCAGCTTCATCTTGACGTGCGTGGGAAAGGCCGCGCCACCCAGTCCCACCACGCCGGTTTCCTGCACCGCGGCGATCAGCTCGTCCGGCGTCATGGGGTCGATTTCCCGGGGCGCTCCGTAGAGGATCTCCTGGCTCGCGCCGGCGTAGGGGCGAATGTAGATTGCGGGCGAAACATCGCCGCGTCCGGTGGGCGCGAGCGCGATCCGCTCCACGCGTCCGGTCGCGGGCGCGTGCATGGGGACGGAAACGAATCCGCCGGGCTTCGCGATCGGCTCCCCGCGCACCACTTCCTGTCCTTCGCGCACGATCGCGATTGCAGGCACGCCGGTGTGCTGCGAAAGAGGAATCACCAGTACTGGCGCAAACGGAAGCCGCCGGATCGGGAGGTGACACGTGGATTCCTTGAAATCCGGCACGTGCACGCCGTGCGCAAAACCGTTGCGGCGAAGGAAGCTCATAAATATTTCGCCGCGCGTTTCATCAGCTTGTCGGCATCTTTTTCGTTGGGATCGAAGGGCGTGCCGGGATGAATGGCCTGCGCCGTGCATTTTTCGGCGGCGCGCACCAGGTCGCGGTACGGACCGCCTTTCGCATCCTTTATGTATGCGTGCCGGTTCTGGTCATACGCGAAAATTTTGGGGTTGATGGTGGTGCACTCGTCGCAGGATGTGCAGATCGCCGAATCGATCCATGGCGCCACGTAGCCGTCGCCATCTCCGGTCGCGGGAGCGGCGGGAGCGGCGGGAGCGGCCGCGACGGCTTCGATCCGCGGCGGAGCAGCGGCGACGGGGGTACTGTTCCCGGCGATGGCCGCGATCTGCGCCATCAGCGACTGCGCGAACTCGGCGCGCGCCTGCTCTGCAATCTGCTTCGTGTCGACCGCGGGCCGGATTCCGGCGAGCGACTTCAGCATCCGCCAGAAATTGCGACGGTCTTCCGATGCGCGAACAATGGGCTCAGCCGGAATCACGCGAATCAGCCGGTTCTTCTTGTCCACCGCCCAGATGTAGGGAAATTTTCCGTCGCGCTCTTCAGCGGAAAGATTCAGAAATTCCGTCAGCGGAATCATGTTCTCGTTCCAGGCGTCGCGCGGCGCCGTGCGGAACTGCTTGCGAAAGCGCGCTTCGGTGACCGCGAAATCGGCGAACGTCAGCGGCGCGTCCATTTTTTGTGCATTGCCTTGCTCGTCCACATACTCGATGGTGTAGCTGGGCCAATCGCCGTCGATCGCGGGATTGCCTTCGAGATCGAAACATTCCTCGGGCAAAATGCCTTTATCCGGGTTATAGCGCAGCAGCGGATAAGCGCGCGATTCCACCGCCAGCTTGCTCTGATG
>Ga0335081_10006600_pt1 | contig 18496 bp, 18 predicted proteins | sample Lox_Sample_35_FD_206713 | JGI IMG/M metagenome (GOLD analysis project Ga0335081, IMG submission 206713) | Soil microbial communities from Loxahatchee National Wildlife Refuge, Florida, United States - Lox_Sample_3.5 | ecosystem: Environmental > Terrestrial > Soil > Wetlands | place: USA...
CATCGATAGTTAAGTTCCAGCAATTAATGCCAGCTGATGGAATCAATTTTAGAGATCTCTACTGTGACTTCAGGTGGAAAGCCACTCATTTATTGCAGAAACGTGGCGTCTTTAAGCATGTCCATCTCGTTAAGGGGTTACATCGCTGGGAACATAAGCTCGCGCTGGAAGTCAATGAAGTTGAATTCAATACTGCTCTTACCACGGCGAAAGAAGAATATCAATCTCGAACTTCCAGTGTGTCTAAAACACATAAAACAACCAAGCCTTCATCTGAAGACGCGTCTATCGATAAATTAAGATCACTCCTGCTTAGATTCCACGCGGTAGCTGTTCAGTTGAGACGACGCCATGATAATCGCCCAACGGTAGACATTAATGATGAATATGACGCTCAAGATTTACTCCATGCCCTTTTGTGTATTTACTTTGATGATATCCGGCCCGAAGAATGGACGCCCAGCTATGCCGGCAAGTCAGCAAGAGTTGATTTCTTTCTTAAACCACAAGGGGTCGTTGTAGAAGTCAAGAAGACTCGCCCTGGACTTACTGCTAGGGAGATTGGTGACCAGCTGATCATTGATATTGCGCGGTACGCGAAGATGTCGGGTTGCAAAAGACTTCTGTGCTTTATTTACGACCCGGAAAGTCGCATAGCCAATCCCGGCGGATTAGAAGCTGATCTAAGTGGGTCGCGAGATGGGTTTGAAGTTGAGGTGCTCGTTGTTCCTCGGCATTATTAATTGTGGTCAACTCGTGACAGCATGGAACTAATCTGTAGTTGTACGGCTGCCGCTTCGCAGCGTGTAAACTCGGCGTTCACATGTAAGTTACAAACCATCATTCTTCACCCTTGTCATATTTCTGACATTCCATGATAGTAGGTGAAGCCGAGTTTCATATAATATTGGCAAAGATGCGGAATTCATTTTGTATCATTGTATTTTATGAAATGGTTTTCTGGCAATAGTTCCTTCCTGTAGCAAACGGGTTTCAATACTTTGCAAGGATGTAATTTACATCTTGAACTATTCACCGATCTACCCCTAAGATACCCCATTAGATCATTGACATGATTTCGCATTCAGCATATATTCGTGGCGTAATATGGCAATAAAAATCAAAACGATGGGGAAGACCACCTAAATATGCACGAATTTTGTCTCGTTCAGTAGAGATCTGCTCAATAATTGGTTAAATGAGAGGAATATAAATGCCATCTAATATTATGCCGGAAAACAAGGCTATATTATCGCACTTGGCCGATTCGCCGCCCATTCAACTCTCTGATGGAAACAAGCTCAAGATTATTTCTGGATTCGCTGCATGCTTGAAAGACACAAGAGTAGCAACGGGAAGAGACCCTCAATCAGGCACTATGGTTGACCCGCAAAAAGCCGGTTCTTGGCTGGGGAATATTGGTTATATGGTTCTGCTGGATCAAATTGGAAGTTGCTTTAAACCTCGGAATGTTCAATTTGTACAGGGGAATGCAATAAAGAAAGCTCTTAGCCACTTTACCAGTTTAAGCATTGAAGAGAAAAACATCTTATACGCGTTACGCTGCGCTTTAGCACATGACTATAGTTTGTGCAATATAAATCAAGCAAAACCCGAGTTGACGCACAATTTTGTGTTGACAAACGGTTCAAATGTCCTTATCAAGAGACCTACAGCACAATGGGATGGGGATTACCAGAGTCGAAATGCAGATAACCAGACGTTGGTCGATCTTCAAGAGGTTGGAAGTTTAGTCGAAGACATTTGTAAAAAACTGTCTGAGTTGGCAAGTAAGAATGAATTAGAAGTTATACTCGCTGGCGGTTCTGATGAACTCATTCAGAGATATTCGTTTCAGTTTTATGAAAAATGAAGCTGACAGGCAATATGTTTCGACGTTGTTCAGATGCGGCGCTAAATCCATCTAGATAATTTTAACCATGCGTATCGAGATTCATGAGCAAACGATAATGAAGAAAGAACGTGAGTAGGTCGATCACAGCTTTAAACATGAAAGAGAAGAATAATGACTAAGACCTCTTTTCGTGAAGATAGCCACTACGTACCACATCTCTATCTCAAGAATTGGTCATCAGCCCCTAAACGAGTGTGGACTTATCGTATACTCGTATCCCATGAACAGGTTCCTCTTTGGAAAGAAAACTCCATTCGTGGGATTGCATACCACTCGCATCTTTATACGGCTCTCGTTGCAGGAAAAGAATCTGATGAAGTCGAGAAGTGGTTAGATCAAGAGTTCGAGACGCCTGCCGTGGAATCCTTGGAGAAAGTCACTTCAGATGCGAAACTTACGGAAAAAGATTGGGCATATCTTGTCCGTTTCCTTGCGGCTCAGGATGTAAGAACACCCGCCCGTCTTATGGAAAATCTTAAGCGATGGGCGACAATACTTCCTGGTTTGATAGAGGGCACACTTAAGGAGGCTGTCCATAAACTTGGAGTAGCACAGAAATCCGGACAGGTTATCTCTGCACCAAAGATTCCCACGAAAGATTCCATACCTTTCCGATTGACAACTGAAATAGCTCCCGGCCAGGCTATTGGGAAGCTTAAAGGAGAAACTATCTCCGGTCGCGGTCTTTGGCTGTTCGGCATACGACATTTACTGACGCAAACAGCCAGTGTCTTAATTAAACATCAATGGACAATTCTTAAGCCCCCGGCAGATATAAACTGGTTTACAAGCGACGATCCAGTCATTCGCCTAAATTATTATAACCACGATAAATACGATTTTAGCGGTGGATGGGGCAAGCCAGGAACAGAAATCTTACTTCCGCTCAGTCCTCGTCATCTCCTTTATACTCAAGTCGGGAAGCGGCCGCCGCGGCGCGGAGATATACTATCTCGTGAACGTACCGAAATGATGCGCCGATTTATTGCGGAGCATGCGCACCGAATGATCTTCGCTAAAGAGACAGATAATGACGTGCCCAAACTTCGCCCCCGAATTGTAAATTCGCAACAGTTTAAAGACGAGGAGGAACAGTGGCGAAATTGGCACGAACAGCAGACTGCCGCAGAGAAGGAATTAATGGGCTGGCAGTAACTCAAAAAAATTAAGGGAATGAAGAAACCGATGCAACACTCCAGCCCGCACTCAAGAACGACGCGCATAACGCACGTCTTAGCCGCCCGTTCACGTGTACTTTTCAAACGGCATTCCGCATTGATTTATAGTCAACGCCGCTGCATGCTTAAGGTGTATCAGGCACCTTATTGATATATTTATGAAACAATACTACTTTCTATAGCTAGTGAAGTTGTCATTTTTTGAAACACAGCAAGTATCTCCGATTATACAACTACTCGAGGTGTCCACCAAATCGGGGGAGGCTTAAGGTGAAACATGCGGACTCTTTTCTGAACTCGCCACCTATGGACAGATAAATAAAAGCGTAGATTTCAATTGGTACGACAAAGTTACTTTTTGATATTAGTATGACTTTTAAAGATGAAATAAGTACTGCAAGGGACAAGTGGATAAAAAATGCTTTTCTGTCGTTTGCGTTGTGCGCTTTTATATTATTTCTAGCCTCAGAGTTGATAAAAATATTTCAACTTCCAGAAAAAACCATTTTTATCATCTTTTTGCCCTGCGGTGCTTTTTACTTGAAGCAAATTATATCCAATAAAAATATCCGCTGTCCCAATTGTGATAGGATTATATTCAATCAGTTCAACTTAATACGTTCGGTGCCGGAGAACTGTCCAAGTTGTCATTACGATGGTGGAGCAAAAGAACCCCATTTTCTCTAGCTGCCGATCCTTTTGAGGATAGGGCTACTCATAATTGTGAGTTGAGATATGACTAGAATAGTTCCAGCCGTTACGCTTACTATTGGAGGGATATGTTCCCTATTCCTCCTTCTCTCAGGTACAGTGTTAAAGAAAAGGCCGACACCAACTGTCCGATTCATGTTCATTTTCACCGGAATAGTTGGACTGACCTGTAGTTGTCTCGCGTTAGTCTATGAATCCTATAGAACAAGTCTGGACTGGAAAACGATCTGGGCTTTTTCAAGCATTACATCCTTCTTTTCAGGCATGACAGTTTGCAGTTATATTCTTACGGGAGTAGCTTTGTACCGGGCGAATTTGGACAAGAAAAGACTTGGCAAGGATCAGAAGCCAATCGGAGACAAGATTCGCAACAGGCCCGTAGAATGAGACTGATTTTCCCAAGCAGTCGCAAGGAATCAGCGGTTCACGATCGTCGTTAAAAATATGGAATGAAGAATTTTTTCACATATCCTTCCTGTAACAAACGAGTTTCCTAATTTTGCAATAATGTGATTTACAAATTGAATTCTTCATGCATCTACCCCTAATATATCCCATCGAAATAGCGTAATTCATTGACATTACGCACGGCAAATAATACAATAAACATTACAATTTTAATAAACTGTTTGTCTTATTACTATTATAAAATAGTAAGATTAAGAATGTTTATTGATGAGCTTGACGCATTTCTTACCTAATGAGTTCTAGCAAATCGAATTAAAGAAGAGAGCATAAGAAATGAGTGATGAACCCTGGTATCTAAAATGGGAGCATAGGTGGCCTTGGGCAATTTTAGGAGTATTTATTGCGATTGCTGGTATACTAATTACGCTTTATCTTGTGCCGAAACCAGCAGATATTTCATATCAAATAATGAGTGAATCTAATGTTTTGGATGTTCATGAACCAGTTAAAGATTTAAAAATATATTTTAAGAATAAAGATATTCAAGAAAAAAAACTTAATCTTCGTATATATAGCATACGTATATTTAATACTGGCGGAACGGATATTTTAGAGTCGCAGTTTGACTCGCGTAATCCATGGGGACTTGAGTTTTCAAAAAGCGAAATCGTTGAGTCTCCACGAATTATGGACTCGAATTCGCAATATTTGAAAGACAATATCGAGGCAAAACTCTCTGCCCCGAATTTTATAGAATTTAGAAAAATCATAATCGAAAAGGGTAAGTACTTTACTATTGAAGTGCTTGTTCTTCATCCAACTGATTCATTGCCAAATATAACTGTACGTGGGAAAATAGCTGGAATAGAAAACCCTGTAGTCAAATTGCCAGAAAACCAAGAGCTATCATTTGTATCAAAAATATTTTATGGTAACTGGACTGTTCAAGTTATTAGATTTTTAATCTTTTTTATTTTGGTAATTATATCTTTCTTATTAATAGCCTTTACAGGAGATAGAGTTCAAAAATATAAAAAATGGAGAATAAGAAATCGCATCTTAGCTATTGCAGATAAATTTATACCCCCGTTAGATGTTGCATCTAGGAAAGTACTGCAGAGTATTCTTAGGAAAACTGGAGATAATATTGCAAATCTAAAGATTTTTCTTACAGGTGCTTCTAATGATATTAATATTAAACAATCAATTGACATGTATGCTAATAGTAGTGAGGTTCGCAAAAAAAGAATGATTAAAAGGGGTTTTATAGGTAACACACCATCAGAGCTACTTATTGAAAGAAAAGATGGCACATATGAAGTAAATGTGAAGATAGTTACCCTTTTGTCTAATTTAGTAAAATTTATTGAAGATAATTCGAAAGAATAAATTCTATTCGATCGCGTCTAAATTAGGTCCTCCGATTTAATATCAAATAAAGTTGATCGCCTATCTGATCAGCAAAGTAAGGGCACCGTTGAAAATGTGCGAATTTATAGCTATTGATAACATATGAAACACAAATGTCATAAAATAAGAGAGGTTGTAGGTGTAGACCCGTTTCAGCCTCTGCCGCAACTTGATATTTGGTTTACTGGACATCACAAACTAAAAGACTTGCGTAGCAAAGAAAGAAGAATACTGGCAGAAATCAGGACATGGAAGCTGATGGTCTTTGACAAAGAGGACCCGGCGAAGGAGATTGCTGACATCCCCATTAGATTTTGCCCATTTTGCGGGCAAGACTTGGCACCAGTTGGAACGAAAATAACGGCGCATCTTGCCGTAACTAATATGTATCCTTTTGCAGTCAGCGCATCCCCCCAGATTGACGACATCATCAAAGTTTGCGATCAGTTTAATCAAGATAACTTTGGCATGGAGTGGAAAGGCAAGCCAGTGAGACAGGTCCCGATCACCGTCGAGTTTATGGTTGAGGATTCCTTTTTTGAGCGACCGCCGGTACCTGTCGTTCAAGGTCACAAAAGTTGAAATGAATTCGTGACATCCTTCTTTTATTTTATACTTATCTGGATAACAAATCTATTAGGTAGCTGTCACATAGGATGGTCATCATAAGTTACCCTTAAGTGTGTAACCAGCAGAGTAACATGATTGGTATAGATTTAAACCTTATCTGTATCTTGATACCAGACATGGGAAAATGTAAACTATAATCCGTATTTGATAATAACGAAGTTAAAATAAAGAAATTATCATGGCGCACGACTGGGAAGTACAATTCAGGGAATGGGCGAAGCCGCCAGGAACCACGGAGCAAGAGCGGAGCGACAACGCCGTTTCGGCAATCCGCAACGCGATTGAGTTATTAGATGAAATACCGAGTGATCTTTCTCAACACTTGGTCTCAGGAGTAAAGAATCGTGTAGACAGTGGTAATTAATATAGGTGGTTCTGAGCTTTATATAATATTATCAAGGTGCAGAATTCATTTGGTATCATTGCGTTTTGTGATAAAGTTTCCTGTCAAAATCTTCTTCCCGAACTATGCACCTGTGTATATTAAACCGGGGCATATATTTCGAGTAGTAATTCATAGGAAGATATAGATATTGTTGCTAGATGTAATCTGGAGTTATCATGCCCAATCAGTATCCCATATTTGAATTCGTCGAAAAGTTCAAGGAAGCATACAAAACAATTGATTTACGGGCGGCTTTAATAAAATATGAGGACCAGTGGCGGATCGTTTGTATGGCTTTACGCATTAGAATCGCTCCGGCAGAGGCTATCCTTCGGGATTATCAGCGCGAAACAAACGGCAGGAAGATTGATTCTCAAAAATTAAAAATCATCCAGATCTGCCTGCCATTTGACGATTTTGGACAACTAGTTTATGAGTTTTCTAAAGGAGAATTGATAGTTAATGGCTTGAAGGTTATATTGGATGCTCCAAAAGACCTTTCTAAAATATCTGGTAACCTCCAGTTCTTTACAAGATCAGACAGTAAACCATCTGTCATCGATTGGCCTGTTCTAACAAGTTCGATAGCACTCTCTGGTACAAATCCATATTCTACAGTGCTACAGACTGATTCTGCTATAAATCGTTACGTTGAAGGTGTAGGTTATGATAATCTTAACTCTGCCATTAAGAACTTACTCGGTAGAGAATACGAACCTTCACTGATTTATCTTACAATGGACTTAGATGTGCCGGCACGAATAGACAATATAGGTGTAGATAGAACTGGACATAATATTATATCATTTAAAGTTAATGTTACTGCACATCAAGCACTGTCAGATCTTCAATGCAATGTATTTATATATACATCATCTCTGGATAAAAAACCGATAGGACAACTAACTTTCACATCGGTTGGCGTAGCAAATGACTTGCAATGTTGGGCGGGGGAATTTGATTTTAAAGGTGCTGTGGATAAACGTGAAACACTATATTTTGACCTAATATATAAAGACATAGGACGTCTGCATTGGCAAGAATATCGGGCCGAAGACATTAAAATCGCGTCCGACGAATTAGCAGCGCGAACAGAGGTAAAAGCGGTTCCCTCTTCGGGCCTCAATATACAACCCAAACTCTCGGAAAGAGATCCGAAGACTAACGACAATGATCTAAAGCAATATACCGATGCGCTTAATTCTTTTCTTGGTCGGTTTGTCAAAGGTGGATCGATGTATGGACGTTTTCTTGGCACTGAAGATGCGGCTCAGCTTAAACGGATTATCATGGAAGTCAACGACTTTTTAAGCGAGCTATTTGGTGACAACAACGTATATTCTGTCAATATCATAAATACAGTTAATACTCCTACCATGAGTGGAAGCCCTTCATATGCAGCCGTACAAGATGTCATAGGCATTCTTCAGGCGGCAGCAAAGAAACTTAAGCGACAACAACAGGAATCTGGTAAAAGTTTGTCAAAAGATAAGACTAAGTCATTTGCTCTGTTACCGCGACAAATAGATCGAATCACTCTTACAACCGAGCTTCAGCGTCTCATAGGCGAAGCCTCACATGTTGCGCCCACTATTGTTCGGTTCGATGAAAGTCAGACCTATGGTTCCGTTACCGACGAGAACCTTGATACTCAAAAGTTTATACGGTGGGACATCGAGGTGCGTACGATTATCCGACTGCTGGCAAATTCAGACGCAGCCGTATTTACAGAGCTGCAAAGCGAGTATCTTCGCATCAAAAAAGAGTCTAAGAAGTTTCACTGCCGAGCGATCCTCGTTCATCAAGTTATGGAACTGCTGATCAGTGCGAAGCAACTTCTTGATTCCCCGCTGTCTGCAAACAAACAGCACTCACCTGCCAAAGATATGACGAACATATCAAATGAGGCAACAGATATAACATTTCTCCTTCATCCGACAGTAATGGAGCACGCGTTGCCACAACTGGAAGGTGGTCATATTAGGGATGCTGTTTTAAATTCGATTATTGCAGTTTTTGATTTGATTAGAAAAAGGACAGGCCTAAAAGACGATGGAGATAAATTAATTGGAAAGGCTTTTTCTCTCGAAGACCCATATTTAATTTTTAGCGAATTGAATACAGAATCTGGCCAAAATGATCAAAAGGGCTTTATGCAAATCCTAAAAGGAGCCTTTCAAGGAATTAGGAATCCAAAAGCACACACGTTAACTCACGATTTAACTTTCGAAAAGGCCGTGCAATATTTAATATTTGCGAGTTTAATGGCAAGACGCATAGACGAAGCATTGTTGGTAAAAAAGGAAGATGATCTTTAAGCGCTCTAAGAGCACAATATATATATAGGAACTTACTGGAGACGAATCTCTAACGCTCGAAGACATCACATTCTGGGGCGCTGATCTTGAGAAGAAAGGGCAGCCCGTCATCCACCGAGGGGCATAGTGAACCTACGAAACACAACTCAGCGAACATAACCACGCCGTCGCGAAGAAACGCACCCCTCACTGCGGCGTTAGCATCCGTCGGAATATGAATTCTACCAACGCGGAGTCAGCAAGTTTAGGACAATTCACATGGAAGATATCCCAGAATATGACCGAAAAGAAGAAACGTTAGCTACTTTACGTGCGATTGATGGCGTATTGCAAAAGCAACTTTTATTAATTGAACGACTTACAGATGGAAATGCTCCAAATAGTGGGAAGCGTCTAAACACGATGTACTCTTTATTAAAAGATCTTGTGGCTTCAGGACGTTCAGTAACATTTCTTGTTAGGAATCATTTTATATCAGAAAGTTATATTGTGGCGCGTGCCTTCCTGGAACGGATAGTAAATATTTGCTATCTTATGATTTGCAACGAGAAAGACTTCGATGATTATGTCGATTTTTCAAAGCAAAAAGTAATTAGGTCGCTACATACAAAGAAAGAAGCTTATGAAAAAATCAAGCGCATTGTACCACTACCAGATTTTTCAAAAATACATGAAATATCCGAAGTCATGAATAAATACACGAGCGCAAGTGGAAAAGAAATTACCAGATGGACGACCCTGAAAATCGAAAAAAGAATTCATATCGTGGCCGAGAAGGTAGATAAATTTAATGAGCCAATTTATTTAGCAGCGACGGGGTTAATTTATGAAGATGCATCAGAAGCAATTCACGGGACTCTATACGGTTCACTTTTTCCCTACGGATTATTATATGGTGTAGATAGCGTTCAACGTATCGGAGAATATGTTGATGGTTCGAGGATGTTGTTAATGCTGCTGTTAAGTTTGCTTATCGACGGTTTGCTAAAGGTCGTTCATGCTGTTAACGCAAATATAGATGATCTCGTTCAGGAATCTTGGAGAAATTGTACGAAAACGAAACTTATTTTTAAAGGTGATGATTTGGAGGGTAACCACGGATAGCCTTGAGCTGTGTTCTTCGAGTTTCTAAAGACATAAACAATAAATCGCTATCTAACCATTCGTTTCGAGAGGTACGCTGACAGACACGCCCCTCAAGCGAAGCGTTCTTATACAATTTTCAACCAGTTATTCTGTATAGAAATTTTATCAACAGGGTTGCAATTTTGTAGGTGATGACGAGATAGGCATAATTTATGACGTAGTGTAAAATCGAAGTTGAAGCATGCTATGCGGGCTCCTCGTCTTCTTTGTTAAGACATGAGACTGACAACGATTGCGAGACGACGAAAACATGGTAAAATCAATAGCCAGTCCACAGTGGTTAACTTTAATGGATTCGATTATATTCCGGGTCTTCGTGCTTTTAATTGGCGTCGCGTTATGTGCTTTTGTTAATCCCTTTAAGAGGAATCAATGTTTTGTCCTAAATGTAGAACAGAATATAAAAAAGGATTCAGCACATGCGTAGATTGTGACATTGCTTTGGTTGAAGAATTGTCGTCACTGCTAGAAGGCGCGCCGGATAACAAGGGATTCCATCCAATACGCGATCAAATAGAAATAGTAATTGACTTCATCAGAAACAATCAAAAGGCATCTTGGATTTTCTCACTGCTCGTTGGAATAATTTTCTATTTTGCCAATGGGTTTACAAAAAATATATGGGCACGCAGCATCTGGCATTTCATGGAGTATGTAGCTTCAATAATGGATCCACTTTCAAATCCCAATAGCGTCAAGGTCGTATTCATTACTATAGGTGTTAATGTTCTGACTGATTTACCTGCTGCATTTATTGCCTCACTATTATGTGCAGCGTTAATGATTTACGTATTGCGAAAACAACTACTACGGTACTCTCTTGGAGTCGTCGTATCCTTCTTCCTGCTGTATCTGAGAAAATGGCATTTTAGAAATGCACCCGATCTGGGTGTTCAGATTAGTGCTATCATAGGACCCTTTTTGGTCGTGTTCGTATTTATTTTTACTCTCTGGCTACTTATCAAATTGCAGATAGCCAGATCAAAGCAGAGGCTTTAACCAGCGGGTCCACAGCGACGTACCAGCAAGGCGTCCCGTGACGCGTGTCGTTATCTTCTCAAAATGGTATATGACAAATAAGAAAATCATAATCATCACGTTTTCTCTAACGATAATACATTTCGTACTCACATCGTTGATCGGTCACTATATTGCTGTTCAAGTTGGGGCTCAAGCGGGCAAGATAATCGCCAGCGGTCTGATAGAAACCAGCGACAAAAATCTCGACAAAACAAAAGAAGAGGCAACCAGAATCTATCAAAATATAAAAAATAAAAGTGACGACGTTAGTGTCAGCTGGAGAATTCCCCAATTATTAATTTCGTTACCAGCTAAGCCGCTAATTATACCCTTACTGAAATATATGAGAAAACAACAAATGAACAAGGCCATTGCTAAAGAGATTACTCCTGAGCAATTTCGTACGCATGGGGTAATGATCGACTACACTGTAAATTTCCTGAATTCGCTAACTCTAGGTTTACTGGCTTATGTTGGGTTGAGACTATTCTATCGATACAACGCGTAAGATAACCTGCGGGTCGAGAACGACGCGCAGGGAACGAACGTCTCCCGCGTGCGCGTTACCTGAAAGTTACAACCAACATTCTGCACCCTCGTCATACTTCTGACATTCAATGATAGTAGGTGACTGTCGCAGAGCCAGGATCATCGCAGGATTGATAGATACTGCTAGAAGGTTATCATCACGCCTTCTTCCTTTTATGAAGTTTGCGGCTGCTTTGATCGAAAGGTTAGATCTGACAGTAAGACTGTCAAGGAGGATATGTGTCGAAAGATTGGATTGACATCTGGACCATGCTTGGAGAATGGGGCATAGTCGCCATCATTTGGTGGGAATTTGAACATAATCGATTCGATCAATTCCTCGCTGAAGTTTTCAAGCCTGGTCATTCGTTAAATCGGGAAAAAATATTTGATAAATACTGTGAGATCAAAAAAAAAGAAGAAACAATTGAATCCGCTAATAAAGCCTTCTTGGAACACATAAATAGTGATTCAGCATTCAGGAGGTGTTGCGACAAAGAAATTGTACAATTAAATATGATTGCCCATAGGTTACCGTTGACGCCTTGCTTTCGAAATCGTGTTCTAGGCTGGTTTCCACATTCTATCGTCTTTCTTTGGCGTATCCTTTCCCCTTATGTTCAGCAAAGAAAGGAGGCATTTCCGGAGTGGGGATGTCACGTGGATAACTTAGAACAAAGCTGCCTCAGACGATTGGTGAAGATGAGTAGAGACATAGTGCTTCTTGATCCAAACCGGAAAAGAGCATACGATATCTCATTTTCCGTCGATCAATTAAAACAACTTTTAATAAGAAGACCGTGGTACATCGTCTTCTGGCGTACTTTATTTCCTAAATACGGGGCTTCATTGCTACCAGAAAAGTGCAATACCGCTGACAAATAGTCCGTTCTACAGTTGAAGGTGCAGGTCAGAGAGCTATGATCGACAGGAAAATGAAGAATTCTATTTGAAGTTTTCAGTCAACTGTTCTTCCTGAAGGTGTGGAGTTCTCATTCCATGCAACGATGAATAGTACATTCGAAAATTAAGTAACTGATACCCCGCAAATACCCCTCTGTGGCGATTGACAACCACGTTGATCAGGAATATAGTCTTCTGGATCATTAAAACTCGTATGGCATGATCATTGCTAAACTCGATAACATCGAAAATCCGATGTTATCGAGGGGACTAGCAAATACCGAATTTTCGGAATTATCGAGGGGGCTAGTCATCCCCTAGTTGGATACGAATCTGGCCTTGCAGATTCGGTAGCAGCGAACCATGAAACAGGTCGAACATAAAACTCCTCCTTGTCTGAGAAGGTGAGCATCAAATGACGGAAAATTCTTATCATTACCTATTTTCAGGGGGTGCAAGCGCAAGCGACTTTAACCAACAGATGTTTAGGTTAAGCCAGCAACCAACAAGCTGGATTTTAAAAGGAATGCGTTTAAAACGGGACGCAGCCGTTTTTTTCGACGCAAATGAATCAGCCAGGGTATTTATTGTTTCTGAGCTGGAAAAGACTAACTTCAACTTCTCTAGATTCTACCGGTGGCAGTTGCAGGATGGCATCAATGAAATCCTCTCGAACAACCAAGGTCATTACTTGCCCGATTTCGACACCTACTATCTATTAATGCACCTCTCTTTGGAGAATATATTAAAGGGTGTCTGGCTCGATAGATTCCCGGAGAATATTGGATTCGACAAGCTCCCCAAAGCGCTCAATACCCACGACCTGATTCACCTGGCTGACGATGTTGAGTTGGAGTTATCTGCGCAACAAAAGAAGCTTTTATCCAAACTCGCAGAACTTTTTCTCGGTTATAGCCGCTATCCGATAAAGAATCGGGTCAAGCAGCCAGGAAGCCCCCGGGATTTGGACTTTGGCGAGCGGCCCTATGATACAGTCTGCATAGACTGTCTCGAAGACCCATATTCCAAAGACAAGAAAACTCTTGACGCTTTGGTCGCAGAGCGATTGCAAGAGAGAATTGACTTGGTGTTCCAGCATAGCCACGAACGCATGCTTTCAACCTTCGACTTTGAGGAACCACAGGAATCAATTCAACCCCCGGATACAAAAAGTGAATGAAATGCCAAAAGCGAACCTCATCGTCAGAGCGTTGAAGGGCACTGTGCCTTCTACGCTTGAGGCCAAACTCCTGATCATTGAGGATCTTCTCGACTGAAGCGGGCCGCTGGACAATGGGGTGGCCCGGGGCTTGGAACTGTTCATCAAGCGTATGAACTCGGACCACAAGATGCTACGCTGCGCTCCGAATTTTGTGTTCGGCTATGCTTGGCATTAGAGGGTTGAATAATGAAAGCCAAAACACTCAAAGAATTAAATAACAAAAAGATATTCCTGTTTGGTGATTATCTGGATATCGTCACCTTTGATCTGCCTCAGCGTTGGCCTGCTGGATGGCTGTACAGGGGGCATAAAGACGCGTTTTGGCCGCTTGCCGCAAAAATTGATCGCGCGCCGTTTGTAGAGTTTAGGACTTCAGTTGGAGGAACGCGGCGCCAACACGAATCTCGTATTCTCGAGACGTTCAAGAATTGGTCGCGGCCTCATCTCAGGCTACAACCCCAGAACGATTGGGAGTGGTTGGCGCTAGCTCAACATCATGGGCTCGCTACGCGGCTCTTAGATTGGACGGCCAATCCTATTGCTGCTCTTTTTTTTGCCGTTGAGGGACTAAATGATGGTAACGATTCGGCAGTGTGGTGTTATGCCCACCAGGGCAAGATAGTTCAGGAGAAGTTGGATCCATTTCGGAGTGAGGAAGTCCTCCGTTTCGATCCACCACATTTAAGCGAGAGAATTCCAGTCCAGGCGGCAAGCTTCACAGTTCAACCTATCCGGCCCTCATGGCGTGGGCCGAGAGTGAAGCTTATTATCGACCAATCATCCAGGGCTGTCTTTCAAGATCAGCTTGACGACCTCAATATAAACAGGGCTACTTTATTTCCTGGTTTAGACGGCGCGGCTGATATGATAAATTCCTTGTTTTCACGTCTTCCTGCTGAGGGATTCGTATAACGAACAGAGCAGGGCTGAACATGACACAATGATTCATGAATTTCGGAAAAGCATATAGTATTAGTTTCTTTAGCTTATCAGCTCAACATCTTTTTTAGGGCGCAGCGGTCACGTACTATGCCGCTTGCACGATGAACGTTCTTTCCGCTACTGAAGGAGTACTGAAATGGCAAACCTACGGATAGAAGCACCCTTGGTTGATGGATCGCTCATGCCGTATATCAACGAGAAGGACTCATGCGCCAAAGCAGTTGAGTTCATCTGCGGCGACGACCTACGTCCGCCGCCCCGCAGCGTGACGATCTCTGTCCAAACTCAAGGTGGGAAGAGCGTTGTCGTAAATATCCCCAACGACAAGAACGGTCATGTGCGTGTCACCGTCGATGGCACCGCCATATGAACGGTAATCCAAACACAGCGCTGGTACGGTACCCAGCGTTGAATTGTCTCGACAGCCAGGCTCAAGAGCACAACGCCGAAAGTTCGGTCCGGTTCACGCTCCGGCTATCGATATATTGAATGGCGTAAAGGATTCATGATGTAAATTAGATCATCGAATGCTTCCTGAAACATTGGAGTTTCAATTCTTCGCAATAACAGAAAGTTATAAACCGTATTCATCGTAGCCTACCCTAAAAATACCCTATCAACCTCGTTGACAATATAAGAGCATAAGGCATATAGTTGTGCATGGCACATTGCTTGTGCTTTGCCAAAATGGGCTCATTTTTGCTAAATCCGCTAATACCCGATTTTGGGCATCAGTTTTTCTTAAAAAAAGGCGCCTCTTAATAAATATAACATTATATCTGGAGAAAAATCAAATGACACCAGTTCAAATTGCTATCCTATCTCTCAGACTTCTCGCAATCTTCACGCTAATAGATACCATTCCTTATTTAATGTCACTTACAGAGGCCTTTGCATGGAAAGGCGTGGCATTGGCTGGTGATCGCCAATTTAATACGGATTTGATTTTAATCGGCACTATTCTTTCTCTCGTTCTTCAATTTTCTATCGGTCTTTTTCTATTTGTTTATGCGAAAAGATTGGCAAAAAGAATGATAGCGGAAGAAGAATCAGAGAAATCATCAACAGAATTATCGGCGAAAAATATTCAAACGATTGCTTTCTCCGTAGTTGGGTTAATAATGATCGTAATTGCGATCCCGCACATTGCCCAATTCGCCGTGAATTTGCAGGCGCTGAAAAATGCGGGCGCTGAAACTTTGAAGAGAAGTATTTCCATTGGAACATGGGCATACTCTATAGGAATACTAATTCAGTTTATTTTCGGTATCATTTTGTTTTTAGGTGCGAGAGGCTTATCTTCCCTGTGGTATTTCTTCCAAAAACTACGGCCAATGAAAGACGTTCAATAAATGAATAACTTACGGGTCGAGCCCGTCGCGCAAAAAGGCGCGCGTCTCACCCGCGCGTTAGTTTATAACAAAATGGCAGACTGTTATTGTAGGGCTTTAGATGAAAGAAGATAACGCTATCAGGCATGGAAAATTTTCGATAACTCCCTCAAAAGAGCTGCATGGTGAATTGCGCCTAGCGGGTGAGGGAACTCAGCTGTCTTTGCATGATACCGAAGAAATCCAAACCATCTCAATCCCCGACAATTGTATAACCGGCATTCTTCACGATCGCACGCGTGTCACGCTGATGAAATGCGTGACAATTAATCGAAGTAATTCCGTATCAGTTAACGGCGAGCGATACTATTCAGCTAATTTGTTTCCTCATTTTGTCGTAGAAGGCAATCAGCATATTGCACCGAATGAGGGGATTATCCGTGAGATTAGTTTCGTGATTGAGGACGCCACAACACTGTTCTATGATTTTGACGCATTTAGCAGTTTGCTTGACGCCGCCCCATACATTGACCAACTTGTCTCAGCTCAATCAAAGAAGGTGAACAGAGCAATTCTAACCGGTCCCCAGCCGATAATTTCTTACTTCACGGGTAAGCATGACATTATCGAAATAGACACCGTTTTAGGTAAGTTTCGCGCAAAGCATAATCCGCTTTTCGATCTGGGAGATCTAGGAGGCCCCCGAGGCGTAAGAATCAATAACATTATTTCTGTAAGCCTCGAAACAGAAAATCGAATTGCGTTTAACGAAGCCATGAATCGAGCTTTTAAGCTTCTTCGATTTCTTGAAGTTATTATAGGACGACCTCAAAAGGTGCAAGATTTATTAATGTATGCGGGCAATCGCGAGCGTCCTGAGCCATTAAAAGTGCACATGAGCTATTCTCCGGCTCTCACGGCGAACTCGACTCTAGATAGCTTATCACCACAGCCAGCGGATCTCCTTCTCGACCCTATCAACCGACCCGAAGAGTTTGCGCGTGTAATGCGCGCTTGGTTAGAAAAAGACGAGGCGCGGAGGGACGCGCGGTCTCAGTTTTATAGGTCATTCGCTCAGCAGCGGAGTTATTCATTAGAACGACTTATTGGAGCGGCAAATATGTTTGACATCCTCCCAATAGGAGCAGTTCCAAAAGATGTCAAAGTGTCAGAAGATTTAAAAGTAGCCAGGCAGCATTGCAAAAAAATATTTAAGGCTTTACCAAATAGCTACGAGCGAGAGAGAGTACTCGTTGAACTCAAAAAAATTGGAATGGCTACTCTAAAGCACAAAACGAAACATCGTGCAGGTTACATTATAGATGCTATTGGAGAGCGGTTTCCTGATCTCGTACTGGTCCTTGATGAAGCAGTTAATTGTCGGAATCACTATGTCCATGGTAGTGTTTTTAATATCGACTACAATCAGAATTTCAACGTAGTCATTTTCTTTACGGACACGTTGGAGTTTGTTTTCGCAGCTTCAGAGTTAGTAGAAGCAGGTTGGAACATAAGGATTTTTATCGAAAAAGGAACGACAATGTCACATCCCTTCGGTGCTTATAGAGTAAATTATTTGGGAAATCTTCGTGAGCTCAAGTTACTTCTCAGGAAATCCGTAACACCTGCTGGAGATCCGAGTTAATGAATACCAACTAGCCGTTCCACAGCGTCGCGCAGAAAGACGACGCGTGAATGGCGGCGTTCATGTATAATTTTCAACCAGTATTCCGCACGGATAAATCGTCAACGGGACTGCAAGCTTGTAGGTGGATTTCGCAATTTTTAATAAACGCAATTGTCGTTGGATACCTTCCTGAAGCTGATGAAGTTGCCTTTCTTTGAAACACATAAAGTTTAACCGAATTCTGCAACGCCTACCCATAAAAACCCAATCGGCAAAAACCTTATCGTTGATAAACCCCATCGTTACAGGACATTTTGCCTTGACAAACCCCATCGTTGACAACCCCATCGTTACAGTTGACATCTTTTTAGATCAAGCATATATTTCATCGTAGTACTGAAGATGGCGTGGCATGTTCATTGCTAGACTAGATAACAACGCAATTCCGTTATTATCTAGTTGGCTCTCAAACATCGAGTTCCCAGTATTAAGAGGGGGCTCGTGATCTCCTTGTTAGACGCACTTTTAAGAAGGAACTCCACCATGAGAAACGACTCACAGTTTAAAAAGAAACAGTTTAAGAAGTGGTGCAACTGGATAAACACGATTCTCGACGACATCCAGACTGTCTATTTTCATCGGAGCATGTATCGTGGTTTGAGCACACTCGTTGCAAAATATGACCAACGAGACAAAAACACACTGTTCTTTGCATTTCTCCAAAACATCTTTGTCGATTCCCTCTCCATGGGTATCCGAAGACAGATCAAGATCAATAAAGATAGCATCTCATTGGTAAGGCTTCTTAGTGAACTAAAAGAA
>Ga0335081_10006602_pt1 | contig 18494 bp, 15 predicted proteins | sample Lox_Sample_35_FD_206713 | JGI IMG/M metagenome (GOLD analysis project Ga0335081, IMG submission 206713) | Soil microbial communities from Loxahatchee National Wildlife Refuge, Florida, United States - Lox_Sample_3.5 | ecosystem: Environmental > Terrestrial > Soil > Wetlands | place: USA...
CTCTGGCACAAGCGTGCGATTGGGGGGAAGTACGCAAATCCCTCTACAGGGCCTACGGATTTCCGTCGGTGAGCGCATTTTCCGGGCTTGATAAAGGAGCGATCTCATGCGAATTGCCGTAGTCGGCGCCGGATACTGGGGCGCGAATCTGGTTCGCGTCTTTAATCAGTTGGGGGTCCTGTACCGGATTTGCGATTTCAGCGCAAAGCGGCTTCAGCAACTGGCCGAACAGTATCCCGCCGTCACATTGGACACTTCCTACGAGGCCGTCCTTGACGATCCGAGGGTGGATGCGATCGTGATCGCGACCCCGGCGGAGACTCACTACAAAATGGCCCGGCAGGCGCTGCTCGCCGGCAAGGATACCTACGTCGAGAAGCCCCTCACGCTGCGGTGCGATGAAGCGGAGCGGCTCACATCGTTGGCGGAAAGCCAGGGACGAATTCTGATGGTCGGCCATCTTCTGGAGTTTCATCCGGCCATAACCCGCCTGAACGAGCTGATCGAAGGAGGTGAGCTGGGGCGGCTGGAGTACGTGTACTCGAATCGGCTGAACATGGGCAAGGTCCGGCGCGAGGAAAATGCGCTGTGGAGTTTCGCGCCTCATGACATCTCGGTGATCCTTCTGCTGTTGAAACAGATGCCCATCCAGGTGGCGGCTACCGGCGGCACCTATCTTCAACCCAATATCGCCGATGTCACCGTGTCCACGATGTTGTTCGACCGCGGCGTACGGGCACACCTGTTTGTGAGCTGGCTGCACCCCTACAAAGAACAAAAGCTGGTCGTGGTGGGGGAACACCGCATGGCGGTGTTCGACGATGTTCGCAAGACCGACAAGCTGCAGATCTACGACAAGAAGATCGGACTGGTGAACGGGCAGTTTGTCGCGGAAAAACCGGCCGCCCGAACCATCGATTTCCCGGCCGAAGAACCGCTCCAGCTCGAATGCCAGCACTTCCTCGAGTGTGTACGGACGCGGGAGACGGCAAAAACGGACGGGCGGGACGGCTGGCGCGTCTTGAAAGTGCTGGAGGCCAGTCAACGATCGCTGAGCATGAACGGGGAGCCGGTACAGCTCGAGCCCATCCGCTCACTCGCGGTTGCGCGCGCCTGAAGAATGACCGCAGACATGTTCCGGGAATCGGAGGAGTTCTAGGCCCGTGCACTGGGGAACCATCGTCCGCAACGTATTCTCCAACTGGGCTAGCTACCTGGTGTCGGCGGTGGTCGGTTTCCTGTTGTCTCCCTTCATCCTGCATCGGCTCGGCAATACGGGCTACGGGCTGTGGACGCTGGTGCTTTCTCTAACCGGCTATTTTGGGCTTCTGGACCTCGGCATCCGTTCTTCTGTCGGACGGTTTGTTGCAAGATACGTGACCCTGCATGACGAGGAAAACGTCAATCGCACGGTCAGTTCGGCTTTCGCCCTTTTGGCTGCCGGCGGAGTACTCGCTTTATTGGTAACTGCTGTAATCGAGCGGTACTTCTTTGGCTCTTTTCATGTCGATCCGGAATATCAGACGTCGGGACGAACGGCACTGTGGATTACCGGGATGAATATGGCTTCCGTCCTGCCGCTGAGCGTGTTCAGCGCCGTTTTGATCGCCCTGGAACGATATGACGCCCTGAGCGGCGTGACCATCGTCGTGGAGTTGACACGGGCCGCGCTGGTGGTGTTTTGCCTGAAACAGGGCTATGGACTGGTGGGGCTCGCGTTGGTCGCGCTGGTGATCATCGTGGGCCAGTATTCGGCGCTGGCCCTGCTGGCGAAGACACTGTACCGTCCGCTCCGGCTACGATTCCGCTACGTCAATCGGGAAACCATCAAGGGGCTCTTCGGCTTCGGGATCTACCGCTTTATCTGGATCATTTCCAACCAGGTGATTTTCTATTCCGATTCCGTGGTGATCGCCGTGGTCCTGGGCGCCAGTGCGATCACGCCGTACGCAATCGCCGGCACGCTTATCAACTACGGGCGGAACGTCGTTTCCCTGGTGACCGACACATTCGCGCCCTCGGCGATACGTATGGATGCCAGAAAGGACCTGCCCGGGCTGCGGCGGCTTCTCATCATCGGGACCAGGATGACCTTGCTGATCGTCCTGCCGGTCTGCGTGGGGTTCATCTTCCTCGGAAGGCAGTTCATCACCCTGTGGATGGGGAAGCCCTACGCTTCGAGCGCGGTGTTCCTGACCGTATTGACGCTGGCCCAGTTCAGCAGCATGCCGCAATACGTTTCGGTTAACGTGCTCAGCGGGATGGCCAAACATCGCATGCTGGCATATCTGGTTTTCGCGGAAGGCGTGGCAAACCTGACTTTGAGCATTATCCTGATTCGAAAGATCGGGTTGGTCGGGGTAGCCTGGGGCACGGTGATCCCCAATTTCATCTGCACCATGCTGATCGTTCCGCTCTATACGCTGAGAATTCTGAAACTCAGTTGGAAGGAGTACCTGGCGGGAGCTTTTCTGCGGCCGGTCGTGTGTGCGATTCCACTGGTGGGCATAGGCACCCTCTGCTATCTCTACGTGGACCGCCCATCGTGGCTGATATTTGCGAGCGAGGCTCTGCTGATGTGCGTGGCGTTCGGAATCATGAGCTTCTACCTCTGCTTCGACCCGAGCCATCGCACGGCCGCGCGGGACAAGGTCTGGAGTCTGTTACATCGAGAGCTATCGGTCCATGAAGCCTAAAGTCAGCATCATCATGCCGGTCTTGAACGGCGAAAAATATCTTGTCGAAGCGCTCGAGAGCATTCTCGCGCAAACCTACAAGAATTACGAACTGGTGGCCGTCGACGACGGCTCGACCGACCGGACATGCGAGCTGCTCCACCAGTATCAGGACAAGCTCGAACTGCGGTATGTGCGGCATCCGGTTTGTAAGGGCATCGCGGTCTCGGTAAACGATGGGATCCGGAACTCGACGGGCGAATACATCACGTTCCTGGATCATGACGACGTGTGGTTCCCGGACATGCTCGAGACACAGGTTGAGAACCTCCACGGCAAAGCCGGTGTGGGCATGGTCCACTCGGATTTTCAGACGATCGACGCCACCGGGAACATCCTTGAGGAAAGCGTGGCGCGGTGCCGCGACCGGAAGCGGCCGAGCGGCGAGGTATTCCGGGAGTTGTTCAATGACAGCTTCATCGCCGCCAGCAGCGTGCTGATCCGCAAGGAATGTTTCGACCGGCTGGGCGGTTTCGATGAGACCCTCCACTGGGGCGATTACCATCTGTGGCTGCGAATCGCCCGCCACTACAAGATCAATTACGTCCCCAAGGTGCTCACCCGGTACCGGCAGCACAACACCCAGAGCACGCGTACCTATGACGGCCAGCCGCCGGACAAGGAATCGGTGGCGATGTTGGCCATAAAGAAGCTCTTGGAACAGTACCCCGAAATCCGACAGGAGCTCGGCGAGCGAACCATTCGCAGAAGGATGGCCATGCTGTACTTCGACATGGCGTACAGTTGGCTCTGGAAGGGCGCGGGGCGGAATGCCCGCGTCTGCCTGGCGCAGGCGATTCGCCGGTGGCCCACCAAGTCGGATTATTACATCACGTACGCATTGAGCCTGCTGCCGCCTTCGCGGGCCAGGGCGATGCGGCGAACCTGGCATCGCATGCGCGGCTTGTTTCTTGGATACCGCCCTCAGCAATTTGAGGCTTGAGATTCAAGTCGAAACCCGCAGAATTTTGGACGCAGTGGCAGCGGCCGAGGCCGCAGAATCTTAGATCGGATCATAAAACTTCAATGAGTCTGACTGGAAAGAAAATCTTCCTCACGGGCGGCGGCGGTTTCATCGGAACGACCATCTGTGAGCGCCTGGTTGCGGACAACCAGCTTGTCATTTTCGATAACGGCTATCGCGACGCTCTCCGCCACACCGCTCTCGGCAGCCACAAGAACGTGACAGTCATTCGGGGCGACGTGCTGGATTACCAGGCGGTGTTGAAAGGGATGGAAGGCTGCCAGATCGTCATCCACCTGGCCGCCATCGCCGGCGTGCCGGATGTATTCCGTCACCCGGTGATGACCATGAAAGTTCCCCTCATCGGTACCTACAATGCGCTGGAGGCGGCGCTGAAACATGGTGTGGAACGTCTGGTCGATTTCTCGACCAGTGAAGTCTTCGGAAGCTACGCCTTTCGCGTGCAGGAAGCCGACGTGACCAGCCTCGGCGCCGTGGGCGAAGCCCGCTGGACCTACGCGGTGAGCAAGCTGGCCACCGAGCATCTTGCCCACAATTACTACAAGGAATTCGGCCTGCCCGCGGTCTCCATCCGTCCCTTCAACATTTACGGACCCCGCCAGGTGGGGGCCGGAGCGGTGCACGAATTTGTGGTGCGCGCGCTTCGCGGTGAAGACCTGGTGGTGTACAACGACGGCAGCCAGATCCGCGCCTGGTGCTACATTGACGACATTGTCGACGGCGTGCTGCTGTCGATCACCAAGCAAGAAGCTGTCGGGAACGCCTTCAATATCGGTAATCCGCGCTGCGTCGTGACCGTCTACAACCTGGCCCGCGAAGTCGTCCGGCTGACGAAGTCCACTTCCAAGATCAGGTTCGAAAGACTGGACCGCGCCGACGTCGAACTTCGCGTTCCCAGCATCACGAAGGCGCGGCAGTTGCTCGACTACGAGCCCAAGATCGATCTTGAAGAAGGATTGCTGCGGACCATCGAGTGGTACCGGAGTCTCAATTAAAGCAGCCGTTATGGAGTGCAATTTTACTTTCAACCACTATGCCGAGACGCTGGAGCGCGCCCTGGCGTCCGGGTACAAGTTTTACACGCACCTGGACTATTGGCGGCGACGGCCGGAAGGCCCATCGATCCTGCTGCGGCACGATATCGACAACTTCGTGAAGCGCTCGGTGGAGTTCGCGCGGATCGAGGCCTCGCTGGGAATCCCGGCGACCTATTTCGTGCGCATCCACGGCGATTACAACCTGTTTTACGTGAACGACTATCTCCGCTTCAAAACCATCCAGGAACTCGGCCACGAAATCGGCCTGCATTCCGACGTGGTGGAATTTGCCGCGCTCACCGGCCAGTCCGACCGCCTCGAAGATCTCTTCCGCCGCGAGATCCTTTTCCTCGAAACCGCGCTGGATGTCAAATCCTACGGAGTCGCCACCCATCGCGATTTCAACCAGGCGCCCAACTCACTGCCCTACGTCGGCTCGCTGGATCTCAAGCAGTTCGGCCTGGAGTACGACGCCTATGATCCGGCTTTCGTCCGCGATCGCAAATACGTCAGCGAGAAGGTGAACCGCGGGATCGGCTGGTGGGAGAACTGCGTCTGCCATTACGTCGGGCCGGAGCCGCAGTTGACCGTGCTCACGCATCCGCGCTGGTGGTTCCATCAGCACTTCTACGAAGATTAGGCGCCCTCATGCCGATCAAGATTCTCATCTCCGGAGGCGGCGCGGCCAGCACGATCGGAATCATCCGCACCCTCAGGCCCACCGGGCGCTATGAAATCGTCACATTCGATGCCGAGCCGTATTCGTATGGACTCAAAATCGCCGACTCGGCCTACGTGGCGCCTTACGGCAGCGCCCCCGAATTCCAAAAGGCGCTGGAGGCCATCATCGAGCGGGAGCGGCCGCGCTACTTAGTTCCGCTGATCGATACCGAAATCGCTTCCTTCCACGCGATCGCCGGCCGGTTCGATGCGCGGGTGGTGGCTCCGGTACCGGCCTTCTGCCGCATGTCGTTCGACAAGTGGTCCACTTATGAAGAATTGTCCCGGGCCGGGATCCCCATGCCCGAGACTTCGCTGGCCACAATCGACCCTGGACGCGTCGCCTATCCCGCAGTGGTCAAGCCCCGATCGGGCACCGGTTCCCGCGGCATTGCCTATTTGAATGAGCCGCGCGACCTGGAAGCTTACCTGGCCCGCGCGCCGCTGGCGCCGGACGCCTACATCGTTCAGCAGCGCCTGGCGGGCAAAGAATACAGCGTGAGCGTGGTGGTGGGCCTGGGCGGCCCGGTGCTGGCGGTAGTCCCCAAAGAGTCCATCATCAAGCGCGGCATGAGCATCGTGGCGGTCACCCGCCGGTTCCCGGAAATCGCCGCCCTCAGCCGTCAAATCCAGGATCGTCTCCGGCCCGACGGCCCCTTTAACCTTCAACTCTTCGTCACCGCGGACGGGCGGCCGTACGTGCTCGAAATCAACCCGCGGTTTTCCGGCAGCATTCCGCTGACGATTGCCGCCGGCGTGCACGAGGTCGATCTGATCATCCGCCACGCCGAAGGAGAGGATCTCGGGCCGATCGACTTCACTCCCGACCTGCTGATGATCCGCTACCACGTAGACGAATATCTGCCCGAGGCGCAATGGAAGTCGCTTCTGGCTGGACGCGACCTGCGATGTCCCGAAAAGAACTTCAGCGCCGGCTAGCCGCTGCCCGCGACGCGGTCGAATCACTGGGGCCCGCCCTGCTTTGCCTGCGCAGCCGGAAGACCTACGCACGCTATCTTTCCGGCGACCCGTACAAGACCTCCGCGGACCGCGCCGCCGAGGCGTGGGTCGTAGAATACCTGACCAGCTTTTACCCTGCTGACCCGGTTCTGGCAGAGGAGGCCTTTGATCAGAAACGCGCGGCCTGGACCTCGCCGGCCGAGTACTGGACGGTGGACGCTCTCGATGGCACCGCCAGCTTCGTCGACGGGTTCGATGGGTTCTGTGTCCAGGTAGCCTACGTGGTGGATGGCGCGCCCGTGTTGGGCGTCGTCCACGAGCCAGCTCGGAACACCACCTTCTGGGCGCTCCGCGGAGCGGGTGCATATCGCCAGGGGCCGCGCGGCAAGGCACAGCGGCTTAGGCTCAAAGCCGTTCGAAACTGGCCGCGCCGGCCGGTCTTCATCGACAGCACGCCGCCCACGGGCCCGGCAGGCAGCCTGTTGGCGCTGCGCGGTGGACGGTTTCTGGAGTGCGGAAGCACGGGCGTGAAAATCTGCCGGGTAGCCGAAGGAAAGGCACAGGTTCTGGCCAAATCGAACCGCTATAAACTCTGGGACATCGCTCCCGGCCATTTGATCTTGTCCGAAGCCGGCGGCAGGCTGGGACTGTGGGATGGCTCGGAAGTCTCGTATCGAAGCAATTCGGTTTATGTCTCCAACATGCTAGCCGCGCCTCGAGGCCTCTTCCCGCTGCTGGTAGATGAACTGGCCCGGATGAAGAGCGAGGAGCGTTGATGGACATCATCCTCACCGGCGCTTCCGGATTTCTGGGCCGCAACTTCCTCCTCCGCGCCCCCGCGGATTGGCGCATCCTGGCGCTTTACCGGAACGACGCCGCGTTCCCTCAGTTCGTCTGCGATCTCCAGCGCCCAAATGTGGCCGCTGCACAGTGCGATCTTGCCGACGCCGCGCAGGTAGCCGCCTTGGCCGGCCGGTATGGCCGCGAGTGGGAAGGCTGCCTGTATCTTTCCGCCAAGGTAGACATCCCCTGGTCGGTACGCGAGCCCAAGGAAGATCTTCTCCACAACACCGTCCCATTGCTGAATCTGCTCGAGGCCTTTCACTTCGGACGGTTCGTGTACTTTTCGTCCGGAGCGGTTTATGACGGCTTAAAAGGCGAGGTCGACGCCCGGACTCCGATCTCCCCCACACTGCCGTACGCCATCAGCAAACTCGCTTGCGAGCGCTACATCGAATTCCATCACCACCGCCGCCATTCGATCGACAACTACCTGATCGCGCGCTTCTTCGGCGCGTATGGTCCGTACGAAGCGCCCCACAAGATCTACACGCGGCTGGTGCGAGCCTTCGCGATGGAAGGCCGCAGGACGTACGGCATCTATGGGGATGGCCGCAACCTGATCGACGCCATGTATGTAGATGATGCAACCGATGGCATCCGGCGCATGTTGACCGGTAATCATTGGAACGCGACCCTCAACCTGGCGGTCGGGCTTCCACTGACGATTGAAGAACTGGTACACCAGGCCGCCGAGGCTCTGGGTGCGGCTCCCGTGCAAGTGGAAAAGCAGGGTGTGGCACACGAGAATATCGAGTTCCGGGCGTCTACCCGGGAGATGAAGGAGTGGTACGGATTCGAGCCGCGGATTCCGCTTTCGCAGGGCCTACCGCGGCTGCGAGATTTTCTGATCAGTGAGCCGGCCCGCAAGCTCTAGGTAGGCTTTTGAACCGGGTTCGCCTCCGGCAAGGCCTCGATTCGCTCTTTCTTGTAATCACCCCGGCTGAAGTATTTCTCCAGCCAGCAGTACAGCGCGACGAACAGGTACCGGCTTCCCATTTCCTTGATTTTGAGCTTCGATATCCCGGAACGCCGGTCCCGCCAGGTGATGGGAACCGTGGTCCAGGAATATCCGCGAACGATGGTCTTCAGCGGAAGCTCGACCGTAAGGTTGAAATGCGGCGAGAGGAAGGGCCTGCAGCCGTCCAGCGTCGTCCTGCGATAGGCCTTGAATGCATTGGTGAAGTCGTTGAGCGGGACGTGGAACAACAGGCGGAGAAAAAGATTCGCCATCCTGTTGATCACCAGCTTGTGCAGCGGATAATCGATGACACCGCCGCCTTTGATGAACCGCGAACCGAACACCGCATCCCAGCCTTGCGTGAGCAGTTCCCAATAGCGGACGACATCGCGGCAATCGTCGGATTCGTCGGCCATCATGACCGCGACGGCGTCGCCGGCGCTGTGGTCGATTCCGAAAACAACGGCGTTGCCGAAGCCGTTTGGGCCGGTGTTCCGGACCGCATGCAGGGGCGGGATCCGGTTGCCGAGATCCTGGAGGACCCGCCACGTGGAATCAGTGCTGCCGTCGTCCACAACCATGATCTCGTGCGGCACGCCGCGCAGGCGCAACTCCACGTGAAGATGCTCGACGGTGGAAGGAATTGCTTCCTCTTCGTTCCGGCAAGGGATAACCACCGACAAAAGTTTCAGCGGCTCCTCGAATCGCGGCGGTGACGACGCTCGCATCAGACCTCCTTTGCCAGGCGCTGCATCCAGCTCTGCGCGATTTCTTCGAAGATTACGGGCAGGGGCTTGGTGATATCCCAGGCTGGATAGTGGCTCTTCATTTTCCGCAAGTCGCTGTAGTAGCAGATGTGGTCGCCGGCGCGGTTCTCCTCGACGTAGCGCCACTGCATTTTCCGGCCGGTCGCCTCTTCCGCCATGGAGAAAGCCTCGAGAATGGAGCAGGCATTCCCCTTGCCGCCTCCGAGATTGTAGACTTCGCCGACGCGCGGGGCTTTCCAGAATTCGAACATGAACCGCGCCACATCCTCGGAATGGATGTTGTCCCGCACCTGCTTGCCTTTGTATCCGAAGACCTTGTACTCGCGGCCCTCCACGCTGCATTTGATCAGGTAGCTCAGAAATCCGTGGAGTTCCACACCGGAGTGATTCGGCCCGGTGAGGCAGCCGCCCCGCAGGCAACACGTCGGCATGTTGAAGTAGCGCCCGTACTCCTGAACCATGACATCGCCGGCGACCTTGGAAGCGCCGAAGATGGAGTGCTTGGACTGGTCGATCGAGAAATCCTCGGCGATCCCGTTCTCATAGGCCGGATCCGCGTAGTCCCATCGCGTCTCCAATTCCTGGAGGGCGAGAGTATTGGGACGGTCGCCATACACCTTGTTGGTCGACATGTGGATGAACGGCGATTCGGGACAATGGCGCCGGGCGGCCTCCAGCATGTGCAGGGTGCCGAGCGCGTTCACTTCGAAATCCAGAAATGGAATTGCCGCGGCGCGATCGTGGGATGGCTGCGCCGCCGTGTGAATGATCAATTGCGGGCGAACTTCCGCCACCAGCGCCAGGACAGCTTCCCGGTCCCGAATGTCGAGATTCGCGTGCTGGTAATCCGGTATCTCGCGTCGCAGGCAATCGAGCACCCAACTGGTGTCGCCTTCCGGGCCGAAAAACACCGCGCGATGATTGCTGTCGACACCCGCTACGCAAAAGCCTTGCGCCGCAAAGAAGCGGCACACCTCCGAACCGATTAAGCCGCATGAGCCTGTCACCAACACGGTTAATAAAGGCATCTGGATCCTCTTTCGAAATGTCTTTCAGAAGAAACTCTTCCCGTTACTCACTGCACAACCTTTGGGCCGGTGTCGCAACCGCCTGCCATGCCCTCGCGCCTGGTATAGACAGCCAAACGCCCGCCCGCCCTCGCCGTCAGGCTGAGATTGTGAGCCCGAATCAGGGAATCGATCTTACCGGACGGGACTTCCCTTCCCACACGAACCGCAATGTCCAGGGGTGGAATCCAGCATCCTGCTTCTGACGAGAGGTAATCCGCCTCCATTGCCGGATTCAAATAGTCCCACGGCCCGGGACGAGCCGGCCGAAACATGTAGAAGCGCAAATCCAGCCAAGGCGTATTCAACAGAATCGCGTGCGATTGCCGAAAGAAATGTGCCCCTGCCCAACCGTACGGATCGAACGCGAGATCCGGGTCCGGCAAGTCCTGCGGGTTCCTTTCGTGCAGCAACACGCCCGCCGCCAGCGGCTTCTCAAGCGAGGCAGCCAACATGGGACCCAGGTTCGCTGTGATTTCGGAGGTGCGCTGCCGCTGCAGCCCCAAAGTGCAAGCCAGCGCAATCAGAGCAACCACGCCCGGAGCATAAGACCATCTCACCGAACCCGAGGCGCCTGCGGCGGCTGCCGCCAGGAACAGCACGAAGAAGATCGGAAACCGTTCGCGGAAATAATTCGACCCGCTCAGCCATTCCGGCAGGAAAAGATACAGCACAAAGCACGACAGACTGGTCAGGCACAACGCCGGCACGACAGACGAAACCAGGACTCGCCACCTTCGCGCCGCGCCCAGAAACAGCGCGCCTATCGCTGCCAGCAGCAGTGCCATGAGGCCCGCCCGGTAGGCGCCGGATGTAATCGGTGCAATCGGCCAGAGCTTCAGCTCCGTGATCGCCGTCACGATCCATGCCTGCAATCCAGCAGCAGTTGCCGGGTGCGGCTCCGGCTTGCTGGGCGCACCGAGAAATCCCGCTATCCAGATCCCCGCGGCCGCCGCCGTCCCAATCATCACCGCTATCTCACGCCCATGTGCACGCAAGCCGGGCAGCAACGGCCGAAGCGCCCTTTCACGCGCCAGTTCCATGAACAGCGTGAGGCCCATGAACAGCAACAGAACCGCGACCGGAATTGGGTGTGTCAACAACAGCAGGAATACGCCAAACCCAAAGGTCAAGATCTGCTTCCTCCCGAGCCGACTCCGCGACCGTACCCAGTAACCGGCAAGGCAGAGCGTCAAGGCTACACCGAGGCAATAGTTCAACAACCCGAGATAGATGAGGTTATTCAAGCAAAACGGAATCGCAACCAGCGGCCAGGCGCCGCTGTACTCCGCCACGGATTCGACCAGATACTTGAAAGACCAGCCAAAAAGCCCTATGTAGACGCAGATCAGGATCTTTTCGCTCATCACCGCGGAAACCACGGTCTGCAGTGCGAGCAGGGAGTAGTACTGCAAGGCATACGGCGTCACCAGCGTCCTGACCACGAAATATCCGCCGTACTGGTTGGAGTGGGACAATAGCGCGCGCAGCACATCCACGTAGTAGAGATGAATGGGTCCGTCCTGGCTCGGAAAGACCGGGAGCGATAACACCAGTGCCATGGGGGCGCAGAGCGCCGCCACGAACACCGCATCCCACCACCGGCTTTTCTCACTCGACATGGGTTACTTGAATTTTTGTAACACCAGTCCGCACGTTCCCCATCGCGAATTCAGCGCAGAGTAGCACTGTTCCTCGGCACGCCCAAACTGGTTGAGTAGCGGTTGCACAACGGCGTTTTCGTGAGCGGCCGCGGGGCGATAAAGGACAATGAACTTGTCCGGCAAATTCGCCGGCGCCGCTGCCGCAAACACCGATTGAGGCGGAGCAGCGCTCCCCGGATGCTGGATCAGGGACGCAATGCTCGGTTGCTGGGACAACTCCACGTCATGCGTCAATAGCGGCGTCCCCGGCAGTCTATATATGAATTTGCTTCCCCGCAGATAGAACATGACCGGCTCGCCGATGCCGTAAGGCCAGGTAGTGTACACCGGGTAGTTCGGATCGTGTCGAGTCAACCACTCCGCGATTGCGGCGTTCGGATGACGGGCCGGCCCGGGCCAGTGGCTCCACAAAGGAAGCGCCTGAAGCAAGATCAGAACCGCCCCGCCGAGCATGCATACGACCGCGGGTTTTGACGTACGCGCCGCCATACGCCACAGGCCGTAACAAGCCAGTACGAGGACAGGGAGAATCGACGGAAGCAGGTGGCGCTCGCTGAAGAGATTGATGTTGAACGGCGGCCTGGCGCTGAAAAACGCTAGCAGCGGCGGCATCGCTGCCGCCGACAAAAAGAGCACTCCGCTTTTCGAATCCAGGACGGCGCCTTCACGCCGCGAGCGAGGCAGCAGGGCACAACAGACCAGCACTCCACCGATCAAAAAAGCCAGAGTGGAGGCGCCCGGAAAATCCGGGATACCGAGGTACTGAGCAAAAAACGCCTTCAAATTAAACCAACTCGCTACTCCTTGGCCCGCCAGGTCGGCCCCCAAGCCGGATTTCGCTCTGTAAACGGGAATTTCGACCAGGATCCAGGGCAGAAAGAGCACGCCGGCGAGGGCACTGATGGCCACGACCCGCATCTTGACCAATCCGGGATAGCGGCCCACCATCACCGACAGCACCACCGCGGCGCAATAGAAAGCACCGAAATAGTGCGTGTAGAGCAGTATGGTCATGATGGCGGCGCCCGTCAGCCAAAACACCGGCTTTTGCGCATACCGGTCTATCACGAGGGCCCAGATGAGAAGTCCGCCCGCAAGAAGGCAAAACAGCGAGTAGGAACGCACTTCCTGGCTGTAGTAAATGTGTAGCTGGTTTAGTGCAATCAAAAGGCCCGCAAAAAGCGCGGCATTCCTGAGCGGAGGGACGACCAGGCCCAACAACATCGTGACCAGAATGAATCCTTCGGCAGCAGCCAAAGACAAAACCCGTCCGTCCATCGCCGATACCGGCCGGCTCGCGGGCAGAGTTGCTTTCAGCAGGAGATAGTACAGGGGAGGATGCACCAGGTCCTGCTCGGCGGTTTCCAGCCCCCGCGCAGTCTCGCTCAGCGCAATGCGAAACGAGCCGGTCTCGTCACCGCCCACGCTCTCGGAAGAGATTCCATGAAGACGCAGGCCGAGCGCCAGAATGAGGATGAGCAGCGCGCTGACGATCCACCACCGGGTAAGCCGGCTTCCAGTATGCTCCTCGATCGTATCGTGCTGTTCGACAACAGGCATCTACCACTCCGGCGCTTCAGTGAATCGTTCCCGAGTGTGCAATTCCATGACCGACCTTCCCGGTAGGCGCGATCGCATCCGCACGATGCTGTTAACTTATTGAAAAATCACCGCTAATCGGCTGATTTGGCGGTTCGAACCCCCCGCGCATCCTGATTCGATCAGCATTTTGGGATCGAGTGCCAAAATATCGACCTCGGGGCCCTTACTAATACACGAAATCGCCATCCGCGTAGGAGAGGCCTGCGGGTCCATCCAAGTGCACCACAACATTCCCCAGCGCCTTGGCAATCAGGGGCTGCCCGCTTTCGGCACGGGCGGAGAACCCATGCGCCTCCAGGAGGCGACGATATGGGAAGCCCGGAGCCGACCAGAGATTCAGTTCGTCGCATCCGGCGGCGTAGCTCTCCGCAGCCGTGAGAAGCTCGCCCAGCGACGCCTCATCCAGCGCATGCAGATCGACGATGTGGGCCTTCGTGTAGCCGTCCGGCTCGCGCCAGCGTTTGAGCACCGTGTAACCGGCCAACTCCCCACCGCACTCGACCGCGGCGACAGTGTAAGGATGCCCGGGGCGACCACAGAAACGCCAGTTCATCCAGGCGGAATTCTTATCAATCAGAAACTCGAAACGTTGCTGAAGCCGGCCGTAGAACCGGTCAAATCCGGCATCGAACCGATCGAGCGGCTTGCAGTTGTGTTGGCGCGCGGCAGGCGACAGCTTGTACAAACAATCCAGCGTACACAGGTCGATCCACTTCATCAGGACTTTCTGGGGTTGATGCGATCGCCGGTTCGGCAGGCCGATGGCAAGCACCACCCCGTGGTTCGTTTCGCCGGCGAGCGCATATCTCGACAGAGCGATCAAAGCCGTGCCTCCGTGACGCTCGCGGGTGAGGCAGAGGTGATGGCCGGAACTGCCCATCGTGGATACGCCCCGAAGCCTGAGGGGAAGCGGCGTGAAGGCAAACACTCCCGCGATCGCCTCCGTCTCCGCTTCGATCGCCAGGTACACCCGGCTCACTCCGAAGGGATTGCCGTAGAGATACCATTCCCAAGTCGCCTCATCCATGGGAGTGCGGAAGGTCTGATTCAGCAGAGCGACCGTAGCTGGAATATCGTCTCGCGCGGCCAGCCGGAAGTTCAGCCCGCCTTCATTTCCGCGCCGCTCCAAATCCTTCATTGAAATTGGTCCAGTAGTGGTGGTTCCGCTCGGCCAGATTGACGTAGGTCAGATGCTTCTCTCCGCAGAACTTTTGAAACGCGTGGTTCCACAGAATGTCGTCGCTCAAAAGCAGGCCGCCTTGACGCAGATGAGGCCACGCAGCCGAATATTCGAAGTATTGATGTTCGAACGTGTGCAGGCTGTCGTGAAAAAAGATGTCGATCTGCGGATATTCTTCGAAAATCTTCGGCAGCATGACCTTGCTGTCGCCCAGAAACAGCCGCCAGCGGCCGCGCAGATGTTCGGGGATGATCCAGCCCGGATCGCAGCCCCGCGGCAAGTCTGAATCCTGCATCCGATCCGTCGACGACGCGATGCCTTGCACGGCGGGCAAATCGACCGAAACCAGAGTACCCTCGCCATTGCGTGCCAGGGCGAGCAAGGTGGTCGAGCTCGACTCCCCGTCGAATACGCCGGTTTCGCAAATTACCTGGGGACGCAGCACCCGAACGGCAATATAGAAAAACTCCAGCCATCCGATCCAGCGCGGGCGGCGTTTGCGTTTTTCCAGCATCCGGCTGCTGACTTCTTCAAAGAAATCGCCGCTGGAGAGGTATTCCAGCCGGTACGCTTCGATCTGATCGCCGCCGATTTCCGGGAACAGAACCGCGGCCGCTTCGGCGGCTGGAATTCTCGCCGGCGTAATCACCTTGGCCCACTCCAGGCGAGGCTGCCTCACCCATTTCCAGAGATCGACAGCGGACATCCGGAGCAGCCGTTGCGCTGCCGACGGCTTACTCATTGCCCTGCCGGCCGTTGCTGCGCCCGGCATCGCCGTTCACACCCACATCCCGGTAACTGCGCACCTGAATGCCGGCCTCCTGAATCCCCTGCCAGAGTTCTTCTCCCGATACTCGCAGGTACTCCCGGTGAAAATAGGCGTCTTGATACGCGACGTGCACCATCAGCTCGTTCAAACTGCCGTCAAAAGTGGCGGCGGAGTACTCATTGGCGCCATAAATGAACTTATCCGGGAAGACAACCCGGAGACGCCTTAGTAAATCGGTGGCCGACGACAGAAACTCATCGGTCCAATAGACGGAGGGCGTCTTCGGCAAAATCCAATCCTTTGTCAGTCGGATGGTCCGCAGGCCGTGTGCAGCCGCCGTCTCGACCACCACGGCGAAGATCTCGGGAAGCGCATGAAAATGCCGGTGGCTGTCCATGTGTGTGAACTCGAGGCCGAACCCTTGAAAGCGACGGATCTGGCGCTCGACTTCATCCGCGACCCTCCGCTGCATTTCGCTCGAGCGCAGGCTCTCCCGGATCTCCTGGTACGTGCGTTCGTAAAAACCGATCACCGGGCAAAGATCCAGGTGAAGGCCTACCCCTAGTTTTGGATTCCGGCGGATGACTTCCAGGCCGCCTTCCACGTCCTTGCCGTCCACCATGAACGTCGCGTTCGTGATGTGGCCTGCGCGATGGCCCTCTTCGATGGTCGAATTGATATCGGCGGAGAAGCCCAAATCGTCTGCGTTAATGACCAGGATTTTTGCACTCATGCTCTATAATGGCGGCCTGCACCAACTCGCCATTATAGAGCACCTGTGAGCACGGCTCTCCGGACACTCGCTACTGCCCGGTCTGACATGTTCCGGTCCGGATGGCGTTAATCACCCGCTGCACGTCAAAAACACTGCACTGGCCATTGCCGATCAGATCGGCCGTGCCGCAAGACCCTGGCGTTACTGCCTGTGCAGCAGCCACCTGCGCATCCGACCAATTCACCACGCCATCCCCGTTCAAATCGCACGGGTTGCGTACCGTGGTGGATGTCGAGAGGGTGCCCTGCCACACGTCCGGCACGCCGTTGTTGTAACTCCAGGTAATCAACTTATTATTTGCGACGTCGTACGCCATGGTTGCGTCCACGATGGACGGGCCGCCTCCTGTCGTTACGAGCAGTGTCCAAGTATCTTTGACCGGGTCATATTCCCAATCGGCCGGTGCCCCGACTCCGCTGGTCTGATGATAGAGAACGTGATGGGTATTCGGGTTGTAAACCATCGCCGGCACTGGATTATATGCTCCAGGAACACTGTTGTAGACGTATATTGGCGGCGCAGTCGTATTTAGCGCCTTTTGGGTCCAGGTGTGAGTGGGAACATCGTACGCCCAGGTTTGATTCCGTGGAGTCGAATCTCCCCAGGCGCCGCCGTACTGAATGACCTTCTTGGTGACCGTGTCGTATACCAGTTCCGGACCCGCCACACCCTCCGGGCGCACCCAGGCGGTTGGAGGAACTTCGCTCCAGGCATCCGGAGCCGTACAGCCGGCCGTGGTCTGCTTCGTACTCAAGATTCCCGGCGTGGGATTCCGATCGGTAGGACAATAGACCCAATCATTGTGTGACTGGGCCGACCCGTCGGTGCCGAATAGAAATATCACATCGTCATCCGGATCGTACGTCATTCCAAGGTTGGCTCCAATGAATGGGCTATTGGAAGGCGACAGCCAGCGCCATGTATCGAATTGAGGGTTAGTACCCAGAGTCAGGTTGTATGTACTGGAGGCGGGAATATACTGGCTGGTGAGCGAGAGATGCGCTCCGCTCTGGGTGCCGGCGCTCGTCGCCAATACGAGGTGCGTAGCGTCGGTGACCGATGCCACAGTGTAGTTCGCCGATCCAATCGTTACCTGTGCGCCCACCCAAGTCCCGTTCGTGGAGAATTGATTCAATCCGCAGCAGGTCCATGTAACAGCCGTACCGCTGACGTCCACGGTCGATCCGTTGCAGATTTGATTGGCTCCTCCATAGAGCCACAGGACATTGCGGTTGCTATCGATGGCCATCTGTGTATAAGGATGGCGGTCGGAGGGCCAGGTCGCGGTATTCGCCGGGCAGGAGTCGATCATGCTGTCGCCGGTCCGGTTCTTACGGGTAAACGTGTTGGTCGGCGCATCGTAGAAAAACAGATCCGTGGAGTAGATGCTGGTGGATCCTTGCGGTATCCCGTAGACGACCGTCTTCTGCGCAACCGGATCGTACCGAACGGCGAGATAGCCGTTGAAACTGGGCCAGCCGGCGGTGGGCGTCTGGCGGACCCACGTTATGGCCGTGGAACCGCCGCTGCTTCCGGTGGCAGTGAACGTAATGGGGCTTCCCGACAGCGATCCGGACGTTGCCTTGACCGTATTGGTTCCCGCGGTAGATCCCAATGTGAGTGTGCTCGAGGCCAGCCCCGAGCTATTGGTGGATACGGTAGCCGCGCTCAGCGAGCCCCCGCCCGCGGTAACCGCGAACGTTACCGTCACACCAGAAACCGCGTTGCCCCCTGCGTCCGCTACCTTCACCGTGAACGGACTGGCCAGCGCTTGACCCGGCGTGCCCGTCTGGCCATTTCCACTGACCAGAGTCAGTGTGGCCGGCGGTCCAATGGCGGCAACACCGGTGGCGCTGAACGTGATCGGGCTGCCGGCCAACGCTCCGGACGCCGCCGTTACCGTGTTGGTTCCCGCGCTGGCTCCCAATGTGAGTGTGCTCGACGCCAGCCCCGACCCGTCGGTCGACACGTTGGCGGCGGTCAAGGTTCCTCCGCCGGCCGTCACTGTAAACGTCACCGTGACACCTGAAACGCCGTTGCCGCTGGAGTCCGTCACTTTCACCGTAAACGGGCTGCCCAGCGCTTGTCCCGCTGTGCCTGTCTGGCCATTTCCGCTCACGAGCACGAGGTTAGCCGCCGGTCCAACCGGACCTGCCGGCGCATACACCTTGACGCTGAAATTTGCCGTCGTCAGTCCAGTCGTTCCCGTCGAGACCGTGACCGTCTGGGCTGCCCCTGGAGTCGGCGCCGGCTCGCTTACGGTGTTCGCCGCGAACCATGCGGCATACGTGGATGGATTCATGCCGAACGTTCCGGTGAAATGGTTGTACCCCAGGATCTGTCCCGACGGCGCGATGGCCTTCGGGCTCCATTTGATTCGCAGCGACGTGCTTCCCGCCGGCGGCGTAAAGCTTAACCGGTAGTTCCCGCTT
>Ga0335081_10006604_pt1 | contig 18492 bp, 20 predicted proteins | sample Lox_Sample_35_FD_206713 | JGI IMG/M metagenome (GOLD analysis project Ga0335081, IMG submission 206713) | Soil microbial communities from Loxahatchee National Wildlife Refuge, Florida, United States - Lox_Sample_3.5 | ecosystem: Environmental > Terrestrial > Soil > Wetlands | place: USA...
GAAAGAGATTTGAGTGGATAAAACAATGACCTGCTTTGTTTAAATAGGCTTAATAAATTATATATAAGTGAGAAGAAAAGTTGATTACTAATGATCTGGTAATTTCATAGAGGCCGAATTGAAATATTCAAGTCATATTACAGCGACTTGTAAGTCGTACGAGTCTATAAACGTGAAATAGTAAATCCGGTTTATATCGTAAAAGTCATAATTTGACTCACATGATAAGTCCAGATTTACTAATTAGTCTTCGATCGGTCTTTAGTTTGGTTTGACCAGCAGATATCCCTGCTTAAAAATTTCAATTATAATTATTATCCGTTAATTTTTAAAAAAACTAAAAATATATTCAAGAAAACTTATTTTCAAGGATTTCGAGTAGTGTAAAAGCTTTAATTGTTAAAAATTCTTTAGTGTAGTCTAAGCATATTTATATATGGCCCTTAGTAGCCAAAATTGGGAAAATAATAATGTTTTTAATTTTGGTGGAAATTATTTTAACTCGGCCCAACGTGCGCAAGTCACAGTAAAGTCGTGCTTCACGTGGCGCGTACGGTAGACTCTCCATTGAATGCAATCAAACCATCACCAACAAACCCACCGATCGCCAACCCGCCAGTCTCCAGCCGACGACGGCTCCGAAGACGCCTCGCCCTGCTCCGGCACACCATCCCGCTCCCCAACACCGCCTCCAGCCCTTGCCCTAGGCCGTGAAAAGCGCGCAACTGCCGGGAACAAACTCCGCGCCCTCCTCGACGCAGAATTCCAAGAGGAGGAAATCTTTGCCGAAGAGGAAGACGACGAGGAATTCGTCCGCGCAAAGTCCGATGACGAAGAGGACGGAGTGTATTTGAGCGATTCTTCGAGCGAGTCGGAGGGCCCAGCGGACGAGGATGAGGAAGCCGGGGAACGGGAGTTGGACGAGGAGCGGAAACGGTCGCGGCTGGCTGCTGCGGCGGCCGCGAAAAAAAGGAAGGCGACGACTACACCGTTTATCAAGGCTGTGTCTAAACGGCCACGAAGGCCGACGGTGGCGGGTTTAGCGACGGGGATTCTTGCGTCTAAACCGGGGTCTACGGCTTCGTCAGTATCCAATCGCCGAATGTCCTTTGACCCAAGTCTCCTCGCCTCCCGTCGTTCCTCCCGTAAACTCACTGTGCAAATCACCAATGAAACCCATGAACGAATTATTTCCGCTGCCGCACGAAGAGCGACACTCCCGACTGTGCCGAAGAGGGAGCGCACCCCCCCGTTGACACAGGACGAGAGGTTGGCGCAGGCGGTTCTGACGGAAGAGGAAAATAAGATGAGTTTGCAACGGATTATCCAGGCGGAGGAGGAAAGGGCGAGGAAGAGGAGGGAAAAGTTGGAGGCACTGAGGAGGAGGAAGTTTGATGAGCCGCTTTTGCGGTTTATTTCGAGGAGGAGTGCTTTCGTTGAGGAGATTTCGGAGGGAGAGAAGGAGGTGGAAGTGGAGATTGTTGATGAGAATGGGGGGTTGAAGGAAGATGGGAATGAGGGGAAAGAAGGTGTGCTGAATGCGGGTGATGAAGATGGAGTGCCTGTGGAACAAAATGCTGGAGAGAAGATGATAGTGGACGACGATACCTCTTCGCCGAAGGAGGGAGTGAAAAACCCACTCCACGAGTCAAACGAAGTGTCAGAAGCCAAGTCACCAGAACCAGGCAAAGATGCTCCCAAGTCGACCGATCACACCCCTAAATCACAGTCACATCCATCGCCCGTATCCCGAACAGAACCAGAGAAAATGAATGTTGACGATCACGAATCTAAAGAGCCTCCGAAAGACATCGATTTGCAGCATGAAGATGCCATCGAACCATCATTTCCCGCAACAATTCCAAAATCTCCCAAACACGAAACCCCCAAAGACACAGCTGAAGCAACCCCATCCTCCGAACGCCCTACCCAAGAAGAACAACAAAACGATAATCTCTCCGAAACCAAGCATCCAACGCTCCCTCACGCCACGCCCAACTCTCCTACAGCCTACCACCAAGCCTACTACACCTCCAACACCCTCTCCCTCCTCCCCCTCCCCAACACCCCTCTCCCCTCCTCCATCCGCGAAACGTTCTTCCCCTCCATCTCCACCACCGTTCCCCGCAAACCCAAACCCGCGGCCCGATGCCCTATTACGGGCCTGGGCGTACGGTACAAAGATCCGGTTACGGGGGTCGGTTATTACGATATTCATGCATTTGCGATTTTAAGGGAGGTTGCACGGACGGGGGGGAGGTATGTTTGGTGCGATGAGGGAGGGTGGTTTGTTGGGGAAACGGGGCCTACCGGACGGCCTGCTAAGGGTGTGCCCGATGGGTGGTTTGGGAAATAGCTAGATTGTATGTGGAAATGACTATGTCTAGAATAGCCTTCGCAATAAGGAAATGGGAGGTCTTGTACTCTAGGGTCGTGACAATTGAGTCCGTGCCGCGAATTTGAAAGTTGGCCGTACAGGAAGCAGCTTGCTCCTGCTCCATCTTGCCGATCCCGCACCCTCGACGATCGACGACCCTCATCGCCTTTCAACAACAAATTTTGCATGAAGCGTTCCGCGCGTAACCCCCCCTTCTCGCACCATGGCGTTAATTGTTTAGGCAGCGCCTTCGCTGCGCGGAAACGCGGCCCTGGCAAAATAGCCCCTGTGGCAAAGACGGCCGACGAAAACGGTGATACTCCTCTGAGCGAAGATTTCGAGACACCCGAGTTTACAGAGGCGAGCGATGACGAAATCGAACTGTCGAATGCGTTTGAAGCGTTGAGGGACAAGGATGTCGCCGCTACTCCCACTCCGGCGAAGAGAGTGAATATTTCGGCGAGGCCGACGGACGTGTCCGCAAGTCCTCCAGATGCGAGCGCCGGGGTCGGGAAATTGTCGACTTGTGGCCGGAAGAGAATTCATGTCTTAGAGGATGAAGGAGCGGCTAAAGTCACGCTCTTACCAGACGAAGTGAGCACCCGCCACGGAGCGAAAAGTAATCATAGATTATTACGGTAACAGGAGCATTTATTCTCTCTGTTTTGCAGGGCAGCGTCTCGATCCTCGGTGCGCGACTTGACGCACCAGCGGCCCTCCCCATCTTCGCCCCCCAATCACACTCTCTTCCAATCATCAAATGCCTCAAATCAAAAGTCGACGGCAAATTAGTGAGGAACATTCTACTATTGGAATCCCTCGTTGATTCGGGCATCGAGAAATTACCCAAGATCTGCCCTTTTAGTGATAAACTCTTCGATGCCCCCGCAAAGACCATGTCCATATCCCCATCGAAAGCAAGCTTCCACGTTCTTACCGAATCAACTGTGCACATCGCGACGACAACGTACCCACTTTCGTGGGAAGAAGCTGTAAAGGCAATTCTACAGAGATCTTCCCCGAAAGTTCTCGTTTGCGGAACCAAGGGTGCTGGGAAGTCGACCTTTGCGCAATACCTCGCAAATTCGCTGCTTTCCAGGGGTAACGTAACCTACCTCGAAACAGACCCCGGTCAACCATCCTTCTCTCCTCCCGGCCTTGTCTCCCTCCACTCCTTGACAACGCCAATCTACTCCCCGGCATTTACTCGAACGAGCCTGAACGACCTAATTCGAGCTCAACATATTGGAAACATTTCACCCCGAGATAACCCGCGGCATTACATAAATTGTATTGCGAATCTCCTTTCTCATGTCCCTTCCGAAGCTCCGGTCATCGTCAACACTCCCGGCTGGACTAAGGGGAATGGATTCGAATTATTGTCCTCTCTCATCGAGATTATTCAACCCTCTTTTGTCGTCGTAGTATCAGTCAGGGGGAATGATTCGTTAGCAACGAGTTTACAACCGCATGTATCGGACGCGCAATCGCATCTCCTTGTCATCGAATCCGGGAATTCTATACCTCCCCCGATGGTCCTGACCGCAGCAGATTTACGTACCCTGGGGTTTATGAGTTATTTCCATTCGACAGGAACGGGCAAATGGGATTTTGGGACGCATCTTACAGCGTGGAAGCCGTGCATTGTCAATTTCACTGGACCGGAGAGAGGGATCATGGCGGTCGCAATTCAAGCGGAAGATTTAGTAACGGAAGATATTGTTCTTGCAATCAATGGAACGATTGTGGCAATAATTCTTGTTGATGAAGATTGGGAGGGAACGGTAGATTTAACGCCAGAGGGAATACCTGTTCTCGTAGAACGAGAATCGAAGTTTCTGGACCCGAGGACGTCGAGATGTGTCGGATACGCAATAATACGCGGGCTTGATTTGAAGGCGGGAGAGATGTATTTATTGACGCCCTGGGATCCGGAGACAATTCGGAAAGACGAGAGGGTGATTTTAGAAAGGGGAAGGGTTAACCTTCCGGTGTGGGGAATGTGGGACTGGCAAAACCCACGGCCCCTCGCTCCGTGGCTTCAGACAAATTGATTATTCACGTCCATCTGACACGTCACTCGATCTCACTATTCTTTTGCGAATTCGCGTCCGTATCCGACCACGACTGTGAGGTTGGCAATAAGTGGAGTCACTGGATGACGAGTTTAGGTCATATTAGAGATGGTGTAACAATATTCTCCATAGACTTCCTTCCATCACATATCGAACCCCCTCTTTTGTCACCAAGGCTCATCCATTTTGGCACGAGGCGTATTCCTAGAATCCCTCGTATTACTCATCATCATCTGAAACTTCATCTCATCTTCTCCATCAAGCCCATCTTCCGGCATCATGTCCTCCAACCCAGGCACCGACCGCCGATCCCGCTTTTCCGCAACTGGGGGAGGAATATAGGGACTAAGTTCATTCAGTAGGGAATCGTGCTTGGCATCCCTCGCTGCTCGGATTTTTGCGTGTTCTTGCTGTACTGAGTTTAGCTTCGCTGTTTGCTCCCCAATCAATTTCTCGCCTTCATCCCAATTGTTGTTATTGAACGCTCGCGTAATCGAAGGTTGAGTTTCCTCCGTGACAGTGTCCATTTCGCTCTTTTCCAGCAGCGAGTACAACGCGTTCGTCCTCTCCCGAAGCATTTCCAAACCGTTCCTAACCTCTCCCAATTGTCCCCGTAATTCCTCTGAAGCCTCTCGTTTGCCTCCCGCCAACTCTCCCAGGACCTTCTCTAACTCTTCTTGAACTTGCGTCCAATGAAACTTAAACACCTCGACAGCATTATCAACCAAATACTTGACACACCTCGCATGTAAATGAACCTTTTCCATTTTAAATTCCCGCCGTTGTTCCAACAATGCCCTATCTTCTTCTTTCTTCTCCTTCTCAGACGCCTTGATGGCAGCCCAATCATCCTTCGCCTGAGCCCGCAAAATCTTTACTTGATAACCCCTCACCCGCAACTCATCCGTCAATAGATCCAACCGTCCCATAATCTCCAAAAAGACCGCCTGCGTCTCATTTAAAAGAGCAATCTGCTCAATAACATTCTTCCCGCCACGGAACTGCGTAATTTCTCGATGTAACCCTGTTACTTCCCCAAAGGCCTTCTGCAACCGATCATACGCCGGGTTACAAAGTCCCATCCGCCATCGTGAAAGCGATTTTTTCATCTCGGCCTCTTTATCCTGTTGCATCTCTTCTTCAAAAGTTTTCGCTTCGTCGTCGGCCTGTTGCCATTTATTTGCGGCATAGAGTTTCATTTGTCGTCCGGAGTGGGCTTCTTGTCGTTCGCCGATTTGTTCGAGAAGTTTGTCTTGAATGGTCTGTTCCTTAGCGTCGAAGGCGGCTTGTTCGGTGTCGAGCCAGGAAAGGTCCTTGAGCGGGCGAAGTCGATGCTGAAACGGCGCCAACGACTGGTCGTTTACGGTTTGGATGGGGACGGCGGAGAGGAGGGTATCAAGCGCTTCGGAGGCGGGAATTGGTGGAAGAGGGGTTTCGATTACCCGAGAAGGTTCGATTTTTGGTTTGGCGGCGCTAGCAGAACCATGGGACAATAAAGGCCGCTCTGCCGACACAGCCTGAATGGGAGGTTTCTCGGACTTTGCAGGCGGTTGTGGTTGGGCTGATTGTTTAGGAGAAGGATTGAAAAGAGCTTGCGGCTTTCGAGTGAACCATGATGTTCCTCCAAGAATCGCCGAAAAAGTTGAAGGGGCTTGCGGTGTAACTTCTTCTGGCTCATGAGATGAAGCAATAATGCTGGAAAAGCTCGTGGGAGGTGGAAGAGGCTCCTCGACGTGATAGGGCTGTTTTTCTACACCTGGTGGGTCGTGCCCTTCAGGATGAGACGCTGTTATTTCGGGTGGAAGCTCCTGCGCCTGAGGGTTGGGAACAAAATTCTCATGTGGAGACTCTTGAACCGGTTGTGACCCCTTCGGGGCAGGCTGGTCCACTTCGTGTTGAATCGCAGGCATAGGTGGTGGAGAAGGATGGTCAGGCTCTATAGGACGAGCAGTCTTAGAAGGCAATGAGGAGACAAGCACGTTCGACAATTGCACTGCTGCCGGATGAATATTCGTGGCGGGAACCTCATTAGTCGGAGGAGCCGATACAGGTACACCAGCTTTGGGGGAAGAGGGTGGGATCGGCGCAGGAGGGGTCGGAGGCGATCGAGACGGTGCAGGGTTGTTGGCATGCTGTGACGCCGGCAAAACCTCAGGCATCGGTGCAACGGTGTCATGCATCCCATGCGGAGGCGGTGGGCTGCCGAGTAGATCATCCGGCGTTTTATGCTGCTCCTTCGGAAGTCCATACTTATCCATCCTTATATTCATCTCATTCTTGAAGAAGTCTGTCAGCAGATCCTTCAAACTATCGAATTCTCCCAATTCCACGAGATCTTTCTCTTTTTCGAGGATAACGCGATATCTTTCGAGGGCGTCCTTGGCAAAGGCTGATTTCTCGTCGAATGGGATTTCAGGCAATTTTTCGAGTGTAATCGTGGTAGCCGATGACGTATGTTTAACGGGATCTTGGTTGACATGGTGAAAAGACTCTTGCTGTGGAGGGGCAGACACAGGCTCTACAACATGCTCGACTGGGATAGACGTTCCGGACGAGAAACTCGTGGAATGAGGACGCAGACGAGACGCGGAGGGATGACTTGGGAAGGGTCCTTCAGAAGCTGAACCCCAGTGGGCTGCGGGTTTGGCATCAATCGGACTAGCAACGGGGATGGGACCATGTGCAGAGCCATGTTGGGAGTGCGAATAATTATGGAATAGAGGGGCATGATGGACTGGTACACTCGCAGGACGATAGGGTTCGGGTGGTTGCTGATGGAGGGCCGTGGGAGCACCTCCTGGTGTTTCTGGTCTTGCATCTAAGCCAGATTGAGGACTTGAATACGACCCAGCCGGGAGAGCCGAACCAGTCTGAGCGACTACACTTGGGGGACGTGCAGGCGGTTGTTGAGGGCCTGAAAACGATGCAACTGGGGAAGTTGGACCGGTTTGAGAAATCACGCTCGGAGGACGTGCAGGGGGTTGCTGGGATTGCGAGACAGGCGATGTTGCTGTTGCAGAGAGAGGAGGTGGTGGTGCAGGAGGAGGGGGATAAAAGTGGTGAGGGTGAGCTTGTCCATAAGGGTGTGCGGGAAGCTGTTGTGGGGGAAGAGGTCCTTGATATCCATGCACAGGGGAAGACGTCGTCGCGGGAGGATACCCGACCATAGGGGGTGCTTGAAAATATGATTGTTGAGGCACATTCGGCACGCCATAGGCTTGCGGGTACTGGCCCGCGTGGTGTCCAAACGCGTATGTTGGTGATGCTTGTAATTGCCCATACGGCGAAAAAGCCTGAGGATACATTTGCGGGGGGTACATAGGTTGATATCCCGCAGGCGGCGCATATCCCTGATGCCCCCCAAATTGAGTTGCCGACGGTGGTGGCGGAGGCGAGGAAGAAGCATTCACATTGCCGGTTTCAGGCGTGCTTTCTTGTCGTCCATACGCGGGAGGCGGTGCTTGGCTCGACGCGGTTGCGGATGCCGGAGGGGGCCTTCCTTCCTCCTCGACAGAAAGCGGGAGCCGAGGGGGTAGTGGGGGAGGAGGCACAGGCCGATATGGCCGTTGCGAGTCCTGCGTCGTCGCAGTTCCAATCGGCGGCCTCGACATGGACAAGGAGAGCTTGCCCCGGGAGCCAACTGAGTTGGGGGGGACTCGGGGAGCCCTTCCTTACAATTGGTGCACAGCGTGCGAAATAAGGTTCACCAATCAGACGACATGACGGAAACTGCCCCTATTGATCTCTGCAGGCGAATCTTTCGGCGCCGAAGAGCAATCTCTGGCGGATGAGGAGAATGGCCAATAACTACCGAGACATTCCGAGAGGGTCGGAAGATTGGGCCGTCGGATGCATAGTTTGATGCCGTAATCCGTAAGTTGCGCTCCGCGCATCCTTTGGAGTCGAACTTTGCTCGTAGATCGGCAGGGCAGCATAACTTGTCGGCGGCTCACCGACGCCGACTTCCACAGTAGAAAGAAGACATTCCGCTACGCAGATGTAATCACCAGGCCAGGTGCGTACTGCGGAAAAATTCAATTTACTGTTCCGGGTCAAATTTGGGTCATCTTTTCGTATAGTACGAACCTTCTTGCCTGAGTTGCGTTGACGCAACAATAACAGCCAGGTATTTAAGACCAGGTATTTCGATGGACGAAAGAGAACGTCTTCTCCTCCTGTTGACGGTATCCCTTTGTTCCTCTGCTCAATCCTTCCTCCGCTGTCCGAATGGAAGACCCCATTATCACGAGGTTCTTGTCTCAGTACCCCGAGTTCCGCTACCGCTATTCCCAGAGCGATGATTGGCGCCAGATCATTGCCTTCAATGCAATGGTCACCACGCTCCGGTGGCCCCAAGACCGTCGCCTACGCGAATATCAAAAGTTCAAAGACACTTGGATCGAGGTCGCGGAAAAAGAGTTCGAGGGTGATTCGCTTACACACTATATCTCCCTTTGCGAGGACCTGGAAATCGATCCCGGCGAGACCATCCGAGCGTGCAAGGAAAGGCTCCGGACGGTCAATGTGAATCTCGTTGACTTAATTCAGTACAGGAAGAAGAAGAGGGCTGGTCGGGCCCCCCCGGCTGTCAGGCAGTTTCTTTCTGCTCAAGAATTGATGGAGTACTCGGAAAGAGAAAATAAGACCTTGTCCGTCGAAACGGCGAGAGCCGGAATGTTACAAGTTTTGCTCAAGTTGGGTGAGGAATAGGAATACATAGCCTACAATGTCTCTCAAGCCTGTACTTGCGACTCCATATTATATAGTATTCATATCAGTATCCAATATTATCTACCTTTATATTCATATGGGATTCCTCCTTCAACTTGTTCTTTAGTCCCTCAATTTATGTGTAGTTGACGTAGCCGGCTTGGTTAAAAAATGGACCCGAGACATCAAGGGTATAATACCTGCTATTCCCGTTAGCGTGTATAACCATTGAGACTATCACCTCGCCCCTTGAACTCCAGAATGAGGTGCCATCCAAGGTACAAAGGATGTCTGTCCCACCCTGGCAGCGTCAACCCGACCCCCGGTCCAATTGCCAAATGTCCCCGGCCCATTAGGAGAAGTAACATAAAGAGGCTCCCCAAATTCCGAAAGACTCCCACCAATCTCAGACTCATACCCCTCCCAACCTATCATCTCAGCACAATCCCCCACAAAAGCTGAAAAAGAACGGGGAAAGGAACGCACCAATTTCATTACCGCCGGCTTCGGAATGTTCAGTCGAACCGAAGAAAAATTGCTCCCCCTCCTCCCGCAAAAGCCCCGACTCGACAAACCCGACCGAGGTCTCCGTTTGATCAGGCGCCAAGTCCGGACGCACCTTTTGAAACGGTTCAAAGGGTCGAGCATATTTGTCTTCGTCACGTTTTGCCGCCGGCCCCTCCATGGGGAGTCGGGCAAGGCCAATTTGGGCTTTTGGGCCCGGGAGTTTGGTGCCACAGGTGAGACCACGGCGTACGCAGTTCACGCAGGCTGCATTGGGAATTGACGGTCCATAAATGCACTTTGCATCAGATCTGGCGCATATGCTTTTGGTGAGAGCACCTTGATTTTAGCGAGACGACAGCCGGCGCATTTCAATTTTCCCTTCGAACCAGTGGTATTATTTCCCACTTTCATTGGGCTGAGCTATGTTAGCCCATCGAAAGAAACGAAGCGGATTGATACCGGAGTCCAATTGGCGGGAATTCGATGCTGGTGTTAATCCATTCAAAGCCGTCATTTTTTCCCTTCGAAGGCTGTCCCTTGCCCATGTTCGCACCTCAATAACCGCGATTGCCTTAGGGGAGAGAGGTGGGGGGCGTTACAAGTGCGACAAATTCGCCCCCCAGCGCATATGAAATAGCAGCGATGGGAGGGCACGGTCCCCAGTGTTGTCCATTGCATTGGATTCCTTGGACAATCAAAACTTAATCGAAGTTAATCACGCGAATTCTGGCGGAAAGATGCCGGCTCCGGAGCGTGTCGGCCTCTTGCTAGCCTAATAAAAGGGTCCAACTTCATACTGTGGCTTCCAGCATTCACCGTCGATCCAAGTCAAACGGAACTCGTGACGTAATAAACTTTCAGCGTTTTATGTGGGAAGGAAGGGTTGATCGCTTGGCATCGGATAGATGGCTCGTCTGTTGTAATTTAACGATTTAGTCTTTGCATGTTTCAAAAGCTTAAATCCAACCTTAGCGGCAAGGTGATTCAATTAGAAGCATGGACCCGCGATGTCGGTCGCCGATCTTCGCCCTCACCGGTAATATTAATTTTGCCGCTTGTGTGCTCTGTGCGCCACTCGATGCAGGGGGTGCTTGAAAGTGGGGGCGCAAGGAAGTGAGGGAATCAAGAGGACCAAACATGGCTAAAGGCTGGCGCAAGAAAAAGACGCCACATTTGTATCATGAGCGGGGGGCGAGATACGAAGGAAAGATTGAACGGCGAATGTTTCATGTTTCAACTTTGTCAACGTCCCTCGTAAATTACTCATGTTCGTTATCGCGGAGCAACCTTAAATGTCGGCTAGTAATGGACGAATTGCCTTTAGAGTTTTTGGATCCAACATCTCGGCGAGTTCGTCCGAGGTCACCCATGCATAGTCTGCCGTATAAGTCCTCTTTGCGCGCACTGCCCCAGCGAATATCTGGGCTTTCATTATAAATTCCTTTTGTTTCCCAAGTTAGCAACAACAGCAATAAGAACCGCCCGAGGGGCCGGGGGTTGGTTTAGGAGGTACCCTTGTAGCGTAAAAGTTTCGCTTGCCAATAGAGATCGGAGATTTGTAATTTGCACTGAGGTAGGCGGCAGGATTTGTGCCGACGACCCATGTTTGAACCCGGGGTCCCAGGTGCCGTTCAATCGCTTTTTGCCCTAACTGATTCAAAGAAAAAAGCACTTTTAACCCTGGTTCCAAACAAGCAAAAGACAAAACCGCAATAAATTAAACGACGACGCAAATGTGCGGAGGGCGAGCGTGTTTTGGTGAGGGGATGGAATTCATACCACATGGAGGCCGTCCGTACCGGTCTCTGACTGAGCGCCCATGCCGATTAATTGCCACCTCCTTTCCTTTTTGCCTGACCATTCATGGTATCCGCGTGACCTCTTTACAAGGCAATAAAGCGTACGTTGAGGCTCTCGTTCCAACCGGTGGAGATCTGCGTTGACTTCGGGGGGAAGGTCCCGAATCGCACCCTCAATCATTTCCTCTTGTGCGTATTGTTCTAAATCTCGTTTGTCGTCATCCGTTAATTCATCGGAGTTTTTCTTGGCCTTCTTAGGGCTCTTTGCTCTCGTTTGTTTTGCCGGTCTGCTGGGTTCTTTTGACACATTTTCTACCTTCTCGGGATTTTTGACTTCAATCGCCTCCTCTTCAGGTAATTCCTGTTTCGCTGCTTCGGCCTCTTTCGCCCCCTCCACCGCTTCCTTTTGCTGCACGGCTACGTCTCCCTGTTTTCCTGCTTCCCTCTCCTTCGCCTCTTCTTTGACTAGCCCCAGTTTCCCGGCATCTACCTCTTTTTCCATATCACCTTCCTGTTGCTCTTGGGCTACTGCATGTTTCTCCACCTCCTGCCTAGGTTCCTTCGCTTCTTCCTCGTTCCTCGCCGCCTCGGCCGCTAGTTTCGTCGCCTCCGCGTCCCTGCTGACCGCTTCAGCCGCCCTCTCCCTCTCCCTCCTCTTCGCTTCCGCCACCCTTCTTGCCTTAATAACCCTCTGGTCCGAAGTCCCCCCCAACATCCACTCGGGGTCCCCGCTTCCCCTCAACGGCCGTATAATCCCCGACGCACTCTTCTTGGCTTTCACAGGGTGCTCTAATTTCCACCTTTTCTCCCCAATAGATCCCTTTTTGAAGTGGAAATTGATGGGGAAGTCGGTGTAGTAGTGTTGCTCGATCATGGCTTGGTAGCGCTGGACTTGAGCCTCGAAGGGGTGCAGGTCGGGGACTATGAGCGGGGGGCGGGAGAGGAGGACGGAGGCTGTTATGTGCATTGGCCTGGGTTTTGCGGCGCGGAGGTCACGGAAGAATTGGCGTCTGTCTTTTTCTGGGGGGGCTACTGTGCGGGTGCCTTTGTCCGGTTGGAGTTGAGTGGTTGCTGGACAGCCTCGTATTTGGCCTAGTGTTAGTTTGGGGATAAACGCAACAGAATTGAGTACAGTGATGTTGAGGGTGTTTGTTTAATGCTTTTGCCAGCATCAATGGCTGGCTCCGCTGAAGCCATTGGCGCCGACAGAGGAGCCTCCTCATGATGTCTGTGGGCCGCGAGAGCCATCAGTGCTGTCAGCAAAAAAAAATCGAAAATTCTTCGAATCCGGACTGGGCCGTTGATCTCAACCTCAGAAAGGATCTGGAACGTTGCTGTTGAATTGAAGCTTTTCAAATACTTGAATGACTATTTACCCGCTCTTATTCTATGAATTTTCCGAACGCCAGTGATGCGTTAACCCCCCCAAATCCAAAACTGTTCGTTAAAGCCACTGTCCTTCCCTCCCTCTCCAAATCCACCGTTCTCGCCTCATTCGGGATATAATCACAATCCCATTCCTCGGGAAGATCCCCATCATGCTTTTCAAAATTAATCGTAGGCGGAAGAACACCCTGCAAAAGATCAGCCGAATAACTCTCAGCGACCGGGGGATACGTGATACAGAGCGAGGATGGTAAAGATGGCTTCCGCACTCCCAGCGGCACCTAATAAATGTCCAATCGCACCCTTCGAACTACTTACTCGGACTTGGGCGCCCTCAACCCCGCCTTCTCGCGCCATTAATCGACGGATAGCTTTATTCTCCGCCTTGTCGCCAATAGGCGTGCTGGTTGCGTGGGCATTAATATAGCCTACATCCTTCGGGGTTTTCCGAGCGTTCTTCAATGCTCGACGCATGGATAAATAAGCTCCGTAACCATCAGGAGGAGGTGCCGTCATATGATGCGCATCAGAAGATAACCCATATCCAAGGACTTCGGCGTATATTCGAGCTCCGCGGCTCTTTGCATGTGAGAGTTCTTCGAGAGTTATCTGGCCCGCCCCCTCGGCTATTACGAACCCCGAGCGCGAGGCGTCGAAAGGGCGTGAGGCTCTTTCCGGTGTATCATTGAAGTCAGTTGCTAACGCTTTTGCTCTGCTGTCAGTCGAGATAAGAGTGAGCGGACCTAGCGAAGCCTGCGATCGCGAGGGGATGGAGACAACTTTCGGCCCCTCCGGCTAACATGACGTCCGCATCGCCATTCTGGATGAATCTTGTTGCATCACCAATTGCATGAGCACCAGTCGTACAAGCCGTTGCAACAGCATGATTCGGACCCTTTGTTTAGCTTAATCATTGAGTGCTTGTACCATGAAGCCGTACCGCATGGTGAGGTGTCCAGCAGCCATGTTGATAAGCAGCCGCGGAACAAACAACGGCGACACCTTCTTCATCCCCTACAATCAGTCCTACATAGTCCCAAAGTAAAGACGTCACCCCATTCGAATAAGCTAGCGTCGTATTCACAACGTCCTCAAAACTCCCAATTCCAGATCCACAGCAAACACCCTGCCCCATCAGCGATCTTATACTAAACCCAGGACTACTATTCTTTCGCGCTGCTCGGCACTGAGCTCCTTGGGATCCAATTGCGCGTCCCTCAACGCTTCTTCAGACGCAGCAACAGCCATCTGTGCAAATCGTCCCATCTTTCGCACGTCATCCCTACTCAGGGATGATAGCCAGCCATTGTCCGGAACAATCCCGGCAACCGTACTCGGCAAGGCGGCGAATTCGTCTCTTTGTGCTGCAGTTGATGGATGGGCTAAAAGGGACACGATTCCTGATTCTCCTGCTATCAGGCGTGTCCAGGACTGTTTTACGGAGGTGCCGAGGGGGGAGAGGAGGCCTACGCCCGTTACAACAACCCTCCTTGCCATTGCTGCATCAAAAGTTCGTGATGCGCCGATCACTTTGCAAAATAGGAATTGAGTTTAAATGAATAAGGATGTGTTGCCCCTGATAACTCTTGTTGCAATGACAAAGGACCATGACTATAACCATGTAACTCAACGCCAAATAATTGAAAAACAGAATGGCCACTATCGAATATCAAATCCATTCAATCCCGGTAAAGATTCAGAACCACAGTAGTTGTACGAACCCAGCCAATAATATCCTCCCTCACCGCTCCAGCAACAGACCATCATCTTCGCTATATCCATGCTGCGCACCCCACCACACAAGCAATCAATCCTTGGTTCTTCGCGTTACGCATAGCCAAGTCCGCGATTGGGTTGCTGGCCAATATTATTGTGCGGCACAGCTCTCATTTCGCCATACTTGCCACGATGCTGCGTTGTATCATACGCTCTGATAAGTCGCATTTGCCCCTCGTCTCCTTGGGAGAAGGCGTAGCCACGTTGTTTCCGCATACGCTGCACTTGTCGTACTTTTCGAATCGCCTTTTGGAATTGTTCCATTCTGCCACAAACGTTAGTTCAACGCAACCCACAAAAGGAGCAAAAGGAGAACGAAGTGGGGAGACCTTGGTCGGTAATCGGCCACGTTGAATTTTTGGATTTCTTGGACGTAATGGTATTGTTTCGGGTAGTACATCCGTCGTGCACTAAACCAGATCAGTGCGAGGCTAGACGAAAACGGGAGTGAAGAAAAAGGAGGGGTACTATTTCCAGGCAAAGTCGCGTATTAGACACATGACGGGGATAACGACGATGGTAGACCAGAAGAGAATGTTGGGATACAATTGCGGTAATATCCCATAATATTCCATCGAAAAGCCGAGCAGCGGCGCGACAAGGGCATATATCGGCAGGAATATCATAAACACAACAAACGACCCTGGAATAGCAAAAATCGTCCATTTTGTCCACGAACTACCCACCGGTCAGCAACAACCCGAAAGCCAAGCGGGAAAGGGTAGGGTACTTCGTTATTAGGGCAGCCTTTCCCAGCACCGTAATTAACATGGCAGTATACAACGTCGTCCCCCAAACCCAATGTCCTGAAGTTAGGCCATTGGGCTGAATTCCATCATTGATGAAAAAGAAGACGCTGGCCGTGTATCCGATGGCAGAATGATAAAAGCCATTGATGATCCAGGCCCAAAACGTGCGGATGTTGAAGAATTCGCCGCGTTGTCCCTGGGTATAGAGTTGGGGATATCGATCGAGCAGGCGGGCGCTAACGAATTGATCGAAGATACCGATTGAGAAGGGCGGAAGGACGGTGAAGATGACGTTGTAGAATGTTAGCGTCCAGGATTCGAAGATAGTCTGTCCTGAAAAGCCGTTTGAAAAGACGTACTTTCATCAGCCCCGAACACAATCACAACTGAACGACGGTAGGAAGGAGGTACGAGAGGAGGGAAGGAGAGTTGTACCCAGAACTGAGTCATACAGAGAGCAAGGTTCTTGTAGTAAGAATAAAGAATCAACCTGCTCAGCCGATGATACGACCAGTGGCCATGCACCAACAACAATTTCTGCAAATGCCGAAACTGGCCAATGCTCACATCCGCACTTCGTGCTGCCTGCAGTCCCTCCACGCCCGAAATCCCCACGCCCACATGCGCAGCTTGAATCATCCCCACATCATTCGCCCCATCCCCAATTGCCAGCAAAATAGTCTTCAAATGCCTCTTCACCAACTTTACCACGAGCGCTTTTTGCAATGGCGACACTCTGCAACAGATCACGGCCTTGCAGATCACAGCAAGATCGAGAAAGAGCTTTTCGACATCTTTTTCTAGAGCAAATGTGAGCGATTTACCGTCGATGACCAGGGCAAGAATGTCGGCTTCGGCGGAGGTTTCGCGGGCTTGTTTTATGGCGGTGAGTTTCTTGGTTAGCGTTGCGCGGGTGTCGGCTTTAGTTTCTTCGTTGATGATGATTAAGTTCATGTCTTCAGAGACGAGTTTACAACTCAATCCGATGTTGATCGCGGTTTCCTGTCGGTCTCCAGTAAGTACCCTGACCAATTAGTTGATATAACGAAATCATCATTGAGGGGGCCGAATGTTGTGTTAACTTACCAGACTTTGATCCCGGCAGATTGTAGAGTATGAATTGTCTCCGGCACGCCATCCTGCAACCGATCCTCAATCGCCGTCGCCCCCAACAAAAAGAAATCCTTCTCAATCAATTCAGCAGCCTTGTCCAACTCCAGCCCCCGATTATTAATCGTCGTCGCGGCACGATCATAAACCGCAGCCCATTGCACATACTCCTCCTCAGAAATCTCTCTCATCGCCAAGCAAAGCGTCCGTAGTCCGTCTGTCGCATAATCCTCCAAATGCTGCGTGGTCGCTTCGACAAATGGGTTATAAGGTGCTAGACGTTCGAGGATCACAGTATCGGCGCCCTTGCAGTATATCCGGATCTTTCCGTCTGGACAACGGAGGATGGCGGACATTCTTTTACGGGTAGAGTTGAATTCGCAAATGTTGAGGACTTCGTATTCGAGTTCGGGGCCATCGGCGGTTTGAACGGACACGGATTTGGGGCGTCGTGTGGTGAATTTATAACCTAACATGGCCGCCCCTTCAACGAGGGCACCCTCGTCGGGAGACGCAGCCTGGTACTTTATTTCCGATGGCTTTTCGTCATTTCGTTCGGGGATAACAGTATGGCACGTTGCCAACAACGTCAAAAACTCCGTTATCAAAATAGCCCCATCGGATTTTTGAAGATTTTCGTTGAGCCGGTTAAAGTCGAATATTCCCTCTTCGCGACCGTCGATCATCCGAGCTCTGCGGTCGTCCGGAACTTGGTCGGCGTATTGGATTCCTGCAATAGAGGCCTGGCGGAATTTCATCATGTTACAGGTTAATGTGCCGGTTTTATCGGAGAAGATGTATTCTATTTGACCGAGTTCCTCGACGAGGGAGGAGGTGCGGCAGATGGCGGGGGTATCGGTTTCGTGGTAGTACATGTCCAAGTCGACGTTGATCAAAAAGCCTTGGATGTACTTCACCATTTCGATAGTGACGAACAATCTAGCAACCACGTAAGAACGAGGGACGGAATGAGCCAGGGTGGTGGGGGGCCTACGATATGGGAACAAGATTGGAATACAGAATCCAGAAAGTGAGCATATCCAAGAAGAACGTCGACACAACATTCTGACTTCCAAGCACCAAATACCCCAACGTATTCCCAAAAGCAAAATTCTTAATTACCTGCCCAACAGTCGAAATCAAAGAAAGTGCAATAAGCACAGCAAAAAGGAAAATAATTTGTAAATTGACGTTTTTTTCCAGTGCTGTGCGTTTAATCGGTGCAGCCGTCGCATTCTGCATTAATTTTGTTTCGTGACCTGTAAAAACGACAATGCCGTAGACCCAATGGGTATTACGCAGCGTCGCGCCCTACCCAACAAGTGTTAGTTCCCCGGTCGTTAAAAGACTGGGAAGGGAGAGCGGATGAGTACTCGGAGGAGAAGTTGGTCTGGAGAGAGGGGGATTTCTTTTTCGCCTCCACCAGTGTCGATGGTGAGAGTCCCCTCATATGTGTAAAGATGATTGTTCGGTTGTTCGCTCTTCAATGTCCCCTGTACTCTCGATAGTACCCCCGGCGATAAAATCCCGGCAGTTTCCGGAAGAGCCTGTTTTATTTTCAGATTTGTCTCGCCGTCCAAATTCGCTGTTTCAATATAACATAACCCTTCTGGTTCCGAGCTCGCGAAAAGTATCAAATCCGCGGGGAATGGAGTCCCTGATGTGACGCGAATGATATCCCCCACTCGAATCTGATACCATTTCTTGGTGATAAAGTCGCCTCCTTGAAGAACCTCCGCTGGCGACCGATTCAAGTCCTGATCCGAACTATGCCGTTTAATATCCTCAACTGCTTCCTTTATCGCCGACACCAAAAGCACGATGGCAAGCGGGGCAATTGTCGTATACTTATTTGTAGGACTAACATTCGGAACCTGTTGAATAATAGCCGTGAAAAGGAAGAATAAATTGGCGTATTTACTAAACTGTTCAAAGAGGAATTTCGGAAGGAAGGTGGCAAGGTTATATTTTGCAGTCGAAACATGGTTGTCCATGAACTTTTT
>Ga0335081_10006605_pt1 | contig 18486 bp, 19 predicted proteins | sample Lox_Sample_35_FD_206713 | JGI IMG/M metagenome (GOLD analysis project Ga0335081, IMG submission 206713) | Soil microbial communities from Loxahatchee National Wildlife Refuge, Florida, United States - Lox_Sample_3.5 | ecosystem: Environmental > Terrestrial > Soil > Wetlands | place: USA...
GGACGGCGCCGGCGGACCGGACACCCCGCGCGCGGCCCCGGAGCTAAACCCGCTGGATCTGCATCAGGCTCGTGGTCCCCGGGCGGCCGCTGGGGAGCCCGGCGGTGATCCCGACGCGCGCCCCCGGCTTGACCCAGCCGAGCTCGACGACGCGGCGCGCCGCATCCGCGATCAGCGCCTCGGTGATCTCGTGCCGGCGCATCGAGCCGGCCTGCACCCCCCACATCAGGCTGCAGCGCCGGACCGTCTCCTTGCCGGGCGAGAGCGCGTAGATCGGGACCTGGGGACGGTGGGCGGAGATCAGCCGTGCCGAGCGCCCTGACAGCGTCGGCACGACCAGCGCGGCCAGATGCAGATCGCGCGCCGCGGCGCACATGCTGTAGGCGACCGTGTACGCCGGGTCGCGGGCGTCGCGCCTGACCCGCTCCTCGTTCCACGTCCGGTACGGAAGCGTGTGCTCGGTCTTCTCGGCCACCGAGGCCATCATCTGCACGGCGTTGACCGGCCAGGCGCCGATCGCGGTCTCCTGGGAGAGCATCACGGCATCGGTGCCGTCGAGGATCGCGTTGGCGACGTCGGCCACCTCGGCGCGGGTGGGCCGCGACGAGTTCACCATCGAGTCGAGCATCTGCGTGGCGGTGATCGCCGGCCGGGCGAGCTTGCCGGCGGTGCGCAGCAGCTGCTTCTGGACGATCGGGACGTCCTCGATCGGCAGCTCGATCCCGAGGTCGCCGCGCGCGACCATCACGCAGTCGGCGGCGCGGATGATCTCCTCGGCGGCGTCGACCGCCTGGGGCTTCTCGATCTTGGCGATCAGCGGCTGCCGCGTGTGCCGGCGGACGCTGGTGACGTCCTCGGCCGTCCGCACGAACGACAGCGCGACCAGGTCGACGCCGATCGACTCGCCGAAGCGGAGCATGTCGAGGTCCTCCTCGGGGACGGCGGGCAGGCCGCGGGTCGAGCCCGGGATGTTGAGGCCCTGGCGCGAGGCCACCGTGCCGCCGACCTCGACCGCGGTCTCGACCTCGCCGTCACCCGAGCGCACGGCTTGGACGCGGAGGCGGATCGCGCCGTCGGCGAGGTAGATCACGTCGTTGGGATCGACCGCGCCGGCGAGCCCGCCCCAGCTCACCGACATCACCTCGCCGTCGCCGGGCTCGCTCGAGCCGCACACGAGCACGAGCTTCTCCCCCGGCTTGAGCTCGGCGATGTCGTCCTTGAGCGCGCCGATGCGCAGCTTCGGGCCTGGAAGGTCCTGGAGGATCGCGACCGGGCGCCCCGCCGCGGACGCAGCGCGGCGGACGAGCTCGGCGTTCTCGGCGTGGATCTCGCGGTTGCCGTGGGAGAAGTTCAGGCGCGCCACGTCCATCCCCGCCTGGGCCATGCGCGTCAGCGTCTCGAGGTCGCGCGAGGCCGGTCCGATGGTGGCGACGATCTTGGTTCGGCGCATGTCGGTCTGGAAGCTACTGCACGCGAGGCTCCGGCTCGTTACCGACCGGTGTCAGACGGTGATCGGCTCCCCGTCGGCGGTCAATCGGCCGCCGTTTCGCAGGTCGCAGATCAGGTCCCAGTGAAGCGCCGAGGCGTTGCGCCCGCCGGTCTCGGGATACGAGCGGCCGAGCGCGAGGTGGACGGTCCCGGCCATCTTCTCGTCGAGCAGGATCGATCCGGTCGGCCGGTCGATGCCGGCATTGGTGCCGATCCCGAGCTCGCCGAGGAAGCGGGCGCCCGCGTCGGTGGCGAGCGCGGCGTCGAGGTAGTCCTGCCCGCGGTCGGCGGCGGCGCGGGTGACCTGGCCGTTCTCGAACGTGACGGTGACGCCCTCGACGAGGACGCCGCGCGGACTCGAGGGGATCGTGAAGCGAATCGTGCCGGTGGCCGAGTCCTCGAGCGGCCCGGTGAACACCTCGCCGCTCGGCATGTTGCGCCGGCCGTTGGAGTTGATCCAGGTGCGGCCGTCGACTCGCAGGCGCAGGTCGGTGCCGTCGGCCTCGATCCGGATCTCGCTCACGGTGCTCAGCCGGTCGACGATCTTGGACTGGCGGTCGCTCAGGTCGCGCCAGGCCGAGACCGGATCGGGGCGGTCGAGGAACAGCGCGCGGTTGACGAACGCGGCGAAGTCGTCGTCGCTCATCCCCGCCTCCTGGGCGAGCGCCGGCGTCGGCCACAGCGTGCCGCACCAGCGCTTGCCGAGCCGGACCTCCTGGATCGGCGCGCGGGCCCGCGCCGCGCGGGCGATCCTCGCCGGGTCGATCTCGGCCAGCGCGCGGGTGTTGTCCGGCGCCTGGATGTTCAGGTACGCGTCAATCCGCTCCATCTCGGCGAGGTCCTGCGGCGGGAAGTCGTCGAGCAGGTCGTCCTGCGCAAGCTTGTAGAAGTCCTCGGTGAGCCCGGGGATCGCGATCCGAAGTCCCGGCGCCCAGGCGCCGCGCGTGATCAGGGCACGGTGGAATGCGCGGATCAGCGGCGCTGCGAGCGGGGTGGTGAAGACCAGCACGTAGTCGCGCTCGCGGATGTCGAGGCACCACTCGCAAAGCAGGTTGGCAAAGGCGTCAGGGTCGGGGGTCACGGGGCCTGCAGCTCCGGGAAGTGCTCGGCCACGTGCTCGCGCAGCGTGTCGCGGACGAAGCGCCGCTCCTCGGCCGTGGCCATCCGGTAGCGCCCGAGCAGCTCCTTCTGGCGCGTGATCTCGAGGCCCGAGATCGTCCACGAGACGGCGAGCCGTTCGAACAGCAGCTCGGTGGCTCTCTGCCAGGCATCCTCTCGCTCGAGCCCTCCGGCGAGCGTGTCCGCGTAGTCGCGGCGCGACCCGGCGGTCAGCGATCCGCGCAACGACAGCACGTTCCCGTCGGCGTCGCGGTATTCGGAGGTCGGGGCGGCGAGCTTCTCGCGCTTGCGGCTGCGCTTGGCCATCGGTTGCGAGCGCCGAGTCTAGGAGCAGGTGGGAATATCGTGCGCAGCCATGGCGCGCAGACAAGAGCTCGGCCGCGGAGAGCGGGTGATGGCGGGGCTGTGGCGGCTGCGGCTGCCGCTCCCGCTGCCGGGGGTGCCCCACTGCAACGCCTGGGCGATCGCGGCCGGGGACGGCGTGGTGCTCGTCGACACCGGCATGCACGAGCCCGGATCGATGAACGAGCTCGAGCGATCCCTTGCCCAGGTGGGGCTGCGTGTGGAGCAGGTGCGGTTGCTCGCGTGCACGCATGCGCACATCGATCACTGGGGACAGGCCGCGACGATCCGCGACCGTGCCGGGTGCGAGTTCTGGATGCACCCCAACCACCGGCACGGCTTCGTGGCCGTCACCGATCCCGAGGTCGCCCTCGCTCGCCGGCTCGAGATCGGACGCCAAAGCGGCATGTCGGAAGCGGTGCTCGACCGGTACGCCGAGCGGGCGCGAGCGAGCGCCTCCGGAATCGCGGGCGTGATCGAGCCCGACCGGCCGCTGGTGGACGGCGTCGAGATCCAGACCGACCTTGGCGTGTGGAGGGTGCTCGAGACGCCCGGGCACGCGCCGTCGCACATCTGCCTGTTCCAGGCCGAGCGACGCCTGTTGATCTCCGGCGACCACCTCCTCGGGCGCATCTCGCTGTACTTCGACTACGGCTGGACGGACGACCCGATCGGCGAGTTCCTGCGCTCGCTGGACGTGACCGACGAGCTCGGAGCGCGACTGGCGCTGTCCGGCCACGGCAAGCCGTTCATCGATGTGCACGGTCACATCGAGGCCAATCGAACGCTCGTCCGCGAACGGCTCGAGTCCGTGCTGGCGGCGGCGAGCGACCGCCCCAAGGCGCCGCCGTCGGGCGCCGCCGACCTTCCGACCAAGGCGCCACCGTCAGGCGCCGCCGACCTTCCGACCAAGGCGCCGCCGTCAGGCGCCGCCGACCTTCCGACCAAGGCGCCGCCGTCAGGCGCCGCCGACCTTCCTTCCAACTCCGCGCTCGAGATCGCGGCCCGCGTGTTCGGCGAGGAGTTGACTGAGACCAACACGAGCTGGCGTCTGCAGGAGACGCTGTGTTACCTGCGCCATCTCGAGGTCGAGGGATTGGTCATCCGTGAAGCGGAGGGCGACCTGGCCCGTTGGGGAGCTGCGACCTAACCTTGACACACTCGTGTCAAGGTCGCTATCTTGCCGCCACCATGCGAATCGATCAAATCCTCGCCACCGCCGAAGAGCCTGTGTTCTCGTTCGAGTTCTTCCCGCCCAAGACCGACGAGGGGGAGCAGAATCTGCGCGCGACCCTCGGCGCGCTGCGCGAGCTCGAGCCCGATTTCGTCTCGGTCACATACGGCGCGGCCGGCTCGAGCCGCGGCCTGACGCTCGAGCTGACCAAGTGGATCAAGCAGGAGCTCGGGATCGAGGCGATGGCGCACCTGAGCTGCGTCGGCGCGACCCGCGACGAGCTGAGCGTGATCCTCGATAGCCTCGCCGGCGCCGGGATCGAGAACGTGCTCGCGCTGCGAGGCGACCCACCGCGGGGCGAGACCGAGTGGCGGCCGCATCCGGGCGGGCTGAGCTACTCGAGCGAGCTCGCGGCGCTGATCGCGGCGCGGTATCCGATGAGCATCGGAGCCGCCTGCTTCCCCGAGGTCCACCCCGAGGCGTCCGACATGGCGACCGACCTGCGCTTCCTCAAGCAGAAGGTCGCGGCGGGGGCGTCGTTCCTGATCACCCAGCTGTTTTTCGACAACGACGTGTACTTCCAGTTCGTCGAGGAGGCCCGCGCGGCCGGGATCGACGTCCCGATCATCCCCGGGATCATGCCGATCACCGACGTGGCGCAGATCAAGACGATCACCGGCATGTGTGGCGCGTGCATCCCGGACACGCTGTTGCGGCAGCTCGAGCAGCGCGCCCCGTTCCCGAGCGAGGTGCTCCAGCTCGGCGTGTCCTACGCGACTCTTCAGTGCGCCGAGTTGCTGGCGCGCGGGGCGCCCGGCATCCACTTCTACACGCTGAATCGCTCGCCGGCGACGCGCGCGATCCTGGCGGCGCTGCGGCTGCTGCGCCCGTGGGTGCGTCGAGAGGTCGTCAGGACCGCGCGGGCGGTGGGGACGGCGGAATAACCTCGAGCGCGTGGGCCAGCCGCGGCTGGCCGTCGACCTCGTAGCGCACGTCGACCTCGTCGTTGCGCTTGTAGGTCCCGATCCCCCAGAAGCCGAGGAACCACGCCCAGCCGCTCAGCTTCTGGCGGACGAGCTCGCGTTCGAACAGAAGCTCGCCGGATGAGATGCGGTAGTCGGTTCCGAGCTCCTGGAGCACGCCGTTGACGTAAACCTCGAACGGCGAGCGCACCCCGGGCGGAAGCTTGACGCGCCAGTAGGGCATCGGCGCCCTCAGACGTCGTCGGGTATCAGGGACATGATCACGACATCGACTCCCTTGCCGCGCTTGCGCAGATATTCGCGCAGGATGCCCTCGCGGACGAACCCAGCTTGCGCCGCTGCGCGAGTCATCGGCGCATTGTCAGGCTCGGTGAACAGTTCGACGCGGGCGAGGCCGCAGGGTCCGAGCAGCCACTCGCCGGCGAGCCGGAGTGCGCGGCGCCCGAGACCGCGCCCCCGGATCTGCGGGGCCAGCCAGATCCCGACCTCGGCGCGGGATTGATCCCAGTCGACAGGGTGCACGCGGATCTGGCCGCGGCAGGTGTCGGAGCCCGGCTCGAGGACCGTGAGCGTAGCCCGCTCGCCGATCGCGCGATCGGCCGCCTCAAGTTCGGCCGCGCGTCCGAGCTCGGCGCCGCTCGGCGGGCGATCCTCGCCGGTCACGAGGTGCAACCGAGGGTCGTCCTGGTGGGCGATCAGGATCTCCGGAATGTCGCGCTCGGCGTAGTCGCGCAGAACGACGGTGTCGTCGATCAGCGGGCGGTCGAGTAGGGGGAAGGAGCTCACGCGGTCGATCAACCTCCGTCGGAACCGGACCGTACCCTGTCACGCCGTGGAACCGGTCGAATATCAGGTGCGCCGCTCGGATCGGGCGCGCCGCGTGCGCGTGACCGTCGATCTTGTCCGCGGCGTCGAGGTGGTGCTGCCGCGGCGGGCAGCCGAGCGCGAAGGGGCGGCCGCGATCCGCGAGCTGCGACCGTGGATCGAGCGGCGCGTCGCGCAGCTCGAGGGCGCGCGTGCGGCGGTCGCCGCCCGGGGTGACACGGTGCCGTACCTCGGGCGAGCGCTAGAGCTTTCGGCGCGGCCCGGGCGGACGCGCGTGGTGCGCCGCGGCGACGTGCTGCTCGTGCCAGAGGGTGAGGCGCGCACGCCCGCGCTCGAGCGCTGGTACCGCCGTGCGGCCCGATCGGAGATCGAGCCTCGGCTGCAGCGCGCCTGCGCGCTCGCCGGCACGTCGTACTCGCGACTGACGATCCGCGGACAGCGAACGCGTTGGGCGAGCTGCTCGCGGTCCGGGGCGATGAGCTTCAACTGGCGGCTGTTGCTGGCGCCCGAGGCCGTGCTCGACTACGTGGTCTGGCACGAGGTGTGCCATCTCGAGGTCATGGACCACTCCCCGCGGTTCTGGCGACTGCTGGCGGCGCGCAATCCCGGCTATCGGGAGCACCTGCGGTGGCTGCGGATTAACGGCGCGACACTCGTGCTGTAACGACACAGCAATGTAGAGCCGTTGTCCGACCTGACAACCGCTGGTAGGCTCGCGCCTCGCCGTGGATGGGCCCTCCGGGACCGACGCGCGCACGCTGGGCGATGGGCTAGGGCTCCGGGGCGCTCGGGGCCGCAAGCGAGTGAGCACCGTGCTGCGGATCGACGAAATATGCCGGACCGAGGACCTCGCACAGACGACTCGCGTCTGCGACCCCCTGCGAGGTCTGAGGTCCCGGCCCGGTGAGTCCCTCGCGCCTGCCTGCCGGTCTATCGCCTGCGCGAGGGAGCGCGCCGCTGGACGTTGAGGCTTGCCTGCGGCTGCAGTGTTAGGTAACCTACCAAGCTAGTGGCACCACTGTCAAGGTTCGGTGGTGTTCTGACCGTCTGGTTGAGGGCGGTACCCTCCGGAGCAGAAGAGGACATTCGATGACACGTCCAAGCACGAAACCGTTCGGAGAGTCGCTTCGGGCTCTCATGGATGAGCGCTCGCTGACGTATCGCGGGCTGGCCGAAGCAACGCGCAAGCTCGACGGCAAGGGCATCACTCACGCCCACATCAACATGCTTGCCAACGGCCACGACAAGCCGTCGATGCGCGCGATGGAACTGATCGCGGCGGCGTGCGGCGTCGATCCCGACTACTTCGCCGAGTATCGCCTGGCGGCGGCCATGCGCGAGCTCGACCCTTCGGAGGTCGGCCTCGAGCAGGCGCTCGAGAACCTCAACGCTCGACTCGGCGCCCGCCGAGCGTCCGGCGCCAGAGCACGGCCATCGCAGCTGCCCCAAGCACAACCTCGTCCCACGGGGTAGATAGCGGGTCGAGCGGTGGCAGCGCGATCACGAACGCCAGCGCCCACACGACCCATGCGATCTGGACGCCCTTCCGGGTGACCTCGGGATAGCGCCACAACATCTCCGCGAGGCGGCCTGTAAAGAAGCCGAGCTCATCCTTTTCGCCGAGGAGCTTGGCCGCGACCGACAGCGACGCCAACGCCAGCACGAACGCCAGGTAGCCGAGCGGACGGACGAGGAATCGCACCGGAAGCATGGGATCGAGCTTCGTCACCCCGCGATAAACGATATCTCACCCGTTTCCGCGCCCGCGGGAGCGGCCGGGTCAGTCGCCCCCGAGCGCGCGGCGGAGCGCCGCAAATATGTCTTCCCCGGGCGCCGCCTCCAGGAGCTTGCGCCTGACGCGTCCGGCGTAGGGCTCGGACGAGCCGTCCCCGCGGACGTCGATCCCGGCGTGCCGGCTGGCCAGACGACGCTCGGGCCCGGCGAGCTCGACCCGGGCGACGACCTGATCGGCCGGTGAGTAGCGCTTCAGCGGCGTCTGCGGCGGCCGCCGCTCGGCGTCGTCGGCGAGCGCGGTAACGCGCGCCTTCAGCGCGTCGAGGGCCGGGTCGAGCGCGTCGAACCTCGCGTGCTCGACGCGCGCGTCGGCGCGGACCGTCAACGTCCAGTTCTCGGTCGCAGGCGTCCTCTACCGCTGGTTCATCGGCACGTACTGGCGACCGCGCTCGCCCGTGTAGATCTGACGCGGTCGCGCGATCTTCTGCTCGCTGTCGTCGATCATCTCGAGCCACTGGGCAATCCAGCCGCTCGTACGCCCGATCGCGAACAGGACCGGGAACATCTGGACCGGCATCCCGAGCGCCTCGTAGATGAGCCCCGAGTAGAAGTCCACATTCGGATACAGCTTGCGGTCGACGAAGTACTGGTCCTCGAGCGCGATCTTCTCCAGCTCGAGCGCGATATCGAGAAGCGGGTTCGTGCCGGTCACCTCGAGCACCTCGTCGACCGCCTTCTTGAGGATCTTCGCGCGCGGGTCGTAGTTCTTGTAGACCCGGTGACCGAAGCCCATCAGGCGCTCCTTGCCTTCCTTAACGCCCTTGATGAAGGCGGGGACGTTGTCCTTGGTCTCGATCCGGCGCAGCATCCGCAGCGCCGCCTCGTTCGCACCACCGTGAAGCGGGCCGTACAGTGCGGCCACACCGGCGGCGACCGCGGAGTACGGGTCGACCTGGGATGAGCCGACGCTCCGCACGGCGCTCGTCGAGCAGTTCTGCTCGTGGTCGGCGTGGAGGATGAACAGGACGTCGAGCGCGTGCTCGAGGCGCGCATCGGGCTGGTAGCGCAGCTCGGTCATCTTGTAGATCATCGAGAGGAAATTGCCGGCGTACGACAGCTCGTTGTCGGGATACACGTACGGCTTGCCCTGGTTGTGACGGAACGAGAACGCCGCCAGCGTCGGCATCTTCGCCAGCAGCCGGATCACCTGGATGTAGCGGATCTCCTCGTCCTTGATCGCGCTCGCCTCGGGATAGAAGGTGGACAGCGCGCCGACCGACGCCAGGAGCATCCCCATCGGGTGGGCGTCGTAGCGGAAGCCCTGCATGAACTCCTTGACGTTCTCGTGCACGAACGTGTGGATCGTGATGTGGTGGATCCACTCGTCGAGCTGCTGCTGGCTCGGAAGCTCGCCGTGGATCAGGAGATAGGCCACCTCGAGATAGCTCGACTGCTCCGCCAGCTGCTCGATTGGATAGCCGCGGTACTCGAGAATGCCCTTCTCCCCGTCGATGAACGTGATCGCGGACCGGCACGACGCCGTCGCCATGTAGGCGGGGTCGTAGGTCATCAGGCCGAAGTCGTCCTCCGCGGTCTTGATCTTCCGAAGCTCGGTCGCGCGGATCGTGCCGTCCTCGATCGGAATCTCGTACTGCTTCCCGGTTCGGTTGTCGGTGACGGTCAGGGTCTCTGTCGCCGTCTCGGCGCCGACGCCGTCTCGTTGCTCCGTCTCGGTGGTCATGGCGCTCCTCTCGCGCGGTGGGGCCGGGGGGCGGGTCTTCCGGGCCGAAGCCAAGCGGAATACCAATCAATTTAGTACTCGCGCGGCCTGGAGGACACGGTGGCCCCCGGCATGTACAAACCATGTCCGGTTGCAGGCGCCTGGGCGAGCGGCGGGGCCGCGGGAGGCGACGGGTCCGGGGGGCACCTGAGGGCCGATTACTTGGGGAAGGCGCTCGTGACGATGGCCATCGCCATCGCGAAGATCATCAGCACGAAGCTGATCGCCATCACGCCGCGCGCCCCACGCTCGTTGCCGGGAAAGCTCGGCCGCGTGAGGCCGACCGCCGCGAGGCCCAGCGCCCAGACCACGAGCAGCCCGCCGGCGATGTAGAACGGGACCTTCGAAGGCTCGCCGGCGGCCAGGATCAGCGTGATCACGGGCGCGAGCCTACTCGATGCCGGTCGGGGGCGTGGTGCCGGCGCGCCCGCCCTCGTACCGACTCTCGGTGGCGGCCCGCTGACCCTGGTAGTGACTGCCGAGCTCGGGGCTGCCGTAGGGCCGGAGCGCCGGCCGGTCCAGCGCCATGAACGACAGCTGCGCGATCGGCAGCCCCGGATACAGCTTGATCGGGACGCGAGTGAGATTGTTGAGCTCGAGCGTCAGCGTTCCCTGCCAACCGGGGTCGCAGAAGCCGGCGGTGGCGTGGACGATCAGCCCGAGGCGGCCGATCGAGCTGTTGTGGGTCGGGATGAAGGAGCGGCTGACGAGGAAGATCCCGCCGGGATCGCCGACCTCGATGCAGCGCACCGGAACGCTCTCGCATGGCCGCACCGCGGTGATCGCTCTGTGGGCGGGGTGGGCGGGGTCCCGATCGAAGCGCTGGGTGAGCTTCTGCCGCGCGAGCCGGCGCGGAACGCGGAACACGCGGTCGTGCGGGTTGAACCGAACCTCGTAGCGCGTCCCGCAGTCTGTGTCGTACCGCTTCGCCGCCTTCTCGGCGACGACCGGCGCATAGCCGAGGCTCGCGATCAGCTCGCGGTAGTCCTCGGCGAGATGCGGGCTGATCGTCGTCACGTCGCACCGGCCGTGGACGTCGACAGACCCGCCCGCGTCCATGATCCCTTCGAGCAGGGCACGGCGTTGCTCGACGCTCGACTCGAGGTAGTCGCGAGGGATGTGCTCGTTTCCAGGAACGCCCAGCGCCCCGAGGCGACTGTGCCGAGAATCGTTCGCGCCGCACCAGCCGGTTGCCGGGTCGCGAGTCCCGCCGGCGGCGCCGACGCCGTAGGCGATGGGTCCTGACCTCGGCACAACGGGCTCTCCAGCGAGGACGAGCTCTCGGACGAGCGTCGGGTCGGCGGACGCGCTTACGGCGGTCGTGCTGGTGCCGTCGCCAACCCACGCGCCGAGGACGTACGGGTCGATCGGCAACTGCCGGTGCGGGTAGTGAACGGGCGGCGCCTGGGAGACGTGGTGTTCGTACTCCTCGGTGCCGTGCATGAGCGTCCGCTCAATCTCTGCCGTGGTCTGGATCCGCGGGCGACCTCGTCGGCTGCGGTCGGTGTGCGTCCATACCTGCCAGTGGTGGTCGACGTCAGCGACGATCGCGGTTCCATCCGAAAACTCGACCCTCCGGCAAGGCCGGCCGATCATCGTGTCGCTGGTGGCGATCACGGGGGTCGGGTGACCCTGCGGATCGAACACCCAGTCCCCGGGTCGCAACTCGGCCATCGTCCTCCAGCCATCCGGTGTCGGGACGGGCGTAGCGGTCGCCAGCGCCTTACCTTCGATCCTCGCCACGATGTCGTCGGGCAGCTCGACCCACTCGAGCGTGCGGCCGAGGCAGAACTCGCCGGGGTGGATCACGAACGACTCGTTCTCCGCGAGCACGACCTCCTCGGTCAGGCCGGCCGGCGGCTCGCGTAGGTCGATCGCCGACGCCCGGTGGTTGTGGAACACGCGGAACGAGTCGCCGAGGCGTAGATCGACGCTCGCCGGCTGGACGAGGCCCGGATCCCACGGGTCGATTCTGATCCGGCCGCTGTCCACCAGCTCGAGAATCGTCGCGTCGGACAGGACAGACGCCAGCGCGCTCATCGGCCGCAAGTCTGCCAGCGGAGGGGGATGGCGGACCTGCGAGAAGACGTTGGGCTGGCTGTGGCGTCGGCGCGGGACCAAAACCACCTGCATATCTCGCCATTTCGCGCGATCCGCTCGAACCGTGGCGTGTTACGCACCTGGGGCATGCGCGATCCGCCACGGTCGCCCGCGAGCCGCTCCGTTGGCGTGTGTCGCAGGTTCGGGCGCCGCTTCTACCGCTCGACCGTGCGAGTCCTCGCGCGAGCGGTCCGCACGCGCGGCGGCGAGGGCGGCGCGGGGTCGCCATGCGGGCCCCGGCGGGGATGGCGCGGGAACGGTTTGCGCGGATGCACCGGATACCGCTTGATCCCGCCGTCGTCGTCGTGCGAGGACGTCTCGTCGGGGTCTTGCTTGATCGCCCACCAGACGATGTAGATCAGTCCGGCGAGAGGGATCTTCAGGGCGAACATCAACCAGATGAGTCCCCAAGTCACGGGAGCCGATCCTAGCGAGATCGGGGCGGGATGTCACGCCGTCACGTCAGCATGCTGCTCGAACCAGCGGACGTGCCACCCGCCGGCCGGAGGGGAGCACACGGACGCGATCCGCCGGCGAGCGTGGCTCCTCGCAACCGAGACCAGACACGGGACGTATTACTGTGCCAACACGTGTCGCTTGCTCGACTTCGCCTGATCTCCCTCATCGGCGTCGTGGCTGTGCTGGTGCTGCTGGGGGTGTTGGCGCTGGTGGCACGGCTCGACATCAAACCCGCCCCCACCGCGAGCGTGGTGGTCCCCGCTCCGCTCGCGATCGGGACCGAGCTCCAGAAGCCCCGCCCGGTCCCGTCGGTGCCGCTGATCGACGAGCAGGGACAGCCGTTCTCGCTGAGCAAATGGCGGGGCAAGTGGGTGATCCTGGCCCCGTCGATGACGCTCTGCCACGAGGTCTGCCCGCTGACCACGGGAGCGCTGATGGAGCTGGTCAACGACGTGCGCCTCGGCGGCCTGTCCAAGCAGGTGGTCATCGCCGAGGCGACCGTCGATCCGTGGCGTGACAGCCCGTACCGGCTGCGCGCATACAAGAAGCTGACCGGCGCCGACTTCGAGATGCTCACGGGCACGCAGTCGGACATCGAGCAGCTCTGGAAGTTCTTCGGCGTGTACTACACCCGGGTCCCCCAGGGCAAGCCGCCCGACGTCGACTGGCTGACCCACAAGCCAGAGACGTTCGACGTCCAGCACACCGACGCGATCTTCTTCATCGATCCGGCCGGTCAGGAGCGGATCGTCGACGAGGGCATGGCCGACGTCGACGGTCAGCTGTCGCCGGCGTTGAAGAGGCTGCTGAGCGACGAGGGAATTCAAAACCTCGACCATCCGCAGTTCCCGTGGACCCCCACGGAGGCGCTTGACGACCTTTACTTCCTGATGAACCGGAACGTCCCCGCGAGCGCGGTTCCGAAGGTCACCGCGCCGAGCGCGGCCGACGCACGGCGCGTGCTGGCCGATTCACCGGGCTCGCTTGCCGCGCTGCACGCCCAAGCCGGACAGCTCATCACCTCGGGCGGCACGCTGTCCGAGCGCCTGAGCTCGCTGCGCGGCTATCCGGTCGTGCTCAACGCGTGGGCGGCGTGGTGTCCCCCGTGCCGGGAGGAGTTCCCGCTGCTGGCCACCGCCTCGGCCCAGTACGGACGGGAGGTCGCGTTCCTCGGCGCCGATACGAACGACTCGGCGAGCGACGCGCGCTCGTTCCTCGCTCAGCACCCGGTCAGCTATCCAAGCTATCCGGTCGCCTCGACCGACCTCTCATCGCTTGCGGTCCTCGAAGGGTTCCCGACGACGATCTTCATCAACCGCGCCGGCAGGGTCGTGTTCGTCCACACCGGCCAATACGAGAGCGAAGCGGCGCTCGAGAACAACATTGAGCAGTACGCCCTCGGGGTTCGGGAGCGGCAGTAGCCGGCTCGTGAACGGGCGGGATCGGTCGCGACCCGCCCAGGACGAGCTCCTGGCCCCGCTGACCGCGCAGGAGCGAACGCCGCTAAGCGATCTGCTGCTGAAGCTCGCGGTCGCGCGCGACGCGCTCGGCTTCTGCGCGGACTGAATCCCGCGGGGGCCGCACCGCGAGCGCAGTCCCGATCGCCAGCAGCGTCCACGTGATCGGATCCTCGAGGAAGTCCGCATACAGCAGGGTGTGGAACAGGAGAGCGATGAACGCCGCGGCGACCGCGACGCGCGCGGGCTCGCCACGACACCGCTGGAGCAGTACGACCAGCGCAGCGAGCACGAGCGCGATGTAGACGAGCTCGCCGATCAGCCCCTGCTCGGCCGCGATCGTGATCGGGATCGTGTGTGACGCCGACAGCGTCTGGCCGATCTGATGATGGCGGGCGCTGAACTCGGTCTCGAACGAGCCCGATCCGTACCCCCACAGGGGCCGCGCACCGAACAGGTCGATCCCGCCCGAGACCAGACCCGGACGGCCGCTCGACGCCCCGTTCAGTCCCTGGTTGAGCCCGAACGTGGTCGGCGTGATCGCGATCACCGCCGCCGCGAGGGCAACCACTCCGGCGGCGACGAACACCGCCCGTCCCACCCTCCAGCGGAGCGCCGCGAGCGTCCCGAGCCCGACGAGCAGCGCACCGATCGAGGACCGTGACAGGGTCAGTACGAGCGCCACCCACAGGATCGCGAGCACGCCGAGCGCGATCAGCAGCGTCCTTTGCCGGCGCCCGTACAAGACGACCGCGCCGAGCAGGATCATCACCAGCGCCAGGAACCGGCCGAATATGTTCGGATCGAAGAAGACCGAGTTGACCGTGAAGTACGCGTGAACCTGATTGGCGGCGATCAGCTTCGGGTTCAGGAAGATCGTCTTGGTTTCGTACTCGACGAACCCGACCAGGGCGAACACCACCGCCAGCCCCGCGACGAGCGCCAGGCAGATCCGGGTCAGCCGCTGCGTCCAGTCGAGCCTGCGCAGCAGGCAGTACGCGAGCGCGAACGGCACGTAGAAGAACACGACCTGCTGCAACGCGGTCGTGAGCTTCGGCGAGTAGGCGGCCTGGAGCGCGTACAGAACGACGTAGCCCGCCAGCAGCCGCTCGAGCCATCGGGCGGGGCCGTGGCGGGCGGGCAGGCGCGAATCGGCAGCCGGCGTCGCTCCGTCGCCGGCAGGATTGGCCGGGTCTCCGCCACGCCGGGCGCCGTCGCCGACGGGATGCGCCGCGCTTCCGGCGCCTCCGCCGGCCCCGGGCGGCGAGCGGCCGCGCAACCCCGTGACGATGAACGCCACCGAGCCCGCGGCGACCACGAAGTACAGCGGCACGAGCAGGTTGGAGGTGACGCCGCCGGCCTCGATCGGGATCCGGAACGGGAGGGCGACGATCACGGCGCCCGCGAGCACCTCCGGCCACCTGACGATCAGGAGCCCCGCCCCCACCACCGCGACCAGCGCGATCACACCCCCAACCGCGGCCGCCAGCGGATGCCGGTGGACGATGTTTAGCTGCGGCGAGTGCCAGATGTCGGCCAGCAGCAGGACGGGCGCGAGCACGAGCGCCCCGAGCATCGCCAGCGCCTGGACGCGCATGTCGGGGTGCAGCATGACCACGGCCGCGAGCGCCGCGGCCGCGACGATCCCGACCTCGGGCAGCGGCCCGCCGAGGGCTCCGTACACGAGCACGGTCAGAATGATCCTCTACCTTTGTCGAGCGCATGTCCTCTACGAGCCTTCCAGTCCCACGCCGTGTCGGTCCTGCGGCGATCGCCCTCGTGACGTTGGCGCTGACCGGGTGCGGCGCCGTCAGGGTCCAGCCGACGACGCCCGCCGGTTCGACGACGCTCGCCAGCCGCGGCAAGATCGACAGCCCGCTCACCGACATGCACAACCACCTCGAGTGCTTGAAGGACGCTCGCCTGACGGTTGACGTCCTCAGCCCGACGAAGCTTCAGGTCGGCGCCGCCGAGGCGGGCCCGACGATCGTGTTCACGCCGACCGCGGGGGCGGCGCAGGCCCAGCAGATCGACGGCAACGCGCAGGCGGCCGAGGTGATCGGGACGGCGCTGGTGTACCCCAACCAGGGCTCGGACTCGGAGCTGACGAGCATCGAGAACTGTCTGGCTCAGGGCGTACAGGGATAGGCGCCTCTAGAATGCCCCGCGACGCCCGCGCCCGGTGCGCCGGCTCATGTACGCGTCTGCCGCTGCCGTGCGTAACTTGGCGAGCGCGGCACCAACGAGATCTTTCCGGTCCCCTTGTCCGTTCCCACTGCTGAGCTGACTGCGCCGGCGCCGTCGACCGACGTCACGGCGCGAGCACGCGCGCTGGCCGGCCGCCTGTCAGGCGGGCGGTTGTATCTGGCGCTCGGCGCAGGCGCCCTCGTCATCGCCGCGCTGTCGCTGCTGATCCCGTCGACGCCGAGCTATGACCCGTGGGCCTGGCTCGTATGGGGCCACGAGATCGTGCACCTGGACCTCCATACCACCGGCGGTCCCTCGTGGAAGCCGCTGCCGATGCTGTTCACGACGGTGTTCGCGGTGTTCGGCACGGCCCAACCGGATCTGTGGTTGATCGTCGCGCGGGCGGGGGCGCTGATGGCGGTGGCGATGGTGTTCAAGATCGCCTGGCGGCTCACGCGTGATCTCGTCGCCGGCACCGTCGAGCCGGGCAGCGCGCTGCGCTGGACGGCACTCATCGCGCCCATGCTCGCCGGTGTGATCGCCGCCGGCAGCCTGGCGAACTCCGGCGGGTTCATCTCCGACAACGCCCTCGGATACTCGGAGGGCTTCGCGACCGCGCTCGCTTTGATCGCGGTCGACAGCTACATGGACGGGGCCCGCCAGCGGGCGTTCGTGGTCGGGTTCTTCGCCGCGCTGGACCGCCCGGAGCTGTGGTTCTTCTGGGGTCCGTACGGGCTGTACCTGTTCTGGCGCGATCCGGGCGCCCGAAAGCTCGTCGTGGGCCTGTTCGCGCTGATCCCCGTGCTGTGGTTTCTGCCCGAGTTGTGGGGCTCGGGCCACCTGCTGCGGGGCGTAACCCGCGCCCAGCACCCCCGGTCCAACAGCGCCGCGTTCGCGAGGTGCCCGGTCTGCACGGTGTTCAAGAAGGAGGCGTGGCCGACCGTGCTCAACCGGGTCAAGATCCCGGGGATCATCTCGCTGTTCGTGGCCGCGTTCGGCCTGTGGCGCACGCGGGCGTCATGGTGGCGCCACAGCGTCCCAGTGGAGCGCGGCATCCGAGCGCGGGCCTGGCTGCTCGGGCTCGGCCTGTTCGGCTTCGTGTGGTGGCTGGGGATCGCGTTCGAGACGCAGGCCGGTTTCTCCGGCAACAACCGCTACCTGGTTCTCGGCACCGCGCCGGTCGCGATCGCGGGAGGGGTCGCGTGGGGTTGGTTCTCGCGCACGCTCGCCGATTGGATTCGCCGCCTCGCCGGGGCGCTCGGCTCCGGTGTCCGGCGACTGACAGCTCCGATATTCACGATTCCCGCGGGGACGATCGTGGCGATCGGCCTGTTCCTCGCGGTGCCGCCGTGGATCGGCAAGAACATCATCAGCCTCCCGCGCACCCACCACGCGCTCGTCTACCAGGCCCATCTGCGCGAGGATCTGACCGCGGCCGTGCAGAAGGCCGGCGGCAAGCAGGCGCTCCTGAACTGCGGCCCGGTGATGACCGAGGGCTTCCAGGTTCCGATGGTTGCCTGGACGCTCGGCGTCCGCACGCTGCGGGTGCAGGCGGAGCCGAGCCAGCTCGTCGGGCCGCCGTGGCCGGCGGTGATCCTTCAGACCCGCGCGCAGTCGAAATCGACGCTGCTGCCGACCCCGGCGCAGATCATCGCCTGGGAGCACGACGGAGCCAACTACAAGCTGGTCGCCCACGTGCGCACGTTCCGGGTGTTCTCGACGTGCGCCGCCAAGGCGCCGCCGTCCATCCCACTACGGTGACTCAGTAGTGGCCGTCAGCGCCCCGCCGCGCGGGATCCCCCGAGTCGTCGACGTCCGCGAGCCGAAGCTGCTCCAGCGCGTGCCGACGTGGGCGAGCACGGCGGCGATCCTGGTCGTGCTGACCGCGATCTCCGCATACCTCCGCACGCGCTACATCACGGGGCAGTTCTGGGAGGACGAGGCGATAACGACCGGCATCGCCTCGCACTCGCTGAGCGCGATTCCCGGCGTCATGCGCCACGACGGCTCGCCGCCGCTGTTCTACATGCTGCTGCACGTCTGGATCAGCGTGTTCGGAGCCAGCGAGACGGCGACACACTCGCTGTCGGTCGTGTTCGGGCTGCTGTGCATCCCGGCGGGCATGTGGGCCGGCTGGAGCCTGTTCGGCCGCCGCGCCGGCCTGTACGCGGCGGTCCTGTTCGCGTTCAGCACGTTCCTGACCGCGTACGCCACGGAGACGCGGATGTACGAACTGATGGCGTTGCTCGGGATCCTCGAGACGGCGGCGTTCATCCACGCGTTCGTCTACCGGCGGAGGCGCTACCTGATCATGTTCGCGATCTGCCAGGCGCTGATGTTGTACACGCACGGCTGGGGCATCTTCTTCGGGGTCGGCACGGTGCTCGCGCTGATCCCGATCTGGCGCGTCAGCGACGACCGCCGAGGGATCGTCAAGGACGCCGTGCTCGCGTACGTGGGCGCCGGGATCCTGTTCCTCCCCTGGCTTCCGAACTTCATCTACCAGGCCACGCACACCGGCGCGCCGTGGGCGCCGACGATCCGCTTCGGCGTGCCGGTCCTGCTGTCGCGAGACCTGCTGGGCAGCGACCGCATCGCGGTGGCGTTGCTGGTGGCGATCGTCATCGGGCTCGCCCCGCTGTTCACCAAGCGCTACCGGCGCAGCCGCGACGGTACCGTGATGTGGTCGCTGATCGTGCTGATCGCCGGGACGCTGATCGTGGCCTGGCTCGCCTCGCAGATCACGCCCGCGTTCGTCGCTCGCTACATGGCCCCGATCCTCGCGGGGATCCTGCTGCTGGCGGCCTGGGGCGCTGCGCGCTCGGGCGTAGTCGGGCT
>Ga0335081_10006606_pt1 | contig 18486 bp, 16 predicted proteins | sample Lox_Sample_35_FD_206713 | JGI IMG/M metagenome (GOLD analysis project Ga0335081, IMG submission 206713) | Soil microbial communities from Loxahatchee National Wildlife Refuge, Florida, United States - Lox_Sample_3.5 | ecosystem: Environmental > Terrestrial > Soil > Wetlands | place: USA...
AGAAGCACGATGGGACAAATCTAAAAATAGGTCGTGATGCGGCAAAGTGGCCTACCTTGCATCGTTCGAACGGCGGTCGGCTATGCGGTAGAATGGCAATCGCGTCCCGCGAAGAGCGCAGCTCCCCTGAGCGCACGGGCGGCGCTGTTCTTGAGTGCCAATACCGCGAGAAGCAATGGCAGCAGTGCCTGATAGCCGGGTCCAACGCGCCTACCGGGTGCGGATATCGCTTTTTCTCCTGGCTGTCACCCTCGCCCTGGTCGTATGGGTGGTGGGTTCTCGGGCCGTTCAGACGTTGAGAGTACTGGACGTGGTCGAGCAGGAACGCGACGGCTGGCAGCAAGCCGGCCCAGTGATCGAGGCTCTCAATGTGAAAGATGGCAGCATCGTGGCCGACATCGGTTCCGGGGCGGGGTATTTCACTTTGAAGCTGGCGGCGATTGTGGGGGACAAAGGCCGGGTTATTGCGGAGGACATTTTAAGAGAGCCGTTAGCGTTCCTATGGATCAGAGCGTTCCTGCGCCGCCGGCATAACATTCAGGTTATTCACGGTGAGCAGGACAATCCTCATTTGCCTGCAGGCCAGGTCGATGCCGTCCTGGTGGCGAACACCTACCACGAGTTTATGCATCCTCGGGCCGTTCTAAATCGGGCCTTCCACGCCCTGCACTCGGGAGGCCGGCTGGTCGTCGTCGATCGAGGCCCACTGCCAGGTGGGGAAGAATCCCGTGAATTCGAAACGCAGCACCACGAACGAGATCCATCAGAAGTAGAAACTGAGATTCGGGCAACCGGATTCTCATTGATTAGTCGGAACGATCGTTTTATTGAGCACCCGGCACTGGAGCGGCCGGGCGACCGGCCCGATAATCATTTCTGGTGGCTCATTGTAGCCCGGAAGCCGTAACCATCGGGCGATTCTCTTGCGCGGCCACACGAAAACCGATTCATCGGGATGGAGAGTGGGCCGGCAGGCTCGATATTTCGGCACCACTCCGGAATACTGGCTGAATATGCAGGCGAGATGTGACCTTGAGACCGCACGCGATCACTGGGAGGATCGCGTGAAATCCGAGGTCCGGCCCCGCCGCGCCGCGTAACCCTGCGGGGCATGAGCCGCAACGTGTAGTCCGCAAAAATATGTCGGATGCTAAGCCGCCTCCTTTCCCAAGCGATAGTCGTGATGCAAACCGCCGAGGACTGATGTTTTTGGTGACGCGAAATCGCGCAGGATTCGGCGAAGGTGTCGCTCGTTAAGGCCGGAATCTCTCGGAACTGTGTGATCCACTCCGCCCCAGGGATACTTCGCGACACCGCCGTGTAGAATCCGTCGCGAGCCAATCTCCATCGCTATGCAAACGTACAGCACCTGGATAGTCGCCATGACAGACACAAAGAAATCGCAGGCGACGATCGCCATACCATGGTTCCTCACGAAGTGCTCCAGCGGTGGCAAGCGAGGAGGTCGTGGCAAAGTCGCTGGTTGGCGAACTACGAACTGTTCTAGCGCAGTGCGCCGATGCAGGCGAGCGTGTGGGACAAAATGATGCGCGGGTGGTCGACGCGCAACTACGGCTGCGGTCGTGAAGGATTTTCACGACGCTTACGGGATCGAGAAATCGGCGGTGAGCGAGAACTTCATCGAGGCCAGCCGGGAGAAAGTGAAGCAGCTGATAGAACGGCCGTTGGGCGAGTTGCGGTTGTGCGCCGTGCTGATCGACGGCACGCCGTTTAAGGATCGGCAGATGATCGTAGCCGTTGGCATTGGCTGCGATGGACGCAAAACCGTGCTGGGCATTCGCGAAGGCGCGACCGAGAACGCGGCGGTCCGTCAGGCTTCGTTTCGGGCCATCCATGACGATCGATTCAGGTTGCCCACGTCACTTTCACGAAAGGCGTTCCCGATAGGAATTTGCGGTTCGACGATCCAGAACGTAAGAAAATCTGTTCCGGTTGGCGAAGAGGATGCGCGGGCTTCCTTTCCAGACAATGTCGGCCATCACGGGAACCTGAGTCGAGTCGAAGTCAAACTCGTCGTGCGGCGTAAATTGATAATGCCATTTGAGCTTCCCCGTGTCTGCGTCGAGCGCGATCAGAGAACGCCTAAACAGGTTATCGCCAGCTCGCGTCGAACCGTTCCAGTCGGGCCCGGCATTTCCGACGCCCCAGCAAATCGAATTGAGGTCGGGACCAAACGTTCCGGTGGTCCAGATGGACCCGGCGGAGGCGATGACGGACCCGGCTTAACCGTTGACGTCGAGCCCGAGCTAGTTGCAGCGCGGCATTCCCAACCAGCGTCTCACGCATCCTGGCGTCGGCAAGTTGGGGACGCGGTGGCCCGCGACTACCTGCGTTCAGAGCTTGGCACAGCCGAGCGGCACTCCGCCAGTGCCTTATCGATATCCGGCGTGGGGTGATTCAGCTTTTGGAAGAGTTGCCGCGCCCGCACAAACCAGGGTTCTGCCTGGGTGCACGAACCCCAGTCCTTTTGGTAGCAGAGACCAATGTTCCAGCAGGCGTCAGCCAGAACGCTGGTCCCCGTTTTAGAGTCCGGGAGGATCGCGATCATCCGTTCGCCTTCCGCCACGGCCCGGCGGAACGCCTGAGCCGCGGCCGCCCGATCGCCCGCGCGTGTCATCGCCCGTCCCATTCTCCACTCGGCGGAGACCAGCGCTGTCGCGGCACGGGCATCGTGCGGATCCGCTGCCGCCATGGCGGTTCGAAGTCTCACCGCCTGCCGGTATTTCTCCACCGACGCGCCGGCCTGATTCAGGCGTAGCAGAATCAATCCCCAGTCTGTATAGTCGTAGGACAAGTCGAGCTTGCCGCGCCCATTCGCGGGTTCGTTTCGGACGCGCTGCTCGTCGAGGGCCGCGGCCGCACGATACTCGGCGAGCGCGTCATCGAGTGCGCCGGTCCGGATGAGCACCGCGCCCAGCGACCGGTGATCGAGCGCAAGGTTCTCGGCGCGCGATTCGCCACCGTGCGAGATCGCCCGGCGATAATAGTCGATCGCTTCCGTATCGCGGTTGAGCATTACCAGGCTGCGGCCCATATCGAACTCCGAAAGCTGCAGGTCGTCCACCAGGCTGGCATCTCCCGGCCTTTCCCGGCGCAGCGTCTCGACAATCGCCATGGCGGTTTGGGCATGCTGCAACTTATCGTTCGCATCGTTCGCAATCCCCACGAATTCGCGGTGGGTGGACGCCAGGTCGCGGCGCAATTCGAAGGAGCGGGGGTCCAGCTTCAGGGCCTGGTTGAGGACATCCACAGCTTTGCGGAGGCTCTCGCGTGCCGCCGCCGTCTGGCCGAAGTTGGAAGTGCCGGAGACTCCCTGAAGGGCGGCCGCGCGACGGTAGGCGCCGGCGAGATCCCGAGCCAGAGCGGGACTGCCCGAAGCCTCTCGGGAAAGGGCATCGAGATAATCGAGACTCTTTTGCAGCAGGTACTCGCGGGCTTTGGTCGAACCGGCCAAATCCTCAATCTGGTCGTGGACGTCGTAAAGAAGGGATGCCGCCACGCGCCGCGCCAGCTCGAAGCGCCGTTCCGCGATCTCCCGCTGTCCGCGTGCGACGCGTGCCTGCCAGAGCGCCAGCGCCAGTCCGATGGTCAGGGAGATTCCGATCGCCGCCGCCGTAGCGACCAGCGTCTTATTGCGGCGCGCGAACTTGGCGGCGCGGTAGCCGATGGATGCGGGCCGCGCCGTAACCGGACGTCCTTCCAGGTAGTTGCGAACATCCGCCGCCAACTCCTCGACATAGGAGTAACGCCGGGCCGGCAGTTTTTCCATGCACTTGAGGACGATATTGTCGAGGTCGCCGCGGAGTTCGCGGGCGGGCAGGCCCGCCGGGCCGGTGGCTGCGCTCGGAGGCTGTACGTCTTCCATGCATACCACGCGTTCGATTTCCGGGCGGCTTCCGTTCTCGAATCGGTGAGGGCAGACGCCCGTGAGCAACTCGTAGAGGACTGCGCCAAGCGAATAAATGTCGGTAGCCGTGGTGATCGGCTGGCTACGCACTTGCTCCGGGCTGGCATACTCGGGTGTCAGGGCCCAGGAACCGGACACGGTCGCGGCGGTCGCGCTGCCATCGGGGTCGGGCGAAAGGATCTTGGCAATCCCGAAATCCAGCAGCTTGGGGACGCCATCGTCGGTCATGAAGATATTGGAAGGTTTCAAATCGCGATGGACGACCAGGTTGGAGTGGGCGTGCGCCACCGCGCGGCAAACACTATGGAAAAGGAGGAGCCTTTCCTTGAGAGGCACCTTCTGTTTGGCGCAATAGTCCGTGATCGGGCAGCCTTGCACCCACTCCATCACAAGGTAGGGCCGCCCGTCCCTCGTGGTCCCTCCGTCTAACAATCGCGCGATGTTGGGATGATTGAGCAGAGCCAGCGCCTGCCGTTCCTGCCGGAAGCGCTCCAACAGGAAGTCTGTTTCGATTTCGCGCTTCACCAGCTTCAGCGCCACCTGCTGCCGGTAGTCGTCTTCGCGAACGGCGCGGAATACGGTTCCCATGCCGCCCTGGGCTGCCCGCTCCACGATCAGATAAGGTCCGATTCGCACGCCGCCCGGTTCCCCTTCGGCCGCCTCGCGCGGTTCGAGGAAGCTGCCCGATTCTTCGAGAGCGGTGAGCAGGCGTTCGACCTCTCCACGCAGGTCGAGGTCGTCTCCACAATTGACCTGCAGGAAGTCCGCGCGGTCCGACGCATTTTTCGTGGCCGCCTGGTGAAGCAGTTCGCGAATCCGGCTCCAGCGATCGGGACTCATCGTGGCGAGGGCGCGGACCGGCCCGGGTAATTCAAGTGGTCAAACAGCCAGGCTTTCGCCGTAATCCAATCACGTTCCACAGTGGCGGTGGAGATCTGCAGCGCCTCCGCCGTTTCGGGGATGGTGAGACCGGCGAAGAAACGTAATTCGACTACCTGCGCCTGCGCGGCGTCGAGCGCCGCCAGCGCGTCGAGAGCATCGTCGAGCGCAATCACGTCGAGGTTTTGGGGCGCGGGAAGGGCCACGTTTTCCACCGTCAGCCTGGGTGCGCCGCCGCCCCGCTTTTCTGCGTGGCGCCGCCGGGCATGGTCGATCAGGATACGACGGATGAGCCGTGCCGCCACGGCGAAGAAATGAGCGCGATCCTTCCACTGGACGCGGTTCTGGTCGATAAGGCGAAGATAGGCTTCATGCACCAGCGCGGTGCTCTGCAGGGTATGAGGGTGTCCTTCGAGATTGAGATGACGCCGCGCGATGCCGCGAAGTTCCTCATACACAAGCGGCATAAGCCGGTCGAGCGCACCGCGGTCGCCGTGCCCCCATTCGATCAGCAGTCCCGTCACCCCAGCGCTCGTCATCGGATTGCCCGCGATTCTACACTCGCCCATTTTAGACGATCTGCGACAAAACTTACATTTTTTGATCAGGTTCTCGTTCCTGCTGCGCGTTTAGGGGCGGCACACGGGAGGGTCCAATGAGGGTTCATACGGGACGGGCTGCCTGCCTTACGCTTCTGGCGGCCGCGACGCTGGCGTGGGGGCAAGGCAGGGTAGATGATTTTTTAGGGGTGCAGAACTGGCACGGGACTCTTACCATCACGGGAACCGGCTCCGGCAGTACGAATGGCGGTGCGTACTCGGATGTCTGGCAGTACGGAATCACCTCCAACGTCAGTTTCACACTCCCCACCTACAACGCAGCCATTCAGGGGTGGCAGGGGAGTTATGCCGGCACTGCCAACATCAACGCCAGCGATGTCGCCAGCTTCAGCGGCTGCACTCAGACGTCAACGCTGATGTATCAAGGAACGATTCCCACCGCCAGCCCGTTTACGCTGCTGTTGAAGGGCACCAACCAATACGCTTTTTATCCGTCCGGCTACCTGGTTCAGGGCGCTACAAGCAACACTTCGTTATCTTGCGCACCCGGAAATCTGGGCGGCTCGGGACCGGCCAATTGGTCGCCGGTAACCAGTAATCTGCTGCAAAACCTGCCAGCGACGGGGTTCAGCCTGAAGGGCTCCACTACCGTGACCATGAACTCCCCGATACAACCGAATTCGCAGATATTCGGCGGGGAGGCAGCCATCATCACGGTCACCATCACCTGGGATATCGAACCGGGACTGGATATGCCCCCGGAACTGATTATCGAAAAAACGGCGGCGCTGCAAAACTGGAGGCCGACGGCAGGTGCGGGAGGAAGCGCCGGCCAAAGCATTGCCGTGACTGCCAAACTGCAAGCTACCGGTGGCGGCTCGACCAACGTCGTGGCCGCGTATTTCGAGTGGCAGTTGACCAAAAGCTCGAAGGAGCCCGGCTACGCCCTAAATGCTCCCGTGAACAACCCGAGCCAGGATTTCGACCTCAAGCTCGACGGTAGCAGTGTGATTCTCGACGACGCCACCGCGCAGAGCGGAAAGAGCAAGCCCGGCCAGTACACCGGGTACACCGTTAACGTGATTCCATACGATTGGGGCGCGTTTGGCACCATCAAAGTGACGGCGTATCTGCCCGACGGCAGCACCCTGGTGGGGCATCTCGATGGCGACACTTCACAGGAAGACGTCCGGCTTCCGCTGCGCGGCGAACAAAGCCTGATTGCCGATATCTGGAAACAGAATCACGGTCTCACCGGCCTGGCGGACGTCAACGACAACGAAACTTCTCCGACGGGAGATGGTCACCCGGGAGACGGATTGTCCCTTTACGAGGAATATCGGGGGTTCATCATCGGTGGAGCGCACGTGGAGGGCAATCCGAACAAGAAGGATTTTTTCGTCCTCAATACCGCGGGCGCTTTCTACCTGGGGGGCATCCGGCTGTTTCAAAACCTCAGCGGGCTCGAAGTCCACTATCAGCTTCGGCGAGGAGAACTGGCCGACGACCGCGTCATCAACCGCAATCACAACGAAGGCGCCCACAATGTGGATGAGCACGCCGTCATCATTGTGCCGATCGCCGCCAATGCCCGCTATTTGGAGGCCGTCGGCGGCCCCGGAACCCCCGGCATGATCACGATGATTGTGGCGCCGCGAATTCTTCCGGGAGTCGACACGGATATCGCCTACAATCAGTCCAGCCTGGCGCACGAGTTGTTGCATGCCTGCAACGTATTTCACCATGGCGAAGCAGAGGCCACGACCTGGATCACGCGCCAGGCTGACGACACACTGCTCTCGTCTGCTACCAACCACGGCGGCGGTGGACGGGTCCAGGTGCTCACGGAGCAGAACACTTCCGCGGCCTACCTGTTCCCGGTAGGCGTTCCGGTCCAGATCGTAGTCGGTCTGGAGAACGGCAAATCCAGCGGCGATGAGTACTGCGTGATGCGCTACGACAACGCGCGGGGGCACCTCTCCAAAACGAGTCCCGGTGTCCTTTACTACACACCGCCGGAAGACGCCGGTTTCAGCATCTGCACATCCGGCAGCGGGACGGGTTTCAATGGTCCGGACTGGCAGCCCCAGCCGAGATATTTCGACGCCGCCTCCGGCCGCGGCGATTGCATGAGCCAGATTCTGGTGAATGACGGAGTAGCGGCGCCGCGGAGATAATGCGATGAGACTCGCGGGGGTTCTCGGTCTGTTGCTTTCGGCATTTTGGCTGTATGCGCAAACGCCGCCGCCAGCGCCGGAACTGGATCTCGATGTGAACGCGCAAAGCGACGCATCGGTTTCCAACGGTTGGCCGCTGTTGATCCGAGTGCTGGTAATGTCGGCGGACGGCCAGCCTTTGAGCATCGGCCTAAAAAGCGGTCCGTGGACGGATGCTCTTCACCTAACCGTTACGGATAACAATGGAATATCACAGGCGTGGCCCGCCCAATTGGTCCCGCCCACCTCGACTTCGTTGGCGCTCAGCGGGCTCGACACGGCCGAGGCGGTCTGGTTGGTTGCTCCGGCCGATTCGGCAGTGATCCTGCCCGGCGCTTATAACCTGACGGTGACCCTTGACACGACCACCACGGCCGCAGATGGATCCTGGAGCGGCGCGTCGACCAGCAGCGGCGTGTCGGTGACGCTCGCAGCGGAGCCGGCTTCGCTCTCCCCCGATGACGAAGCTTCGAAATATCTCGCTTTCGCAGCGTATTCCCGGCTGAAAGGGGACACCCAGGGCATCGGGTCGGCGCTCGACACGTTAATCGCCCATCAGCCCACCATTCTGGAGGCGTACAGCGAGAAGGGCGATCTTCTGGCCTCGCAGGGTGACTACTCGGGCGCGCTTGCGCTCTATCAGCAGACCCTGGCGAGTTTTGTGGCAGCAAACCCGAATGCCGATGAGCCGATGACGCTGCTGACTCGTCCAGTGGACGCCATGGTCGCGAAAATCATCAACCAGCAGGAAGCGACGACGCTGACCACCACCGCGCCCGGCCGCACCGAATCGGTCTTCGCTCCCGATTCCATCGTCGCTGCGTATGGCATGGGGCTGGCAACCGGAACAGAATCCGCATCCGATTCACTTTCGACGAGCCTGAACGGAACTACCGTGACGATCACCGATTCCAGCGGGGTGAGCACGCCGGCGTCGCTCTTCTATGTTTCGTCTTCCCTAGTGGATTTTGCAGCGCCGGCTTCGCTTGCCCTCGGCGCGGCCACGGTCACCGTGAAAGCCGGCGATGGCACCGTCCGGACTGGGTCCGTAGTGGTGGCGAACGTCGAACCGGCTGTGTTCACACTGAACGCCGCGGGCCTGGCGGCCGCCTCCATTTTGCGAATTACGGACTCCGGACAGGTGTACCAGAATGTCTACACGGTGGACGCTGGGAACAACATTGTAGCGGCGCCCATAGATGTCTCAAAGGGCCAGGTTTATCTGGTGCTTTACGCCACGGGAATCCGGCGCGTGGCGCAGAGCCAAGTCACGATAACGGTAGGCGGAATGAATCTGCCGGCGCAGTATGCCGGCCCGCAAGGATCTTACACCGGGTTGGACCAGGTGAACGTGCTGTTACCGCCGTCGCTGGCGGGCCGTGGTGACGTGCCGCTGATCCTTTCGGCTGCCGGTACCGAATCCAATTTGGCACGGTTGACCTTCAAATAACGGCTGGCCCGGCGGCAGAGCCGGGACGCCACAGAGAGTTCAGGAGAAAAATATGACAATTTCGCAAGCTTTTCGATTTGGCAGCCTGGCGACCGGGTTGATCTTAATCCATCAAACGGCACTCGCCCAGTTTCCCAGACTGCCCGGCATTTCAAAACGCCACAAGGACAATTCGAGCACTCGCCGCGGCCCTGACGACGGGTCGGCGGCAGGTGCGCAGGGCGTTCCGATCCCGCCCGACAGCCCGGTTTTTCTGGCATTCGAACGCTTGGGGCAACAGAGTGTGTATCGCCAGCGGACCTCGTTCAGCGCCAGCGATCCGCGCATGGAACAGATGATGGCGGAGATGGGATTTGGAGCCGCCGAAATCACCACCATGGGGGACTTGAAGCAGGTGTCGATGCACTTTAAGCTGCCGGTCGATGGCCATCCCGAAGATTTCGAACTGCGCGCCGTTCGCGGCAATGACAGGCTGGCGAAGAAATGGGTGTCGCCGGCATCAGGCCGCATCGAGGCGAAGGCAGATATGCAGATTGCGAGGGAACTCGCGCAATCGGAAGAACAGGCCGCTAAGTCGATCGCCCGGAACCTCGCCGGTGGGCCCATGGGAATGATCAGCAGCGCGATCACCGCGGGAGCGGCCGCGGCCAATGTCGCCGCCGCCGCATCCGCCAGGAAACAAATCCACGACTTCTTCCAGTGGACCTGTATGGATACTTCGAACGCGACGGTCGAAAAACGCGAGATGCCGCCGCTTACCGATCTGCACGTTCTCGGCGAACAGACGTTGAACGGCGAGGCGGTCACGGGATACGAGTTCTTCGTACACCAGGATGGAAGGTTTCATGGGCCGCTGCAGATGTTTGTCGCCAAGGGAAGTGGATTGCCGGTGCGCATCGCGATGAACGATGCACGCGCCGGTGGGAGTATGCAGATGAACTACTTCGGCTTCAATCAGACCGGCGATTTCGAACGGCCAGCCTGTCTTGCGGAGTCTAAGTAGGCTGTGCGGGTCTCTCGCGGCGGCTCACGGTTTTGCGCTCTCCGCAACTGCTTTGTCCCGATACGAGTTTCGCGAACCCGAACAGGGTGACGGCCTCGCCGATTTTCGAGGTCAGGAGAGGATACTGATGCAACATGCACTGCTGCAGAAGTTCCGGATCGGGCGGGTGGGCGGGAAGCGCTGTGAGATATCGATACACCGCTTCAGGACTCCACGTTGTTGCGGACCCGTCGGACATCACCCGGTTGAGGACGGTGCTTTGGGAGACAAAGTAGAAGTGCTCGTAGATCTCACGGTTGCCAGTGCTGTACTTATTAGCTCGTAAGCTTTGGATGATATGGAGAACCTCTGCTTCAGCGGACACTTGATCTTCCGACCGATAGCTATCTGCGGCAAGCCGCTCCATCTTGATGCGCTCAAGAAGTTCCGCCGTTTGTTGACGACCGCTAGGTTCGTAACCCGCAAAAGCCGCCATATCAGTGACACCGACCCCGTATAAATGATGGGTGCAGGCGGCAGGACTCGTCGGCGCTGCACAAGGTTTTCACCGGAGCAATTAAAAATCGCCACGCGGAATCGTGGGAAGCCCTTGAGCAGTGGTGTGTCACGAACAATGCTCCGGTAGTGTCTCAATTTGAAAAGTCTTTATCTGTCAGCAATCTGATATACTTTCACCCCATATGGAACTCAGCAATAAACGCGGGATACTCGGGGTTCTCACTTCCGTCGGCGTGCTGACAGCACTTGCTGCTGCGAAATTTGTGAGTGATCCGAACACGAGACACGTAATCGAAGCGATCCAGTGCGTGGTAAGGCCATCTTCGAAGGCAAAGGGGCTTGCCTGAACTGCCATCGCGTTCGCGGAGTTGGTTCGCGGCTCGGACCGGAGCTCACCGCTAACCCGGGACTTTGCAAAGGCGCGCCGGCCCTCGAGACCCTGAGGCGTTGTACACTGAGGCAGTTCGGCGGCCCTGGAAATGCTACATGACTCCCAAAAATGCAAGAACCGATTGCGAAAAGCCTAGCGGGATCGAGTCAACAACGGTCCCCGCCACGAACAACCAAATCAGCGGATACCTCTATTCGATCGAAACCGCATTAGGCGAGCTCATTATCCAAGAAGTTGGCGGCGCCGCAGGTCCGAAATGGTTCAAACAGCGCGTGCCAGAAACGATTCGCAAAGAGGCAACTGCCCGTTACGAGGCTGAAAGGGCATCCCGCTGGTCGACGTTCGTGCCATTCCACCAAATCTACTACACGAATTTCGGGGAATTGAAACAAATCATCGAACGTGCCGACAACTGGAAGCTATTCGCTAACATTTTCAAGAGCCGCGAGGTGCTTATTGGGACGCTGGCTGGTAGACGTAATACGTGAAAACGCCGTGGCCGCCGCCCCACTTTGTTCCTTCGAAGGACTGCTCGCGATCGCGGCTGGCGGTTAACGAAAACACCGACGGATTCAAGTTCTGGAGACGCTGGTTGATCGCGAACGGATCAGTGGCAGGCAGAATCGCACCACTGTGGCAGGCATCGGTCAGCAGCACGCGCCACTTCGCTTTGATCTTGGCGCCGAACACTTCGCCCAAGCGGTCCATCGGGTAAGCGGTTTGGCCGATGTTGTTCGGATCGACATCGTAGGGAGCCAGGTAAGCGCGGCCGCCGGCGACGAAACCATGGCCGGCGAAATAGATCAATACGCGGTCTTCGTCTTTCGACACCGAAGGCAACCACTCTTCGAGCTCGTGACGAAGATTGGCCAAAGTGGCGCGCGGTCCGATCAACGGATGGACGTTATTGGCCGGAAATTGCCCGCCTTCCGGACTGATCAGCGTGGTGAAGATCTCGTCGGCATCGCGATCGGCGAACTTGAGCTGGCCTTTTTCGGGAAGATTCTTATACTGCGAGATGCCGATCACCAGTGCATAGCTTCGCGGAATTCCGATTCTCCCCGCATTTTCGGGCGCTGCGTCATCTTTGTGCAGGCGTAGATCGCGCTCCTGCGCCTTGGGCGGTTCCTGCGCCAGGGCAGTCAGTGCGAGCGCGAAAATCCATCCGATGCGTTTCATTTGTGCGCCAGGTGGAACTGGTAAATTACGGGACCGCCGAGCGGCTCCGGAGAAGAGATCGTAGTCCGGTTTTGCTGGCGCGCGATGATCAGATCCCCATCGCGACCCGCGCCAAAGTGGGAGACGCTCTCCGGAATGGCTTCCTGCGCGGAAACCGGCCGCACGCCGGCCGAAACGTCCACACAATCGCCGCGCGCCCGGAACACTGTGTCGTCGCAGCGCGGAGTGACGCCCGCGGGAAGCTGATCGGGCAACGGCGACGGGATCGGCGAGAGAGCGGGTGTAGCGGGCTCGCGCGCGGCCAGATCGTTCGGGCTGATCACCCAATACACAATCTCGTGCCCCGGAGGCCCTTCGATCTTGAACCAGCCGGCTCCGGATGACGGCAGGAGGTACTCGCGCCCGCTCTGGACATGGTTGTCGCGTCCGGTTTCCTCTTTCGGGAACAACAAAATCGATTTTCCGGAGGTGCTCCGGTCCAGAACGTAGAGATACCCGCGAAAATTGGTCTTGAAACGGAAGCGGACCAGCTCACCCGGCTCGAAGACGTGACCGGGATCCATCGCTGTCACGCCCCCGGGACCTTTCTTTTCGACGACGATTTCCATCCGCTCCGGCGTTTGCGAAAACGCCAGCATCGAAGCGAGAAAAACCAGCGGCGCTCTCAAACGCATCTATTTGTGGTTCAACTTGACATCAACGACGACGCGGGAATTTGCATTCGCTTTAGCCCCCGCATTGACCACGTACACGGCTTTCTCTTCGTCGTCGGTTTTGGTGAACACCAGGTCGCGGGACTGGACTTGTTCCCGTAGCTGCTCGATCACCGAATTATCAATCGCGGCGGGAGCCGCGGCCGGGTGCGGCGCCTGGCCGCTGGTCCGGCGAAGGGAAATCACAATCTTGTCCAAATCCGGTTCCGGCTCGCGCATGAGCAGGATAAAAACCTTCTCCTCTCCCGAACGCTCATCCATCTCGAATCCTTCGCCCTTGCCGCTGGGGATCTCGTAGCCGCTCCCGGCTTCGACGAAATTCTTCCCATTATTTATGGCAGGGTCGGGAAACAGCGGGCTCCAGGTTCCGCTGGAACCTTGCTGCACGATGTACAGATACCCCTTTTCGTTGGACATCACGTTCAGCCGGATGACATCGTGCGCGTGAAAGATCGTGTCAGGCGCGACCTCCACATAGTGATCACCGCTCTCGCGCTTGAGAATGGAGTAACGCAGACCCAGGATCGGAGAACTGACGCGAACCGTCGTGCCACCTTGGCGCGCGGGACTCGCCGTCTGCTTCGGCGGCGCCTTCTTCGCCGGCGTTTTCGCGGTTTCCGCGGGCTTCTTCCCCACCAGGTCTGTCGCCGAATAAAACATGTCGCGCGCCGAAGCGCCGGTATCCTGTGCCGCGGCGACGGCGATCACACAGCAAACCAAGAAGAATCTAAGGCACATCTTTTACACACCGGAAGCCGATGAACGGCGAGGTTTGATTTGCGGGCCACCCTCTTCGCATATAGCTGCGAAAAAATCCCTCCTGATGCGGGGAGAAACTGCCTCCCTTGATGCTATACCATCGGCTGGAAACGGTTGGGACTTCAAGCACCCGCTTCATGTCCTCGATCTCCCGCGAGGTGACCGGAAACGGTGTAGTGGTCCATTCCCAGGCGTTTCCGGCCATATTCAGAATTCCATAAGGACTCTTCCGCTCCGGAAGCGCATCCACCGGTTGTAATGCGTCTGGAGCCGTCATCGTTTCATTGCCCCACGGATAGGTGCGCCCGTCAATGCCGCGAGCAGCTTTTTCCCACTCCTGCTCGCTGGGAAGGCGCTTGCCGGCCCATTGCGCAAAGGCCTGCGCCTCATCGAAGGTGATTCCGGTTACGGGCAACTCGGGACGGGTGAAAAATTCCGGATTGGATGGCCGTGGATGCCCGGTCGCGTCGCAGTACGCGCCGTAGCCGCGATTCGACACCTCGCTCGCGTCGATGTAAAAGGCCGGCAGAGTAACCGATTGAGCCCTGTTCGGCGAATCCGGCGCATCGCTGCCGAACAGAAACGCGCCCGCCGGCACCAGCCGCATTTCTCCGGTAGCATCGCGGATCACCGCCGGGAAATCCTGCTTTTCGACACTTTTTTCAACCACCGCAGGCTTCGGCCGCGCCGAATACACGGCGAACCCGACGACCCCGGTGAGAAGAGCGAGGCTTCCCGCCAGAACCAACCAGGTCGAAAGATTTCTGGCGGCTCGCGGCCGGGGTTGCGCGGAAGATTCCCAGCGCGGCGGTCGACGAGGGGGCTCGGTCAATTCAGGAGGGTCCTGATCCGCTTCGACGCGCAGCGCCGGGGCGGCGAACCTGGCGCCCAGCTCTTTCAAATCCGCCAGCAGTTCGCGCGCGCTTTGATACCGGTCCGCGGGATTTTTTTCGAGCAGACGATCAATGATCGCGCGGCAGTCCGGAACGGTATTCAGGGGCGGCACCGCTGCGAACAGGTGCCCGTCTTCAATGGCCCGGGAAGAATCCCCTTCGAACGGCCGGTTTCCGGATAGCATCTCGAAAAAGACGATGCCGAGCGCGTATAAATCGCTGCGGTGGTCGCAAACCTCGCCCCGAATCTGTTCGGGACTCATGTAGTAAGGCGTCCCAATCCGCTCGTCCGCCAAAGTAAGACCGATCGGCTGGTCGCCGGCTTTGGCAATCCCGAAATCGAGCACGATCACGCGCCCGGAAGCATCCAGGCGAATATTGCCCGGCTTGAGATCGCGGTGCACGATTCCGTTCGATGCGGCCCACACCAGCGCCTCGGCAACCTGGCTGAGCACGTACATCGCGTCGGCTTCGTTCAGGCGCCCTTCGCGATCGAGATAATGGCGCAAGTCTTCGCCGCCGACGTACTGCATGATGATGTAGTGCAGGCCGTCGCCTTCGGCGACATCGAAAATGGGCACGATATTGGGATGCCCGGACAAGGTAGCCGCGGTGCGCGCCTCCTGCAGGAATCGATCGACGATTCGCGGCTCATTCGCCAGCGAGTTGTTCAGCACCTTGACCGCAAACAAGCCGCGGTGCAGGCGGTGGCGGGCAAGGTAAACCTCCGCCATCCCTCCACCACCGATCCAGCGCAGAATTTCGTACTTTTCGCCGAGCAGGCGGCCAAGCGTCTCCACGGTCTGATCGTGCCCGCCCATTGATCCTTTATTCTATGGCAGCGGCGGCGGGTTTGAAACGCCTAAGTGAGAAACCTTATTCGCGAGATGAAACGGGCGGCCCCGCAATTTCATTTTCTTCAAGTACGTGTATACTGGATTCCCAATGGAGGCGCGCCGAATGCTGTACAGGGCAGCGACGTGGATGATCGCCGCAAGTTTGCTGGGGCAGACCCCTCCTCCGGATTCGCTGCAAATCACCATCCTCGACGGCGATCAGGCGATTAACAACATCCGCCAGCGCACCGCGCGTGAGCCGATCGTGCAGGTGGAGGATGAGAATCACAATCGCATTCCTGGAGCGATCGTGGTCTTTACCCTTCCGGGCAACGGCCCGGGCGGGAGCTTCGCGGGCGCCGGAAATACGCTTTCCACGATTAGCGATGCGGAGGGCAAGGCAGTCGCCCGGGGCTTTCGCCCCAACAACCTGACCGGGAAGTTCGAGATCCGCGTGAGCGCCTCTTATCAGGGCAAAACCGGCCACGCCATCATCACCCAAACCAACGTCGGCTCGGTCGCGGTGACGCACACGGCGCGGTGGGTGACGATTTCGCTCATCGTGGCGGCGGCCGCGGCCGGTGGTATCGTCGCGGCGACGCGCGGTGGAAGTTCGACGCCGGCCCAGGCCACGATCCCATCCGGTCCATCGGTTACCGCAGGGTCCGGATCGGTCGGGCCGCCGCCGCACTAGACGGATATCATTCGGAGGTTTCGTGAGCAGGATTTGGTTTCAAATCACTTTGCTGTTCGCGCCAGTCGCTCTGGCACAACCGGCTGCGCCCCCCCAGGGTCCGGAGCTGGGGTTCTCATTTGACAGCGCCTCAGGCACGCTGCTCCGGATCATCGGATTACCCGGGGCGGCGCATTTTGGCGCCCCGATCGAGGCGGTTGGCCGCTTCTCATTCGCGGCGATTTCGCCGGGGCAGGATTTCGCGCTGGGGCTCGGCTCCAGGGATGCCGGCTTGTACCTGATCTATCTGGCCGGCGCGCCCTCAACGAAGGCGATCACCGGCGCCGCCTGGGCTCCGCTAAAGATCACGCTCAGCGCCTCGGGAAGAGCTGCGGTTTTGAGCGGTCCATTCAGCCAGATTCAGTTGATTACCGGCCTGCCCGATTCCCCATCCGTCAGCGGGCCGGTCGACCTCAGCACATTCGCTGGCGTCGTCCAGGCGATCGGGGTTTCGGATAGCGGCGTCGTGCTGGCGGCGATTGGCAACCAGGAGACGCCTTCGCAGCTTTATGTGATCAGCCCTGGCGCCGGGGCGCGGTTGATCGGGACAGCCCAGAGCGTTGCCGGAATTCGCTTCCTTCCCAATTCGACCAGCGCGCTGATCGCGGACCGGGCCGCGCGACAGATCATCATTTATCAGCTTTCCGATTCCGGCGCCACTGCGAGTATTGCCGCCGCCGAAGACGACGGCATCACGGACCCGGTTGCGATCGATGTCTCTTCCGGTGGGCGATGGGCGGTGGTTGCCAACGGAGCGGACACAAGCATCGTTCGCATTGACCTGACCGGCGCGACATCGCCGTCGTCATTCGCCTGTAGCTGCGATCCGTTCCAGATCGCGCGGCTGGCCGGCGACGCCGTCTTCCAACTGGGCGGCCTCTCGAATCAGCCCCTGTGGATTTTTGACGGCGACAGCGCCAATCCGCGCATTGTGTTTGTCCCCGCGCCCTCGGAAGCGCGGCCGCTGGGACGCAAGCCATGAGCTTCCGGCACAGCCTTGTTTGCTTCGTGCTGGCCGCAACCGCGGCAGCGCAGTTCGCGCCGGGACCGTCCATCAGCAGCCTGAACCCCTCTTCGGCCACGGTCGGCAGTTCCGGATTCACGATGACGATCAACGGATCGAATATTCTCCAATGCGATACGCCGACGCCCTGCGTCGCTGTAATTTGGACGCCGTCCGGCGGAGCGGTCACCACGCTTTCGCCTTCCTCGATCGGCCCCAACGGGAACTTCGTCACGGTAAATATTCCCGTGAATCTCCTCACCACCCCTGGCACCGTCGCGGTATCGGTGACGGCTTTCGGAGGAACCTCGAATTCGCTGACATTCACGATCAACTACCCGACGCCCGTTATTTCGGCGCTGAGTCCGGCTCAGGCCTTCGTTGGCGGGAGCGCGTTCACTCTTACCGTCTCAGGCACGGGATTTGTTCAAAATAGCGTGGTCCAGATCAACGGGGCATCGCAGTCGACGGTCTTTATCAACGCCCAGACGCTCACCACTACGGTGGGGGAGGCTTTGCTCGGCGCGGGCGGCGAGCTTTCGATCGCCGTCGCGCAGCCGAACGGGGTCATCTCGGCCCCGGTGAATCTTCCGGTTGTCTATTCCGAGCCATCGATCAGCGCGGTGACACCGGCGCAGGTTGCAGCCACGACTTCGAGCGTTTCCATCACCATCAACGGAACCGGTTTCTTTCCGGCAACCACCGTTCAGTTGGGCGGCACCTTGACGTCGAGCAATTTCATCAGTGGGCAACAACTCACGGCGACGGTTCCCGCAGCCGAGTTGGCGGCCGCGGGCAACATCGCCGTCACCGTGACCAATCCCACCGCACAGGTTTCGAACTCCGTTTTTCTTGCTGTCGTGGGTCCCACGATCACCACGATCTCGCCCAACTCAGCCGCGGCGGGCAGCGCCGGATTTACGTTGGCCGTGAACGGCTCGAATTTCGTGCCGGTGTCCTCGGTGACCTGGAATGGGACTGCGGTGGTTACAACCTTCGTCAGCGCGAGCCAGCTCGCCGCGTCCGTGCCCGCTACACTGATCGCCAGCCCGGGGACCGCGGCCGTGCGTGTTCAAAACACATCGCAGGCCATTTCGGGACCAGTCACGTTCACCGTCAGTCCACCAGCGCCGGCCATCACCAGTCTCAGTCCCAACTCCGCAATCGCGGGGAGCGCCGCCCTGACGCTCACCGTGAATGGCACCGGATTCGTGAGCGGCTCCGTCGTCAACTGGAACGGAACGGCTCTGGCTACGATGTTTGTGAGCGCGACACAATTGACCGCGGCCGTCTCTGCGATGCTGCTGGCGCAGGCGGACAGCGCGACCGTTCAGGTGGTAAATGCAGCTCAGACGCAGTCTAACACCGCAACGTTCACCATCAATCCAGCTCCGCCGGTGATCACGGCGATCAATCCCAGCTCCGCAGTGGTAGGCAGCGCCGCC
>Ga0335081_10006607_pt1 | contig 18484 bp, 9 predicted proteins | sample Lox_Sample_35_FD_206713 | JGI IMG/M metagenome (GOLD analysis project Ga0335081, IMG submission 206713) | Soil microbial communities from Loxahatchee National Wildlife Refuge, Florida, United States - Lox_Sample_3.5 | ecosystem: Environmental > Terrestrial > Soil > Wetlands | place: USA: Florida...
CGGCGCACCGACACTCGCGCTTGCGAGCTTGCGGCAGCTGCTGCGGCATCCTGCCCAGCTCGCCCTCGCCCTCATCGGGCTCGCGCTCGGTGTGGCGACGATCGTCGCCGTCGACATCGCCGCCGCGAGCGCCGGCCGCGCTTTCGAGCTGTCTGTCGCGGCCGTCAACGGTCCTGCGACCCATGAGATCACGGGCGGCCCGGGGGGTGTCGGGGAGGGCTTGTTTGCCCAGCTCTACGGGCAGTCCCCGATGCTCGAGCTCGCACCGGTCGTCGAAGGCTACGTCACCGTGGGTGAGCGGGCGCTACAGCTCGTCGGCGTCGATCCGCTCGGCGGATTCGGCGGTACTTCGGGTCTCGCGCTCGATGCTGACGCCACGGGGTCGTTCGCGCAGCTGCAGCGCCTGATGAGGGTCCCCGGAGCCGCGATACTGAGCGCAGCGACGGCGCGACAGCTGCCCATCAGCGCCGACGGCGCTTTCAGCGTCAGCGTCGCGGGGCGTGAGCACCGTGCACAGCTGATCGCGCGCCCGAGCGATGCCGGCGGCGGCCGCGGCTCCCTGCTGCTCACCGATATCTCGCAGGCTCAGGAGTGGCTCGGCATGCAGGGCCGGCTATCACGCATCACCGTGCGAGCAGCGCCGGGTGCCGCGGGCGCCGCGGCGCTGGCCGCACTGCGCGCCGCTCTCCCGCCCGGCGTCGAGCTGGTGCCGGCCGCGCAGCGCTCGCGCACCAGCGCCGAGATGACCGCTGCGTTTACCACGAACCTCAAGGCGCTCAGCCTGCTCGCGCTGCTCGTCGGCGTGTTTCTGGTCTATGCCGCGGTCAGCTTCGCCGTGGTGCAGCGCCGCCGCACATTGAGCGTGCTCCGCGCCCTCGGCGCTACGCGGCGGCAGATTCTCACTCTGATCATGGCGGAATCGGCGGCGCTGGGAGCCGTCGGAGCCGTCGTGGGCGTCGCGGGCGGCACGCTCATCGGCCGCACGCTGATTGCGCTCGTCTCGCGCACGATCAACGACCTGTATTTCGTCGTGTCCGTGCAGAGCGTCACCCTGCCGCCGTACTCGGTCGCCAAGGCGCTCGGGGCGGGCTTCGCGACCGCCTGCATCGCGGCATTGCTGCCGGCGATCGAGGCCTCGACCAGCACGCCACAGCTCGGCATGCGCCGCTCGAGCCTGGAGCGGCGTGTGGCCAGCGCGGCCGTCGCGCTGTGCCTCGTGAGCGGGCTGTGCGCGCTCGGCTCGGGCGCCATTCTCTATGGCTCATCGAGCAGCCTCGCGGCGGGCTTTCTCGCGCTGCTCCTGCTGCTGCTCAGCGTCGCGGCGCTCGCTCCGGCGCTCCTCAAGCTCACGGCCGGGCTGTGCGCGCGTGCCGCCGGGCTCGTAAGTCCGGTGGCACGGGTCGCCTGCGCCGACGTGGGTGCCTCGCTCAGCCGCACCGGCGTTGCGGTCGCCGCCCTCGCGCTCGCGGTCGCAGCGATGATCGGCGTGTCGGTGATGGTCGGCAGCTTTCGCGAATCGCTGCGTGACTGGCTCGCGCGCACCATGCGCGCCGACATCTACGTGTCGGCGCCGGGTCCGGGCTTTGCGCGACCGGAGCGGCGTCTCGATCCGGGGGTGATTGCGGCGCTGCTGGCCATACCCGGCATCGCGGCGCACGCTGAGACACGGCGAGTCCTCGTCGACTCGACGCAGGGACCGATCACCCTGGATGCGCTCGCGCCGCCTGCGCAGAGCGAGCCATCGGTACAGCTGACCCAAGGGGCCCCGGTGCAGGTCTGGCCGGCCTTCGCGCGCGGCGCGCTGCTGCTCGCCGAGCCGCTCGCGGCACGATTGCACGCGGGCGCGGGCGGCCATCTGGATCTCGACACGCCGGTGGGCTTGCGCCGCTTCCCGATCGCGGGCGTGTTTCGGGAGTATGGCAACGATCGGGGCGCCGCTCTCATCAACGCGGCCGTGTACCGCCGCCTGTGGCGGGATGAGGCAGTCACCACGCTGGCGCTGTATCTCAAGGGCGGTGTCGCGCCCGCGCCGGTGGTGTCTGCGTTGTATGCCGCGGCCGCCGGCCGCCAGGATCTGTTCATTGGCTCCAATGTCGATGTGCGCGAGCTGTCGATGGACATCTTCGACCGGACGTTCCTGATCACGCGCGTGCTGTACTGGCTCGCGGCCGGGGTCGCAGCCATCGGACTTGCGAGCGCGCTGCTCGCCTGGGAGCTCGAGCGCTCCTTCGACCTCGCGGTGGTTCGTGCGCTCGGGCTCACCCCGCGCGGTGCGGGGTTGCTCATCGCGCTGCAGACCCTGCTCATGGGCGCTGTTGCGCTGATGGCAGCGGTCCCGGCGGGGTTGGCCGCCGCCGCGATCCTCGTCGAGGTCATCAATCGGCGGGCATTTGGCTGGCAGATCGATCTGCATATCCACGCGGGGCAACTCGGCAACGCGCTCGCCCTCGCGCTGGCCGCCGCGCTGGTCGCGGCCGTGTACCCGGCGTGGCGCAGCGCCGTGAGCCCGGTCGCCACTGAGCTGCGGGCGGAGTGAGCAGCGTGCGATTCGCGCTCGGCCTCAGCGCCGCCGTACTCGGCGTCCTGGTCGGTGGATGCGGCGGCGAGCCGGCTCCTCACGGCGATTCCGTACCCGCTGGCGAGGCAGCACAGGTTGCGGGCTCGCCCCTCGAGGTACTGCGCCCGAGCGAGCTCGACGCGCACTTCGCCCAGGTCCTGAGTCCGCGGCAATTCGTCTTTCCCGCCGACCATGGCCCGCATCCGCACTATCGACACGAGTGGTGGTATCTCACCGGGCACCTCGAGGCCATGGACGGCGAGGAATTCGGCTTCGAGGTCACGTTCTTCCGCGTCGGGCTCGTTCCGCCGCAGGAGAGCTCAGCGACCCCGGAGGGTGGCGAGGCCTCGCGCTGGCGCGCCCGTCAGATCTACGTCGCGCACTTCGCGGTGACGGATCTCGCCCGTCGGCAGTTCCATTCGACCGAACGCCGTGCGCGCGAGGCGCTCGGGCTGGCCGGCGCAGCCTCCGAGCCGCTGCGTGTGTGGTTGGGCCCCTGGTCGCTGGCGGCCGATCCTGCCGCCCCAGAGGCCGAGAGCGATCGACCGGTGTGGGCCTTGAGGGTGCAGGACGAGCGGTACGGGCTCGATCTGAAGCTCCGGGCGCTGCAGGCACCGGTGTTGAACGGTGACGGTGGCCTGTCGATCAAATCCGACTCACCCGGCGCGGCCAGCTACTACTACTCCATCCCGCGGCTCGAGGTGCAGGGGCGACTCGTGCGCGAGGGCAAGCCAATCGCGGTGACCGGACTTGCCTGGCTCGATCGAGAGTGGGGCAGCGGCTCGCTCGGGCGCGAACTGCAGGGATGGGACTGGTACGCGCTCGAGCTCGATGACGGCAGCTCACTCATGTTCTACACACTGCGCGCTCGGGATGGCGGCCGGGACCGCCACAGTGCGGGCACGTGGAGCGATGCGACGGGCGCAAGCGGCCGCATCGCGAGCGAGGACATGCGCATCGACGTGCTCGACTCGTGGGTGAGCCCCGAGGGTACACGCTACCCCTCGCGCTGGCGTATCCGCAGCCCGAGCCTCGGGCTGGATCTCGCCGTGGACCCGGTGCTCGCGAATCAGGAGCTTCAAACCACGCCGCGCTACTGGGAGGGGAAGGTCTCGGTTGCGGGAACCCGCGGCGGGCGCAGCGTGCGCGGCCGGGGATACGTGGAGCTGGTCGGCTACGCGCTCAGCGCGGCAGCGCGTAAGCGATGAGGTAGTCGCCACGCGTGCTGTCCCCCTTGTAGCCGCCGGCCGCAATCACGACATACTGGCGTCCCGCCGCGGAGTAGGTCATCGGCGTTGCCTGACCGCCTGCCGGCAGCTTCGTCTCCCAGAGAAGCTTGCCGCTGTCGGTATCGAACGCGCGCAGCCGGTCATCGAGACTCGCCCCGACGAACACCAGGCCGGCAGCGGTGACGATCGGCCCGCCGATCACCGGCATGCCCAGATTCTGGTGGATGTAGGGCGTCACACCGAGCGGGATCTGCCACTTGATCGTGCCGTGCTGCATGTCGACCGCGGTGAGCGTGCCCCAGGGTGGTTTCACGCACGGAGCGCCGATCGGCGAGCGAAACACCTTGCGCCGCATGACGTAGGGCGTGCCCTCCTGCCGGCCGAACTCGAAATCGCTGTACTTGCCCGACTGGGCCTGAGCGCGCGCCTCGGCGCGCGGAATGAGGGCAACGACGAACGGCAGGTTCATCGAATTGACCAGCGCCAGCTGGCGCTGCGGATCGAACGCCACGCCGCCCCAGTTGACCCCGCCCGCGTTGCCCGGCTGCATCAGGGACTCCCTGATGGCCGGCGGCTGGAACATCCCCTCCGAGCGGTACTGCGCGATCTGCCGGCGGCAGGCGCGAGTGTCGAACCAGAGGGCACCGAAGGCGTCGTGGACGCTGATGGGCCCCTGCCTCACGAGCGCCGGCGGCGCCACTGGATACGGCTGAGTCGGCGACGGGTGCTCACCCGGTACCGCATCTTGCGGCACCTTGCGCTCCTCGATGGGGAACACGGGGGCGCCGCTGTCGCGCTCGAACGTGTACAGGAACCCGGTCTTCGTGGCCTGGATCACCGCGGCGATGCGCTTGCCGCCGTGTATCAGATCGACCAGCGTCGGCTGTGAGGCGAGGTCGTAGTCCCACAGATCGTGGTGCACCAGCTGCTGTCCCCACTTGAGAGCGCCGGTGCCCGCATCCAGCGCGACGATGGAGTTGGCCCAGCGGTTGTCGCCGGGGCGCTCGCCGCCGAAGAAGTCCGGGCTTGCCGAGCCTGTGGGCACGAACACCAGGTGGCGGGCCGGATCGGCCGACAGCGGCGGCCACGCGTTCGCGGCGCTCGCCAAGGCGAGGCTCTTGGGGTCCCATTCCTTGTATACCGGATTGGACGGGTCGCGCGGGATCGGATCCCAGCTCCAGGCGAGCTTGCCGGTCCGGGCGTCGAATGCGCGCACCGTGCCGAGCTCCTCCAGCACCGCCCGGTTGTCGCCGATCGAGGAGCCGACGATGACCTTGCCGTCCACTACGGCGGGCGGCGAGGTGACGAGGTAATCGCGCCACTCATCGCCCTCCTTGAACTGTGAGCGTATGCCCTCGAGCAGATTGATGACGCCGTGATCGGCGAAGTCCTGGCACGGCTTGCCCGTCGCTGCATCGAGCGCCAGCAAGCGGCCATCGAGCGTCGGCGCATAGATGCGCGCGTGGCATGCGGCCTCGCGCGGGCTCGCCTCGTCCACCCACAGCGATACCCCCCGCGAGACGCCGTCGGAGTAGTGCAGGTCCGCGCGGCTGTGGCTGTCGTGACGCCAGCGCAGCGTACCGCTTGCGGCATCGACCGCGACCACGTCCGTGCCGCTCGTGGTCAGATACAGCGTGTTGTCGTACAGGATGGGAGTGGCCTCGAACGCCGAGCGGCTCCAATCCTTGACGCCCGCTCCCAGCTCACCGGTACGGAACGTCCAGGCAACAGCGAGGTTGGCGACGTTTGCACGATTGATCTGCCCGAGGCTCGAGTAGCGGGTGCCGCCGGCATCCGCGCCATAGGCCCCCCAGCCCTGCTCGGGCGGGGCGGCATTCAGGGTGGTCGTGACAAGGATGCAGGACAGCAGCAGCGGGGAGTTGCGCACGGAAGTACTCCGTTCCGGAATTTCCGCGAATCTAGAGGCGTGCGATGGTCGCGGTCGATCGAAAAGTGACGAGCGGCGCGATTCCGGGACGAGCGGCGGTCCCCGCGTGACTACTGGAACAGGTGGCTCAGCCGAGTCCGGTAGCGTCTGCTGAAGTTCACGAAACTGCCATCCTTGAGAACGATGCGGTAGTCACCGTGATCCCACGGCTGAATCTCGCGTATCCGGTCGACGTTCACCACGTGCGCGCGGTGCACACGCACGAAGCGCGCCGCGCCGAGGCGCCGCGCGATGCTCTCGAGCGAGTCCCGCAGGCGATAGACCTCCCCCGCGGCGTGGATGGCGACGTAGTTGCCGTCGGCCACGATGCGGTCGATCTCGCCGGTCTCGAGGATGAATTCCCGGTTGCGCTTGTGCACGAGAAGGCGCTCGGGCGGCAGGTGCGGCGCGGCGGCAACGGGCGGCACGGGCTCAGGCGACTCGTCCCGCGGCACAGGCCCGGCGGACTGATCGCGCCGACCATCCAGCCACAGCCCGTAGACTCGAAAGGCGAGCAGCGCGCCGAGCAGTATCCAGTACGTCACGAAGTCCTTGCGGTACTCGTAGAGCCAGTTGCTCCAGAACGGACCAAAGTCGTAGCGTGCGCCGACGTGCCGATAGGCCAGCTCGCGCAGCAGCACCATCCCTTCGGTGTGCAGCACCGAGAACGGCGCGGTTGCGAGCAGGTGAGCCGGCAGGCTCCGCCACCAGCTCTCGCGCGCGATCGGATACTTCGCGAGCCACCAGGCGAGCAGCGGCACCAGCAGCAGCATGACCAGGTGACTGGAGGATTCCCACACGAGCGGCTCGATCAGTGCGACCGGGCGGCCGGCGCGGGCGCGGTCGGCAACCACGGTATAGGTGTTGCTGAGCGTCGATGCCGTCGCCAGCACCGTGAGGAAGGCCATCTGCCACACGAAGACACGGCGTGCCGTGGGAGCAGTCAGCTGCGGGGCGGCGGGCGTCATCGGAGCTCTCTACGACAGCACCCGCATGTGCCGAATCAGATACCGGTCGACGTACGTGCGTGTGTCGAGCACCAGGCGATCCTGGGCCTGCTGCAGCTGGTGCAGACAGAACATCACCAGGATGCACAGGATCAGCGCGGTGAGGGTCGAGTTGAACGTGACGCCGAGGCCCAGCGTGACACCACTGATGTCCCCGGTGACCGCGCGCTGCGCTTCCTGGAGTGCCCGGCCGATGCCGCGCACCGTGCCGACGAAGCCGATCGCCGGGATCGCCCAGGCCGTGAACTTGATCATTGCCAGCTGCGCATCGAGTCGCGACAGCTCGAACTCGCACTCGTCGCGCACCGCTTCGGCTGCATCCTGCACACTGCGTGTCGCGCCGAACCGATTGAGGGCGAGCAGCAGCGTGCGCGGCAGGAACATGTCGCGCTCGGCGGCCGGCAGCGCCTCGAGCGGCCGGCTCTGACTGCGTGCATCCTCGGGCAGCACCACGTGGCTGTCGTCCACCTCGATGTAGCGCTTCTCGAGCAGGCGGCGGTTGGCGGTGACGGCTCGCGCCTGATGCGCCAGCAGCGTGAGCGACCATGCCGCCAGGATGATCGCCGTCTCCTGCTCGTAGTCCTTGATGATGATGAAGATCGAGCGCAGGTCGCGCTCGGCCTTCTGACCGCTCTGCGAGACCGATACGGCGGGCTGCGCAAGGATCGCGGCGGCGCGCGGCCGTATGAACGTCGCGTAGACGCTCTGCACGATGATGGCCCAGGCAAGCAGCGTGCCCAGGCTGTAGAGCACCTCCCGACCGGTCACCTTGAGCATCGCAGCCCGACCCCCAGTCGCCTGGAAATTTGCAGTCGCGTCCAATGATTCGAATCCGGACGGCTCGAACCGCCAGTTAGTCCGGCCCGATGGAGCTCGAGTTCCGGACGGCCACCCATTATCGCCGCAACGCGCCTAGCTGTAGAGCGCCACACTCCAGGCGGCCACGACCGAGCCGACGGCGGCGAGCCCGGCAAGCCACTGCGGCACCCGTGCGAGCACGGCGCGCACGGGCTCGAGTGCCGCGAGCACCCCGATGAGCGCACCGCACGCGAATCCGGCCAGGTGCGCGAACACATCCGTGTGCTCGCCGGCGGTACCGGTCCAGCCGAGCAGCACCACGCCGGCGACCAGCGGTGCCCAGCGCAGCGCCCAGCGCTGCGAGGGCGAGTAGCGCTCGCGCCAGGCATAGGCGGCGGTCATCCCCAGGACCGAGAACACGGCCGTGGAAGCACCGGCCGAGCGATACCCGGGCTCTGCCAGCAGTGCTTCGGTGAGGTTGGCTACGGCCGCGCCGCTCAGGGCGAGCGCCCACGCGACCCCCGCGCCGAGCAGGCGGCCGGCAATCCAGCCGAACCAGATGCCCGCGCCCAGGTTGGCGGTCAGATGTGCGAGATCAAAATGCAAGGTGAGCGCCGTCCAGGCGCGCCACCACTGTCCGTGCCGCACCTGCTCGGCGTCGAGCACGCCGGCCTCGAACGCATCGAGCCGCACGAGCCCGTGGCTGACGAACACGGCAACGCCGAGCAGCACTGCCGCATAGGTGAGCGCTCCCAGCCACGCATGCTCATGCAGCTGCGGGGGCGGGGGCGGCGGCGGCAGGGGACGGTTCTCCTCCCCGTAGCGCGCGAGATGGGCGCTGGCGGACTCGAGCTGCGCATGCTCGACCCACAGCGCCACGTAGCCCTCCGGCTCGTGCGTGAGATCGCTGGCGATGCCGACCGCGGTCAGCATGAAGGCGCGCTCCGCGCAGTCCGCGAAGCGCCTGGACCGGTAGACCTCGATGGGTTCCTGCAGCATTGTCGCGATGTCCTTGTAGCGGATTGTATGGACTGCGGCGGAGCGCGCAGGCAACATTTCGTCATGACTGAAGCCGGATACCTGCCGAGCAGTTCCACACTGCTGAAAGTTGCACGTGGCCGCCCGCGCTGAGCGTTCCAAACGGCGCCGTCCCCGGCCCGAGCGCAGCGCCAATCCGTGGCTCGACGCGGGGGATGGGCGCGAGCTGCACATCGGCGAGTTCCTGACGTTCAAGATGATCCGTCTCGCGAACGCCATGAAGGCCAACGTGACGCGTCGCTACCTCGCCGATTTCGGCCTGAGCGTGCCCGAGTGGCGTCTGCTTGCCATGACGATTCGCTTCCAGCCCGTACGCTTCTCGGAGCTGGTGGCGATCAGCAGCATGGACAAGGGGCAGGCGAGCCGCACGCTGCAGATGCTCACGCGGCGCGGACTGATCGTGACGCGCCCCGTCGGACGCACGAGCCGGCGTGCGGGCGATAACCTCTCAACACCCGTCATCCTCAGTGCCACGCGGCGCGGGCGGCGACTCTATGCAACGCTTCTGCCGGTCGCGCAGCGCAACCAGGCGCACCTGCTCGCGCTGTTGACCCGCAACGAGCGCAAGGTGCTGTACCGCATTCTGGCGAAGCTGTTCGAGGCGATCGGCAACCACGACAAGATCGTCTGAGCCGACGGCTCGCTCTCAGCGCGCTCCCTCCAGCGCCTGTGCCCACGCGCCGAGCGCCGCACGGCCGTCCGCCCAGATCTCGTAGACCGGCGCACCCTCGCCGACGCTCAAGCGCAGGCTCAAATGCCGCGCGGCGGCAAGGTAGCGCAGCGTGGCGAGATCGGTGCCGAAGACGTAGGGTGTGCGTGCCGGGCCGGGGGGCGCACCGACCGGCCGGGCGATGCCGGCGTCGGCCGGCGAGCCGCTCGGGTGGGCGAACAACAGCCGCCGGTCGTCTGCCGCGACGACCACCGTGTCGGGTAGGGGCGGTCGCTCCTGGCTCAAGCGCGAGTCGACCGTGGACCAGCCGTAGGCGATCAGCACGTACTGCACCTTGCCGCCGCGGTCGACCGCGGCGGCCGCAAGCGTCACGTAGTCTCGGGCGTTCGCGGCGAGATCCGTGCGCTCGCGCGCGAACACCAGCGGCTGATCCACCGCCGTGATCGTGGCCGCGGTGCGCTCATCGAGGTACTCGTGCGGCTGGCCGCGCCGTGCCTCGGCAGCGCAGCCGCCAGCCGCAAGTGCGAGCACAGCGAGGAAGGCGATGCGCGGGACTGCCAACACTTCGGTCGCTAGAAGCTGATGCGGTAGGCGAGGCTCACATAATAGCGCGTGGTGTTTTGCGCTTGCAGCGTGGCGTCTCGTCGGCCGATCTCGCCTCCCAGGTCGAGCTGCAGGAGCTTGCGGCCGCTTTGATAGTCGATCAGCACCGAGGGCACCACCGTGAGCTGCGTGCTGCCGTCGCTCACGATCTGCTGCCGATCGACGGTCAGGCGCGGTCCGATGCGCCAGGCCAGCACCGCGGGGAAGCGCGAGGTGATCGATAGCGACTCGAGCTTGCCGACTTCGGTGTTGGCGTACTCGAGACTGACCACATCGAAGTCGCCCGTGTGCCAGATGCTGTTGCCGTAGATCTGCGCCTGCAGCAGATGATTGAGCCCCGTCCCCGGCTGCGCATCCACGCCGCCGGAGGCGGGTGTGGCGGCGGTCTCATCGGCGGCCGCGGTGACCGAGAACTGGAAGCGCTCGCCGAGCGGGTGGGTCGCCGTGACGCTGAACTCTTCCGTGACCGGCGTACGGTCCCGCGCCCATTGCTGGATCAGCGACAACGGGGTCTGGCCGGGGCCCGCGGCGGCCGAGGCGAGCTGCTCCAGGCCGGCAAGCGTCGTCACGGGCTCGCCGATCAGCGCATTGCTCGTCTGCAGCACCGGGGCGTTGCGGCGCTCGGCGTCCACGCTGAGCGTCCAACGATACGGCAGGCGCAGGCTCCCGATGAGGGCGGCCGTGTTGAGCGAATGGTAGACGACGTCGTAGTCAGTCAGGGCGATGAGCGATGCATTCGGAGCGAGGTAGCGCAGGTTGAGCCCGACGCCGTCGCGATCGCGTGCGCCGTCGAACTGCTGGACCTGGGAGAACAGGCTCACGTCCCAGTGCGAGCCGGGGGGCGCGTAGTCGAGCGCCAGCCCCTCGAAGCGGTGGTCGGTCTGAAAGCCCGCGCTCGTGAGCAGCACCGGGTAGCCGGCGCTCACGTTTACCGACCACGCGGGCCGAAACTGATACGAGGCGAACAGCCCGTCGAAGGTGCCGAGGATACCGTCATCGTTGCGGATCTGGCGCCCGAGGCGCACCAGCACGCCGAGCGGCCGGTCGAGCAGCTCCACGGAGGCGATGCTGATGCGCTTGTTGTCGGAGCTCAGGCTGCCACCCGTCGCCGTGGTCGTGCCCGTCGTCGCGCTCTGCCCGCTGCCGAAATCGAGCGCGTAGCCGCCGGAGAAGCGTGCGAGCACATCGATACTCTCGCCGCGCCGGCGTGCCAGGAAGTCGACATCATTGAAGAGCTCGTCGGTGCGCGTGGTTGCGGTGGTCGGCACGGGTGAGCCGTTGACCGTCGTGGCGGAGCCCGCCGGGACGGTGTTGTCCACGGTCAGACCATCGTAGCGAAACAGCTGGGCGATGCCGCCGGTGAAGCTCCAGCCGGTGGCCGCGCCGCCGCCGCCGGTGCCGGCGCGCGGCTTATCGGCCGCGGTCCGCAGGATGCGCAGTCGCAGCGCCACACGCTCGGCAGCCTCACCCTGCGGATAGCGCCGCAGGTATTCCTCGTACTCCGCCTTGGCGTGCGCGAGCTGCCCGGAGCGCTCGCGTGCGAGCCCGAGGAGCTCCTGCACGTGAGCCCGCGCGGGAAACTCCGGCTGGCGCTGCAGCTGAGTGAGCCGCGTGATGGCCTGAGGGTAGTCGCGCGCCGCCAGGGCACGCTCGGCGCTCGCGACCAGCTTGGCCAGGGTCGGCGCATCGAGCGCGGCATCGGTACCGATCCGCTGTACACCGGGCAGCTCCGGCTCGGCGATCGATGTGCTGGGTCCGTTGGTTGCGGTGTCATCGCCGATGGCAAGCCAGGCGCGCGGATAGTCGGGCAGAGCGCGCTCGAGGAGCTGGTCGGCCTCCTTGCGCCGCTCGATCGGTCCGGCGCGCAGCCGGTACCACCTCTGGCCATCCACCGTCGTCTCGGAGACGAACACCGGTGCCTTCAGGCGCTCCTGTGCCAGCTGCACGGCGGCAGCGTCGAAGGGCTTGAGCTGCGAGTCGAGGTTGATGGCGTAGCTGCTGATGGTCTCGGGCTCGTTCAGCACGATCTTGCCGGTGCGCCGAGGCGCGCGGTCGAACAGCCGGATGCGCAGCCCGCGCGGGTCCACGCCCTGCGCAAGCACGAAGCGCTCCGACCGCGCCCAGGTGAGGACGAGCGAGATCTGTCCCGGCACGTTGGACTCGATGCGTGCCGCCGAGACGATTCCGTTGCCGCCCGAAACCGGCGGCAGCTCGCTTGCGAGGAGCGACGCCGCCCCGGCGCCGCAATCGGCGAGCGGCTGCAGCTCGATGTGCAGCTCGGGGCCTTCGGTGGCCGGCAGATGGGTGATGTAGCGCACCGAGCAGTTGAACTGCACCGTCACGTCCGCCTGATCGTCGCGCTCGCTGACTTCGATCACATCGACGAAACGGCCGCCGATCTGCGCCGCGGCCGTGCCCGTCACGGCAACAGCGCTGAGCAGGAGCATGGAGGCAGCGAGCCGCCGGCGGGGCCGGCCGCCTTGCGGACGGCGCCGCACTACGCGCCCCGGCTCGCCGCGCACCGCCGCGCGTGCTCCGGCCGCTCAGTGCTTGAACTGCGCATCGCTCACCCGGTGGTGGGAGCCGGGCACTTGCTTGACGATCCTCTCGTGGGCCGGGTCGTAGACGTGACAGGCGCCGGTGCAGTTGGCGAGCTCGCTCGCGGTGTAGGTCTTGCCGCGGGTATTGGCCGGATGCGCATCGGGCTTGAAGTCCTTGGCGTGACAACCGGCACAGGTTCCCGCGTTCGCGACCGAGGCGTAGGGGACCTGGTCGGTATTGCCGGTGTGGCAGGCCTCGCAGTCCAAAGCCGCGCGGTGCGGGCCCGGATAACGAGCGGTGGAGTGCCGGAAGAGCATCACGCTCCAGTCCGGGTAGCGGTGGCAGGCGCCGCAGTCGAGCCGCGTCTGCAGGTGTGCCGACGGGCGTCCCGTCGCGATCGCGCCGTTGTGGCAGCTGGCACAGGTCGCGGTCAGCGCCGTGTGGTCGAGCTTGGCGGGCGTCCAGGTGAGCGTGCCGTGGCAGGTATCGCACGACTGCTGCGTCGGCACGTGATTGACGGGCAGACCCGTGGCATGCACCGAGTCATGACAGGTGCGGCAGCTGCGCGCGACCACCTGTGAGTGATCCACGCGCACCTGAGCCCAGCTGTTGGTCGTGTGACAGGTCTCGCAGGAGGTGCTGCTCGCGATGTGCGTCGCCGGCTTGGCAACGGCGAGCGTGCCGTTATGGCAGCTGAAGCAGGTGCCGCTCACCTGCGTGTGATCCACGCGCAGGACCGGCATCCACGCGAGCGTCGTGTGACAGCTCTGGCAGGCGTTGGTCGTGGCGATGTGCGCGGCCGGCTTGCCCATGCCGCTCGCCGCGCCGTGGCAGCTGACACAGGCGTTGCTGCCGACGGTGGGATGCGACCCCGGGGCCGGCGCGGGGACGGCTGTCTGCGCGAGCGGCTTTACCGCCTGCGTGGTGCGCGCCGCGGGCGTGGCAGGCAATACGCGCGGTCGTCGCACGGCGAACTTGTCACGCGCCGTGTGACAGCCGGAGCCACCGCAGTCCTGGCCGGCGTGATGGCTCTTCTCCGGACGCGTCCACAGCTGCACGCCGGTATTGGTCTTCCAGGTCATGCCGTACTCGTGGCAGCTGTCGCACGCGTTGGCCTTCACCACGGCGTGCTTCATCACCGTCCCCGCGAAGGTCGTGAAGTTGGTGGTGGAGTGGCACAGCTCGCAAGCGGCCGAGCCGATGGGGACGTGGCCGGTCGCCCCGGTCGGCGGCTCGACCAGCGTCGGCGGGGCCATGTTGGCGAAGGAAAGGCCATCCGCGTGGCAGGTCGCGCAGCCGATCGTGATGCCCGTGTGGCCGGTCGCACCCATCACGTAGGCCGCGTAGTTGCCCGCCGTGGTGTGGCAGAGCGTGCACGCCTGGCTCGTCGGGATGTGGTTGGAGGGCTTGGCCGCACTCGTCACATCGCTCAGGAACGTCGGCGTGGTGGTGTGGCAGCCGTTGCAGTCTCCCGTCGTCGGGTGGCTCTTGTCGTACGCCGTCGGGCGCGAGTCTCCCCAGGTGCTCGCGGTGCTCGCGAGCATGCCCTGATACGGCGCGGTCTCATGACAGGTCTGACAGCTCGCCACCGCACTTGCGGCCGTCGTGTGGCCGGCGACGTTGAGCGTCGGGGTGGTCGTGCTCGCCGCCCCGATCAGGAATCCGCCCGGATTGACGTTGGCGGTGGAGTGGCAGCCTGAGCCGTTGCAGTCGAGCGAGCCGATCGGGATATGGCTCGCCGAGGTGGTGACGATCGTGATGTTGGCGAACGTGCTGGCGACGCTCGAGCCGTGGCAGTTCACGCACGTCGTGACGCCCTGGTGCGTGCCGGTCACCGAGTACGCGGCGTAGTTGCCCGCGGTCGTATGGCACTGCGCGCACGCGGCGCTCGTGGGGATGTGGTTCGCGGGCTTGGCGCCTGCGGTCTGGTCGGTGCCGAAGGTCGGGGTCGTCGTGTGGCAGCCGCTGCAATCGCCCGAGGTCGGATGCTGCTTGTCGAACGCCGTGGGCCGTGAGTCGCCAGCACTCGTGGCGGTACTCGCGATCATGCCCTGATAGGGCGCGGTCTCGTGGCAGGTCTGGCAGGCGGCGACCGCGCCGGCGACCGTCGTGTGGCCGGCTACGTTGAGCGTCGGGGTGGTGATGCTCGCCGCACCGATCACGAAGCCGCCGGGATTGACGTTGGCGGCCGTGTGGCAGCCGGAGCCGTTGCAATCCAGATTGCCGATTGGAATGTGACTGGCCGAGGTTGTCGCAATCGTGATGTTGGCGAAGGTGCTCGCGACGCTCGAGCCGTGGCAGTTCATGCACGTCGTGACGCCCTGGTGCGTGCCGGTCACCGAGTACGCGGCGTAGTTGCCCGGCGTCGTGTGGCATTGGACGCACGCCGCGGTCGTCGGCATGTGGTTCGCGGGCTTGGTGGCACCGCTCGTCACATCCGTGCCGAACGTCGGCGTCGTGGTGTGGCAGCCGCCGCAGTCACCGGAGGTCGGGTGCAGGGCGTCGAGTGCGGTGGGCCGCGAGTCGCCGGCACTGCTGGCGGTGCTGGCGAGCATGCCCTGGTAGGGCGCGCTCTCATGACAGGTCTGGCAGCCGGCGACGGCGCCCGCGACGGTCGTGTGACCGGCGACGTTCAGCGTCGGGGTGGTGATGTTCGCCGCACCGATCACGAAGCCGCCCGGATTGACATTGGCGGCCGTGTGGCAGCCGGAGCCGTTGCAATCCAGGTTGCCGATCGGAATGTGGCTTGCCGAGGTCGTCGTGATCGTGATGTTCGCGAAGGTGTTCGCGACGCTTGAGCCGTGGCAGCTCGAGCAGCTCGAGACGCCCTGGTGCGTGCCGGTCACCGAATATTTCGACAGATCGCCGGGGGTCAGGTGGCACTGCGTGCACGGCGCGCTCGTTGGAATGTGGTTGACCGGTTTTGCCCCGCCTACCACATCGCTCGCGAACGTCGGTATCTGCAGGTGGCAGCCGCCACAGTCGCCGGCCGCCGGATGGGCCGCATCGAGTGTGGCGTTGGGACGCGAGTCTCCCGCCGTCGTATTGGTGCTCGGAATCATCCCCTGGTAGGGCGCGGTCTCATGACAGGTCTGGCAGGCGGCGACCGCCGTGAGCACCGTCGTGTGGCCGGCGGCGTTGAGCGTCGGGGCGGTGATGCTGGCCGGGCCGATCTGGAAGCCGCCCGCGCTCACATTGGCGGTGCTGTGACAGCCCGAGCCGTTGCAGTCGAGATTGCCGATCGGGATGTGGCTGCCCGAAGTGGTGGTGATCGTCACGTTCGCGAACGTGCTCGCGAGGCTCGAGCCGTGGCAGTTCGAGCACGTCGTCACACCCTGGTGCGTGCCGGTGACGGAGTACTGCGCGTAGTTGCTTGCATTGGTGTGGCACTGCGCACAGGGAGCGTTGGTCGGGATGTGGTTGGGCGGCTTGCCGGCCGCCGTCACGTCGAGTCCGAACGTCGGCGTCGTCGTGTGGCAGCTGCCGCAGTCACCGCTCGTCGGATGCAGGCTGTCGAGCGCGGTGGGCCGTGAGTCTCCGGCGCTCGTCGCGGTGCTCGCGAGCATGCCCTGGTAGGGTGCGGTCTCGTGACAGGTCTGGCAGCCGGCGACGGCGCCCGCGACGCTCGTGTGGCCGGCGATGTTGAGCGTCGGGGTGGTGATGCTCGCCGCCCCGATGAGGAAGCCGCCCGCACTTACGTTGGCGGTCGTGTGGCAGCCGGAGCCGTTGCAGTCGAGATTGCCGATCGGAATGTGGCTCGCCGAGGTCGTGACGAGCGTGACGTTGGCGAAGGTGTTGGCGACGCTCGGGCCGTGGCAGCTCACGCACGTCGTCACGCCCTGGTGAGTTGCGACCACGGAGTACTGCGTGTAGTCGCCCGTCGTGTGGCACTGCGTGCAGGCCGCGCTGGTCGGAATGTGATTGGCGGGCTTGCTCGAGCTCGTGAGATCCCCGGCGAACGTCGGGCTGCTGGTGTGGCAGCCGCCGCAATCACCGGAGGCCGGGTGGTTCTTGTCGAGCGCGGTGCTCGGGCGCGAATCCCCCACGGTGCTCGCGGTGCTCGGCAGCATGCCGAGGTATGGGGCGCTCTCGTGACAGGTCTGGCAGGCGGCGACGGCGCCCGCGACGGTGGCGTGCCCCATCGTGCCGAGCGTCGGGGCGGTGATGCTCGCGGCACCGAGACTGAAGCCGCCCGCGCTGACGTTGGCCGTCGAGTGGCAGCCCGAGCTGCCGCAATCGAGCGCGCCGATGGGCATGTGGTTGCTGTCGAGCGTCTTGATGGTGACGTTGTCGAAGGTCGCCGCCACGGCCGGCGCATGGCAGCTCAGGCAGTCCGTCACGCCCTGGTGCGTGCCGACCACCGAGTACTGCGAGTAGTCGCTTGCATTCGTGTGGCACTGCTGGCACGGCGCGCTCGTCGGGATGTGATTCGGCGGCAGGGCGATCGCGCCGGTCCAGGTGCTCGTCGAGAAGTGGCAGCTCTCGCACGGCAGCGTGGTCGGGATATGGGAGGCCGGCTTGCCGGTCGCGTGCACGTTGTCGTGACAGCTCGCGCACCCGCTCGTGATGCCGGCGTGATTGAACACGGCCCCCGCCCAGCCGATCGTCGAGTGGCACGCGTCGCACTCGAGATCCGTATCGATGTGCGTCGGGCCCTTGCCCTGCGCCTGCACGTTGTTGTGGCAGCTCGAGCAGCTGCCACGCGCCTCGGTGTGATCGAAGGTGACCGCTGGGTTCCACGCATTCGGCGAGTGGCAGGCCTCGCAGCGCTCGGATGCGAGGATGTGGTTCGCCGGCTTCGCGGTGGCGTGCACCGCCGTGCCGACGCCGTGGCACGCCGAGCAGTCGTGCGGGGTTCCCTTGAAGATGGCGTTGACGTGGCAGGACTCGCACGGCAGATCGCGGTGCTGCCCGAGAAGCTCGAACCCCGTGGTGATGTGATCGAAGGGCGTGCGTGCCGGCGCAGCCTCGGCCGCGGGCGCCGCGAGCAGCAGGCCGAGCGCCGCGGCCACTCCGGCCAGGGTGCGTAGCTGCAGCTGCTTGAGGTACGCGCGCATCTGCCCTTGCCTTCAGCGCGCGTGGCCGCCGCGGAACGTGATGGTCGTGTGGCAGCGATCGCACTGGCGGCCGAACTGCCCGCCGTGGACCTCATCGCTCGCGTGGCAGGAGACGCACTCGCGCGACAGCTTCACCTCCCCGGCTGGCTTCACGTGGCAGTCGGCGCAGCGCAGGGCCTGGTGAGCACCGGTCAGCGGGAAGTGCGTCTTCGCACCATGGTCGAAGCTCCAGAGATTCCAGCCGTTCGGCGAGTGGCAGGCGGCGCAGTCCGGCCCGAGCGCGCCCTTGTGCACATCGTTCCCGGCGTGGCAGCCGTTGCAGCCCTTGGGTGCGTCGCCGTAGCGCTGCGATTCGTGACACTGTGCGCAGGTGACGACCACATGCAGCCCGACCAGCGGGAACGCGCTGAGGTCGTGGTCGAAGCGCACGTCCTCGCTCCAGCGCGTGCTGCCGTGGCAGCGGTCGCAGTTCTTGCCGAGCGCCCCGCCGTGCACGTCGTCGGCGCGGTGGCAGCTCGCGCAGTCCTTGCCGAGCTTCTGCTGCTCCACGCTGGCGGTGTGGCAGGCGTGGCAGTCGAGCTTGGCGTGCGCGCCCAGCAGGGCGTACTTGTGGCGCGTCTCGTGGTCGTAGCTCTCCAGATGCCAGCTGTCGTTGCCGTGACAGCTCGCGCAGTCCTTGCCGAAGCGGCCGGCGTGGCGGTCATCCGACCCGTGACAGCCTGCGCAGGTCTTCGGCACCGGCTCCTTGAGGTTGCCGCTGCGGTGGCAGTCGGCGCAGGCGAGGCGCGCGTGCCGGCCGAGGAGGGCAAAGCCGGTCTCCTTCGCGTGATCGAACTTGGCCGTCTTCCAGCTCTCGACGGAGTGGCAGTCGGCGCATTTCGTGCCACGGCTGCCGCGGTGCACGTCGTCCGGGGCATGACAGGCGGCACACTGCTGGGGCGTGTTCTTGTAGCGCTCGCCCGCATGGCAGGCGGCGCACGGCACGTCCCGATGCTTGCCCTGCAGCGGGAAATGAGTCTTGTCGTGGTCGAATTTCGCGTCGTGCCACGCCGTCTCG
>Ga0335081_10006608_pt1 | contig 18483 bp, 31 predicted proteins | sample Lox_Sample_35_FD_206713 | JGI IMG/M metagenome (GOLD analysis project Ga0335081, IMG submission 206713) | Soil microbial communities from Loxahatchee National Wildlife Refuge, Florida, United States - Lox_Sample_3.5 | ecosystem: Environmental > Terrestrial > Soil > Wetlands | place: USA...
AGATTTGGATGTGCTGCAGAATTATGAATCAAAGCTGAAATCTTGCTCTGACGCATTTTACTCGCACGAAATCCAAATACGAAAAGAAGGGAATCAATAACATTAGACTTCCCCGATCCATTAGGTCCAACAATTGACGAGAATGACTTTGAAAACAATTAGAACCCAACAACTCAGGTTGGGGTGTACCGTGTGAAAAGGCCCGATAACCTGTCTCCCAGCATAAGACTTAAAATTATTTAACACAAGATGCGTAATAACAATCCGATTCCTCGGTCCGGCTTCCTCACTCACCTCGCTCGAACCCGCCAACCTCGCAATGTCCAATTTCCGCGGACTTAGGTACTCCGGCGGCGGTGTGGGTTCCTGACCCTTCTTGATACTCCCCAGTAAACTCGGGACAGCCAACAGCGGCACTTGATTCTCCTTGTCCGAAGTACCCTTGAGACTCTCGGTGTCCGTGTCGGGTTTAATAACGGGCGTAGCAGGTTGGGCCCGTGGGGGTTCTTCGAGTGGACTGGCGTGGCCCGTCCCTTCTGAGGGCGCGGGGGTAGCGAGATGCCCCGTCGTTCGTGAGGATTGACGGGAATACCGTGTTGGTTTGGGGGTAATTGTTGTTTCGGCTTGGACTTCGGTGGTGGTGAGGGTGGAGCGGGTTCGACGCGTGGATTGTCGGGTGGCAGTTGTCGTGGAGGAAAGGCGAGCCGCTCGTGTGGTTGTGCGACGGGTGGGGGGGACGCGAGAGGACACGGTTGAGGTCGACTTTGTGGTGGTTGCGGTCATAATGCTTGTGTCGCTGTCGTTGTCATCGTCAGAATCGTCGGGGGGACGAGAGGCCATCGTCGTCTTTCGTCGTCGTTTTGGGGACGAGTGGACGGGGCTGGAGACGGGGACGGCGGAGGCGGAGCGGCGGGTGCCCGCGGCGGCAGACCGACTTGCCCGAGCCATATCTCACGTTCCAGCGGATGCTGGCTCCCGTTTTGTGCCTCCTTTCTACGGCTTCTGGCGGATTGGGACGACGCGTTTTCTGGCGATAACACTGGTGGCGGGTTTGTTTACAAATTAGGGTCACACCTTACTTGTGTAGAGCAAAGCCCTAGAAAGTTCGGCCCCTCGAAGGGACAGGCTCCGTGCACGATCTGATCAGCGCTCTCGCTCTCTCTTGTCTCTCTGTCCGTCTCTCCAATTTGGAGACGAACTGTCAACATGGCGCCGGAGAAACATATTGTTGTCCTTGGCTCACTGAACATGGATCTTGTGATGGAGACATCCCGAATGCCCGCCCCCGGAGAAACAATGCACGGCAAACAATTCCGCTCCAGTCCGGGCGGGAAAGGTCTCAATCAGGCTGTCGCCGCAGCTCGACTACTCCAAGGCACAGATGTCAAGGTGTACATGGTGGGAAGAGTTGGAGACGATGAGTTTTCCGATAGACTGATATCGGGTCTTGTGACCGAAGGAATTGACGTTTCCCAAGTAAAACAAGTCAAAGGCAAAGCTAGCGGAGTGGCTTTGATCATCGTATGTCTTCCTCCCGATCGCATTCAACCCCCCCTGTCGAGGGCTGTCGATATCCCTAATGCTGTAGGTCGAACAACACACCGGACAAAATCGCATTATTCTCTCCACGGACGACGCCAATAACGCCTTTTACCACACCGAATTAGACTCTCTAACCCCGCTAATCCAATCCTCCTCCCTCCTAATCTGCCAATTCGAAATCCCCTTTGAAACAGTCCAACACGCCCTCTCAATAGCCCACGCAGCAGGAGTCCCCACAATCCTCAACCCTGCCCCGGGCCTCCCACACCTTCCACCCTCCCTCTACAAGACCGTCGACTACCTCATCCCCAACGAAACAGAAGCCGAAATTCTCCTCGGCTCTGATTTCCGCATCGACGATATTTCCTCCGCGCTAGATGGAGCCATGGAACTCATGCGGCGCGGGGTAAGGAAGGCCGTGATCGTGACGTTGGGGGAGAAGGGCATCGTGATTGTCAAAGCCGACGGACAGTTACGGACGTTCCCGGCTAGGGACGTGCCGAAGGTTGTTGATGCGACTGGGGCGGGAGATTGTTTTGTGGGCGGTTTTGCGGTGGGGTTGGTCGAGAGACGGTTGGCGGTTGAGGGGGCGGCGAATATTGGGCTTGCTGCTGCCGCGTTGGCGGTGCAGAAGAAGGGCGCACGGGACTCGATGCCATACAGGAGCGATATGGCTTGGAGTGGGAATTAGATGGACTGTAAAAGTATGTATTTTGAAGACAGGACTTGATATACATTTTTTTCAAAATGCGTTCGGCATATTCGTGTATCTCGGAGATCGGCGTCGCCTGAAAATCAACCCACATTTGAGCCCCCACACGTGGACAAACGCAATGGCACCCCTCGTCCTCGTCACCGGTCCCAACGGCTTCATCGGCGCCCACGTTTTCACCCAGCTCCTCAGCAAGGGCTACGCCATCCGCGGAACAGTCCGTTCCCAATCCAAAGCGGACTATTTCAGCCAAAAATTTCCTGCCGCTGCCACGTCCGGGCAAATCTCCTTCGTCATCGTCAAGGACATTGCTCAACCAGGGGCATTCAAAAACGCTGTCAAAGGTCGCCAAACCACCTGATTAAGCGGGTTTTATTGGTAGACGTCGACTATATTATTCATGTTGCCAGTCCGTTTCGTTTCAATGTTTCGGATTTTAATAAGGATTTATATGAACCTGCGATTCGGGGGACGACGGGAATTCTAAAGGAAGCAATTAAGGAGAAATCGGTAAAGAGGGTCGTGATCACAAGCTCTTTTGGTGCAGTTAACAACCCGGACAAGTTCGAACTCCTCCCCACACAATTTGCTTTAGATACTAACAGAGATAGAGGGGTCTGGCCAGGCCACGTTTATACTGGTCGCTGGCCCGACCTCAACTCGTATGTCTTCTAACGCGTAGAAAGTGATTGGAACCCAATTACCTGGGAAGAAGCTCAATCCACGAAAGTCCATATAACAGGCTATCGCGCCTCAAAAACTTTTGCCGAAAAAGCTGCATGGGATTTTGTCAACACTGCAAATCCCGGATTTGATATCGTCACAATTCAACCTCCGATGGTGTTTGGTCCGTGCGAACATGATGTCAAACTGGATTCACTGAATGAATCGAACGCACAGATCTGGCGGATCGTGAGTTCCGGGAGGGACGGAACGGTGCCGCCGACGGGGATGTGGGGGTGGGTTGATGTGCGGGATGTTGCGGCAGCACATGTTGCTGCCATTGACGACAAGGTGAAGGGGAATCGACGGTTCCTCGTTAGTGGTGGGGAGTTTTCTTGGCAGAAGGTACAATAACTCAATTTTCTCCGGTCTGGATTTCAGATAAGGATGTTGACCCCGGGGTGGTTGCGTAGATTGTCGACATTGCGAGGGAAAAGTTCCCTGAGAGGGATATTCCGGTTGGAGATCCGAAGTATAAACTTCCGGATGAGAGATTTACATTTGATGTTTCGAGTGCAGAAATACTGTTGGGAATCAAGTGGATTCCGCTGGAGAAGAGTGTCATGGACTTACTCATTCAATTATTCGAGCTGCAGGATAAAGCCAGTAGGGAAAGCGCAACGTAATGACAAAGGATATGTGGACGCAAAACTTTATAGAATACGATGACCTTGCTCCTCCATCATTGGAGGGTTTCCTCCATTTGTTTCCGCTGAATGTCAACATTATTACTGTCATGCGAAGCCTAGCGTCCGCATGCTTAGAATACGACATGGATTTATTGCAGGTTTGTACAAGTGGCAAACGGAGAAGCGGACGGAGTGTAAAGAAAACGGATATGCACGAAATCCAGGAGACTTGTTCCACAGTGCGAATTCGCGCGTTCGTCCCATGATGGGAGAGGGTCATGGGTTCGTTGCTTATCGGATTTTGTGTTCTTGTTCCACCTGATCTATTAATGCTTTCCATTTTTCTTGAGTGGCTACTGTTAGTGACAAGTGGGCTAATCGTGTTGATACCAGCCATTTCCTCATAATTCTTTTGGCTTGCGACTAGGTCATCGTGAACTCCTTCGACGATTTGTTTGATTGACTCCAGAGACGCTCGAAGCGCTTGCAACGTTTCAAGCTCCTATTATTAGTCATTGCCGCGCAAGGATGTACCTTTTCATGCGAGTCAGTCATCACTCCAAGTCGACGGTGGTTTGGTCAAGCGAAAGGAACCATATAAGCACCCACAAATTTGGCTCCACGTGACGAAACGCGACAAAATCAAGAATGAGATGGAAATCCGGAAGGGACAATTTTCCACATTTCCTAAGCCTACGAGACGCTAAGAGCAATGATTACTAAATGACAATGATAACCTTTCAACACAATGAACTCGGAAACTTTGACATTCCCTCGCTTTCAATGACAGCCAACATAAAAGTGAACAGGCAACTTGGAAGACAAAACATGATAACCACCGATTCCCGAGCACATGTGATTCTCCCGCAACACTCTAGCACACCACATATTTATTAAAGTTTCTGCACGGTCATGGCCAATACCGGTTATCCCGCCCAAAATGAAGGTTAGGAAAACAAATCCAACAAAAAAGTTGGATAAAAACACGAACAAACCAAAAACAAAAGGCGGAACCACAATTAAAATAGAAAGTCCCACCCTCCTTGCCATTGCCACTTACCGCCTACGATCGAAAGCAGAGGTGCCGGTGCTCGTGCTCGTAGCGGTCGACGATGAACTACTCCTCCTCCGATTCATCCGGGCCTCCGTCGGCTCAGCAGGCCTCAATCCCTCCACCCTCGCAAACAAATTCAAAATATCGGTCAACGACACCACTCCCTGCAACCTCCCCATCAACGATCCGGGCCCACTGACACCGACGGGCGGCGCCGTAACTGACACCCCAGCAATGTGTGGCGCGGTCCCGGCAACCGGAACATGCATCGTAACCGGCGGCGAGGGCCCCGTTGCCGCTGAACTCGCCCCTGGCGGACTTGGCGACGGCGGCTCCGAATTACTCCCCTGAACAATCCACATCCGATGAGCTCGGGTCGCAACGAGTTTTGCGACCGTGCCAGCGAGACTGGTGGTTGGGTAGACGGCGAAAACGGGGACTTGGTCTTGGCCGTCACGGAGGCCTTGTTCGAACTTTATGACGGAGAGGAAGTGGGCGCATGTGCTGCGGAGGAGGTGGGCTGAGGAGGTTCGGGCGACGTATTGGACGTCGACAATTGAGATGTTGCCGACGAGTTGTTTTTGGGTGTCGACGACGGCGAGGGAGGAGATGCCGTGGGAGACCATTGTTTCGAGGGCGGTGAGGACGCGAGCGTCTGCGTTGATTGAAATGACATATGTCGAGCCGATTCCCAATTCACCGATCTAAAGCATGTTAGTTTCTAATGGAAAGCTGGCAAGATTACCGATTTCTGGTAGATGGGTTCCAAGTCGACGAAGGACCGGATGTTCTCCCAAAAGAATTTCACGACTTTCCGTTGACTGAGTACACCAATGACTTCCGACGATGTTGAATCTGTAGTAACAGCAACTCGATGAACCCCCGAAGCCATAATTTGCACGACTTGAGCCAGCGTATCACTTGCCGGTAAGGTAATAAACGGGTCCTTCATGCCGATATCCCCCACCAGCCTCACAGGGATATTATGATCTCCCTCACGGGCCTTTTTCACGAGATCTTGAAACGAACTCGATTCTTTCGAAGAATACTGCGCAGCATCGGTGACACCGAGGACCATGAGGAGAAAGACTGTCAAGTCGGAATAGTCAAATGTTCTCGAGACACGCGTGTCATCTGGAGACGATCGAAGTAAAAGCGACGTCAGCTTTCGATCGACAAGGATCTGTTCGGCCCCACACGCCATCAACATCACATGCCAAAATTGTCACGCATGGGAGGAGGAAAGGGGGGCCCATTACCTGACAAGCTTCCTCGACGGGTGTATCGCCATCAATGAAATGCAACTGCTGCCCCCGCACAAGTTCGGAAAGGGGGATTTTGGCCCATTCTCGAACAGGAGGTTTTGTCCCATTCGGCTGTTGCGAAGCGAGGAGATCGACGACGTTAAAGTTCGAGGAGAAGCTGGGGGAACGGTTGTGATGGAGCGAGGCGGCAGCGGACTGCATGAGACGCGGGGAAAGCGGCGGGGAGACGGCGGGCATCGGACGCAGAGAGGGCGAGCGGGGGACAATTGGGGAGAGGCTGCTGCTGCGGGCCGAGGAAGGAGGCGGAGGCGCGGCGCGGCCAGGCGGAAGCGTGGTTTCTGCTGCGTTTGCTGCCGGCGAGCGAGTACTTGGCAGCGCTTCCTCGCCCATGGCAATCAGATGATGGTGAACGAATGGGGACTTGGACGATAGACGGCCAGCCGGGTTTCCAATGGGACTGGCGCCCGTGACTCAGGCAGGGGTGCTGAAGGATCGGCACCGCCCGCTCCCTTCTGCTACAACAACACAAAGACACAGGACGAGATGACCGACATCGCCACGGCCCCCCGCATGGACCCTGAGATGCAGACGGACATGTCTTCGCCCTCCACCAACACGCCCGACATGTCCATCGAGGAACGCTTGCTGGAGCAAGTCACGTGTAGTACACAACCCCTGACGGATGACTCGCGTCCCCCCGCTGACACAGCAAAGACATCTGCACCGAAGTCCTCTACAACCCCGTCACCCTCCACTTTTGCGGACATGTATTTTGCGGGTGCTTCTATCCTCTTTTGCTCGTTGCTGATATCCAGCGGCTGCGTCGAGCCGTGGCTGGCATCGTACCATGTCTCACTTTTTTCTATCTGATGCGGTTTAGGAATATCACCTGCCCCATCTGCAGGGCGGGCGTGAGGAGGGTCACAGACGACTTTAGGGCACGGAATCTGGTGGAACTATACCTCCATTTAAATCCTTCCAAAATCCGTTCAGATGAAGAAATGGAAAAACTACGCTGGCAGCATAAACGAGGAGAAAAGGTTCCCTTGTCCGCCAGCCTTCCAAGTTGACCTTGAGCTTGAAATAGGAGTACGCGAAACGGACGAGGACGAGGACGAGGACGAGGACGAGGACGATGAATACCACGGCGAAATTCTCGACGATGACGATTCAGATGAAGAAGACGAGGGGCCAGAAACCACATGGGCATATCAACCGTGTCGCTGGTGCGATCCTGATAACGGTGGGTTTGTCTGTTCTCTTCAACTTGTGGCAGCCGGGTTCAATACCATACCCGACGAACATCTTTGCTGTAGATATTGTGGGGGGCTTTTCCCTGATCGTGGAAGGCCTGAACAAGAATGTACGTCTTGTGGTGTGTCTTCGTGCCATTACATGAACCCAACTTGTACGGCATCGCAATTGAAGCCATTCGCAGGTAGTCCGCCCTACTCACGTGGCCCCCCTCTAATGCGGCATCAGCACCGCTATATACTGACGCTGATGAACGTCGTGACTCGGAAATTATTAATGTCCGTGCGTTTCATTCAAATGAGACCGAATACATGCGGTTTATGCGATACAAGTGGGATAACAACCTTGAGCTGGAAGACCTAAAAGTAATGATGGCTCAAGACTACCGCGATCATCCCGGTATCTACCCCGCTTTTCTTAAGGGGGCTTAGAATGCTTACTTCCCTTTCCTCTAGATCAGATGATGCTCGGTTTCGATCGTTACTTCACGCCGGATTCTTTGATTTGTGAGCATTGCCGGAAGTCCATATTCACCACCTACATCTTGGATTGGTGGACGGTTCAGGTCAATGAACTCGGAGTTGTTCCTGGTTTACCTCCGCATTTTAAAATACTGCAACTGATTCCCCCTTAGATGAACGACCGAAATGTCGGTATGGCAGAGAGTAATACCCCCGCTCATGGTCAAAAGTTCAGGACTAACCATACGTTAGATGTCGAACCCAGCATAGCGAACTTCGCCATCGCGAAAGGCTAAATCACCTTGGTCGGATTATCCCCGAACAAGAAGGCATTTAGGGGAGATCCAGCATGACATGTGGAATCGGTATCTCATTGTCTACAGGCCGGCCCATTTTCTGACTTATCGGATGGGCATGCTCTTATTTCGAGAGCTGGCGCATATATATTGGCTATCTGGAGGAATCTGGGGCATATAGCCAGCGAGGCGTTAAGTAATTTCGAATTTTTCTTTATTTGACATGGTTGACCAACCGTATCCATTAATGAAGAGCGCGGTTATAAAGTAAGAATATTCATAACACGAGGGATATCTCCAACTGACCGACCAATCCATAATTTCTCTAAATTTTTGCGCCCATTAGGAAAAAACACCACCCATCCCATAGCAAAAGAACAACGAGAAGGGTGAAAGGGTGTATAAGTGCAAAAACCAAGCGGGATAAACAAAAATATAAATCCCATACCAACACGAAGGCAATACGCCAACAGACGACAAAAAAAAAGGAAGGCAAATCCATAACTGATAGAGAGATAAGAACATCTTTGATCCTTAGCAACCCGGCCCTTGCATCCTATCCGCCCGTCCCCCGCCATATTCACAAACCAACTCGCCAAAGCCAAAATGGTAAAGAGAAAAAGGATAAAATGGAGGTATCCAACTTCGTATTCGGTCAGCGAGATCACCTCGTAAGTACAGACGCCTCGCCCGACCGAGAAGGACTCGTAACACTCGTCGTAATCTCCTCAATATCATGTAACCTCCACAACGACTCCACAATCGCCCCGTCCATATTGCCTGTCAACATAGCCCCCAACAACTGTTCCTTCTTACTACACGCAACGGGCGCGCCTGTCCCCTCGCCGCCGACGCCGTCCTTGATTCCCTTGAGCGACCTCGTCGTCATTGTCTCCACAATCTTCATCCCCCGTCGTGTGATATGCGAATACATCCCTCCATTCGCTGGGATGCCCGGTGGTAACCGTTGGTCATGGATCGCGGCGAGATGGAAAACGATTCGTACGAGTCGAGCGCCGAAATTATCCTTGGACGAGAGCCAGTATCGCGCTAAGTCACCGTCGTTGGGGAGCATGTCGACCAGGGCGGCGGCAGCCAACATTCCTTGTTCCGCCAGCGCGGCGCGGTCTTCCTTTGAGAAGAAGGCTTGGGCGGATTCGTTGGTGGGAAGGGCGGAAATAGCCATGCCAAACGCGTTGGTGAGGAAAATATCTCCCCTGGTGAATTTGCTACCCTCGCCTTTATCCGTCGTGGAACGTAGGAGCGTTACGAAATGTTCTTTATTTGGTCTGTCGACAACGAGCAGTTTCGCAAGTGCGTCAAGGGCAGCCGGGAGATAGGCATCCCGCCCCGGTTTATATGGTGGGAAAATCAACGCTTCCGGATCCATTCGCGAGTGGTCCTCGGGGACGAAAGCGAGGATCGCCGAATAAATCAGTTGTGCAGCCTCGAAATCCGGAAGACGAATACAATGCGCCACATTCGAAATTGTCGTGATGATATCCCTGATCAACTCGAGATTATTCCGTTTCGTAACCATGAATGGACGCGCTTTGGATTCTTGCATTCCATGGAGTAATCGTGAGAGGAACCGGACCACATCCTCCCCCGCCAGCATATCGTGATTAAACTCGCTAAAGGAAAAGTTTCGAAGGACAGCAATGATACACAGGATTCGTTCTGCGGCAATCTTGAGATCTGAGCGGTCTGATTCGGGACCACAGACCAACTCGTCTAAATCCTCTGCTAAACCTTGACATGACTGAACGAGATCATGATAGCGTACGAAGTCGAGGAAGGCCTTCTTTTCTCGGCTTCCGGAGCAAGTCACGCGTCTCCGTTTCGTTCGAAGACCCTCTTCAAGGACTTCTGCTGAATCCTCTCCAACCTCGATGAGCGTATCGAGCAGATCCCAGCATTCGGGAAGCGACAATGTCCGCGCATCGTTCAATATGACCGATAAAGTGTCGAGAGCATTCGTGATTTCACCTGGCAACCCAGATCGCAGACTCATTGCCAACGCGTGGATATCGACGGCCCCGAGTTCCTGGAGTTGCGGCACAGAAGGGCGGTAGGATTCGACGAGCTGACCAAAACGGATTAATTCGTGTAGATGCCATCCACCATGGGTATCGACGTTTCGCTTTTTCGGCTGGTACGGAATTTTTCTTGGGATGGATTTACCGATGGACGATTGACGGGATTGCGGTTGCGGCGTCGATTCCAGGGAAGGTTTTCGCACGGGTGAGGCAGAGGGTATTGGGATTTTATTGGGATGCGGAGGAATTGAAGGCTGTTGAAACATGGGTCGCGGGACATGGGGTTGAGGCTGTGCCGGCATTCGCTGTTGAAGGTGATTGGATATGAGGTTCGGCGCTTGATGTTGTTGCATCGGCTGTATCGGTTGACTAACCATTCCATTCTGCATTTGCTGCATGTGAGGTGGCAACATCCCCTGAGGTGGCCCATGCGGTGTCTGAATCGGAGGTTGATGCTGCGCCTGCGGAATGATAGGAGGAAGTTGATGAGTAGGTTGCGGAACATGCGCCATCGTAGGTTGCACAGCGCCTTGCATCCCGGCTTGCGTCACTGGATTTGGCGGTTGTGGTGGTAGCCCGGGGGATCTCCCCTGTCCTGATGCCAGTTGTCTCTGCTGTCTTGCCTTCTGAAAAGCTTCTTCAAACGGTAACACATACGCTTTATAGAACTCCGCAAGTTGACTTGGAATTGCATGATCTTGGGCGGGAAAGTTGTTTTGGGCTGCAACACGACCCCAGGCACCTTTGTTCGAAGCCGCTTGGTAACCGCCTTCCTTGATGACCGTCATATACAGTGTAAACAAGTCAATTTGACGACTTCCCACGAATGGAGTCGACGGTATGGGAGTCCCTCGTCGAGCCATATAGTCATAGAGCGACTGCATAAATCCGTCCCTTCCACTTACAGCTCGAGGTGGACCGCCCCCTGAAGCAGCAGAGGGTATTTGTTGCGGTGTTTGCGTAGGCTGCGGTTGCAATGGCACCTGACTCTGCTGAGGTGTCGATGGAGGAGCAGAGCGAGGGGTTTGGTGTGGTGAACTCGAAGGCTTGGGACCTTGTAGATTTCGTAAACCCGGAGACCGTGGGACATCTCCGGTTCCCTGATTCGACAACTGCGCAATGCCAGGATGCTGGGCTTGATTCTGAAATTGTTGAGGGAGGCCGGCAGGGGGATTGGAAGGGGAGCCAGATTGACCAAGTTGACTTTGATGCTGTTGCTGGAGGAGACGTTGTTGGTAGAGTTGCGGATTCTGTGCAAGAGCCGCCTGCATCTGATTTGCCAGTGCGGGGTTTTGATTTATCTGTTGTCGATTCGGGTCGAATTGGAGCCCTTGTGAGGTTCCCTGCCCTTGCTGTTGCTGTACGAACCGGTTAGGTGCCGGTTGAATTGGGAAGGCGGTAGCCTGTTGTCCGGGAGCATTCGGTCGAACTTGCTGTCCCGGTTGCTGAGAGTGCTGCTGCGGGATTTGTGGACGCGGAATCTGGAGAGCCTGTTGCTGCTGTTGTGACTGAGTTGGTTGCTGTTGCTGTTGCTGTTGCTGTTGTTGCAGCTGTTGTTGCAGCTGTAGGAGCTGTTGGGAAGGAACGTTATGTTGAGCAGCATATCGTTGTTGGACATGAGCCGGTAGATTGACAAACGTCGAGATGAATTGTGGCTGCGACAACTGCTGCGGCTGCGTCCGTATCTGGTTCGGCTGGAAGTTTTGAGGGGGTTGTTGGGGTTGCAAGTTCGGTTGATTTGAGAAGATAACATGATTTGGCATCTGTTGTTGCGGCTGCTGCTGTAGATTGACATTTCGAGGGCGAGGAGAAGATATATTTTTTGGTGACACACCACCCGACCCTTCTCGCTGTCGTTTTAGTCCATTTATAGCCGGACTGAAGGGAGTCTGGAAGGGAGGCCCCTGTTGCTGTGGTTGTTGTGGCTGCGATGCCGGCTGTTGCGGTTGGAAGGATTGGGGGGCGAGATTGCCGAGTTGGGAATAATTGATGCTGGGGACATTGCCAGAGGGTTGGGATAGGTTGAATTGCGACAAGTGCGTGGGCGGATTTAGCGGGGGTGGTTGTTTATTCTCTGGCCAGTCAGACATAGACATTCCCCTCCCATCTGCCGTCGCAGCGGGACCAGAAATGAAGCCCGAGACAATGTCCGAGGGCCGAACTTGCTGCAGGGGTTTGGAACTACGAAGGTCAGCCCCGATTGGACAGAAGTAAGATGCGAGAATTCATATCACAATTCCCCCTTTCGTCCGCGATGATGAACTTAAAGATGCATCCTCGCTATACGATCAGCGCTCGCAATTTTCCTCCATCCATCAGACCCAAAAAGGGGTGGAGAGGATTATAGCTCAGGCATCCGTATAGCAAGAATGATCGACAAGGGCGGAGAGGGACAGGGGACAGAAATCCGCGCATGGCGGGGAGACAGACCTGATGCGGTGAAGGGTTGCTGATTGGGGAAGGCGGGCACGTGTGACTGATCGGAGGGAATGATGTCTCACAATCGTCGCTCGGCCAAGGCTCGATATATTTAATTATTTTGAGCCTAAAAAGTAAGCATAAGCATTTCAGGAACGGCGATGCGATAGGCCAGTGCCGTGTGTGGAGGGCGAGGGGATGGATGGGAGGGTGTGTGGATGGGGCGGACAGCGTCACCCGGGTGGCGGGCGTGCTAAAAATCGCATGACGCTTGATGGGGAGGAGGGATTGGAGAAAGATACCTGTTTTCCGCGCCCACGCCCCGGTGTGCCTGGAAGAGATAACCACACAAGGCAAGAGATGAGAAATATAATTTTATGTGAGTGGTAAACGCGGGGTGTGTGTGCGTCAGGGGAAAAAGAAAAAATAACGATCGGTTGCGGTGATTTGTGTGTGTGTGTGTGTGGTCGCGTAGTGGTTGGGGGCGATGGAGGCAGCGGACTTGTGTGTGGCCCGTATAAAAATTTCGTCCACGGAAGTAAAAAAATAATAGTAAAAAAATTTACCGGCGAAAAACAGCCACCTTGAGTGGCAAAGGGCTGCGGCAGCTGCGCTAAAAGGTTTAATAAAATATCGAAGGGGGTGCTGGAAGTGCGGGGAATATACATTAAAATTGTGGGAAGGGGAACAGGACTGATGGGAACGGCCGGATCGCCTTCCTCTGTTCAGCTTGGTTTGTGTGTGCGATGCGCGGAGAGGGAGATCGGGGGTGTGGGAATTCTGTGTGTCTCCCTCCACATAATCGTGCCGGCTGCTGACCTCATCAATACGCTTTCGGCCACGCAAGAAAGGAAGCCACCCTTCCAGAGCTTTGCGAATTAGCACCTGCATCGAATATATTTTACCGTCACTTCCGACGATATTATTTTGTAAACCCATTTTTAGATTGCAATACTGCCTCGTGCTTCTCGTGTCTCAGTAACCTTGCCGATTCGAGACGAAAATTAGAGCGGCAGCCTAAGTAGCTGGCGTCTATTGTTCAGTGGTCAGTCGTGTTCTAAATCCATGTCACGCGATTCGGACAAACGGACAGGCTTTTTGTTTGTTCGGGATCATATCCGCAACCCTATTTACGTTAAAATGAGACTCGTCAATATGTATGGCTTTGTCCAAAGCACTGTCTCTCATATGGGTGCGTCGAAAAACTCAGTGTTCTAACCGTCTTTCTACAGGGGAAACCAATCGTTAATTTGTTGTGCATCGCAAGCGCGGTTGAACGGGTGGCGCTTAGGCTTCCGAAGATGCCGCATACACGATCCAAAAATGGGCTAGTGCATGCCTTCGAGGTAATTCAACCTCCCGCAGATCATCGAGGCACATGTATCCTGGCAGACGGAATACACATCGAAGGGGAAGGCAAGAATCCGTTGCCGCTTGCGAAATTAAGGCACTCTCGAGACATTGAGCGCAGGAACCCACAATTGATGTGTCTGCTCCAGTGAAAATACGAGAACAGAGTCTGCGGTCATACAGTTCAGAACCCCCCACAAGTGATTGCAACGGATATCGAACAAGCTGGGTGTGTCCCCACCGGGATTCAAGGAGAATTGTTAAAACCAGCCTCGCCAGCACACAAAAGAACACCAGTTGTAGCAATATAAACATCTTAGTTTTAATATCCTAAGCCCATGATCTTATTGTGTCACCGTTGTCAGACTTTCCAGATTTCTGATCAAAGAGTGACATGAAAGTCGAGGGACATTCTGTGACATTCTAAGGCAGAAATAGACCAGGTGGTCAAGCAAGCAACAGGCATAGAGAAATGGAGTCTTCCGCCGAAGAGGTTTACCTGCTCAAGACAGTCATGACGAACTCAGATGCAACGGAGAGATCTTCGGCTCATTGGGAAAGCTGAGTATCACTATATATGTGACTAACTTAATTTCAGCCTTAAAAAAACTTATAAAGGTATTGTCTATTCCCACAATTCCGAGATTGTACATCCTGAAAATTTTGGAGTGCCCTTAGGTATTATCTCGATACACTGAGATAATCCTAAAATAACATTCGCAGACGCATTAGATAGGGCATTTTATACTGTAGCGCGCGCTTTTTGTAATTCGGTTGCATTAATGAGCATGTTCAATTTTGTGTAATAAATTTGTACATACAAACAAGTGGGCTCCTGCAAAATATATATATCAAATATCTAAGATCTTCGCCATAGAAGTTAGACTCCTGTTCAAAGGTATCAAGCAGATGTGATATCAAGACTTTTAACGTCTAGGTTCGAGGTGATGTCGGTCCGTGGGATACCCGCAACGAGCTTCCGTTAAATGCGAAGGGCAATTTTGTGATGCATGCCCCAAGGTCACATGTGAATATCTGCCATTCAAGAAGAAGAAATTTATGCAAGAAGACGAGCCGACCTGGAGAAAAGACTCGAACATTGGTCGCTACCGAATGCGTAAACGCAGAAGGAAGTAGCGCAGGGATCGTCCCAGGCCAAATAGGGGTTCACCTATTCTTGATGAGATGAACACGACAAATGCGTTCGAATGTAAACTGGATTGATCGCTCAAAAAAAAAAAAGAAAAAAAGAAAAAGTCAAAATAAAATAAAATTTAAAAATTTAAAAATCTTTCTGCCGCTATATATCCATCAATGCGTAAAATTAGTCATGATAATCAGATTAACAGATCCGAAATGAGGACAGCTCTCCACACATTGTCTTCTGCTCCCGAATCTCTCCTTCGAATTTGAGAATGGTTATCTAAAGTGTCTGCGAAAAAATTTCCAGTGGACCTACCTACGACGTGCCTCCAGAGATAGGATTGAACGACGGAGTGAACGATCCACCCTGCGCAACCGGCCAGCTGAGACTCGTGCCTTGATACCGTTGTGGATCTCCAAATACTGCCGAAATGGGACAATTTATCCTTCCCGCTTCGCTGATAAATTCCGAGACTGCCTCTCCGACGTCAACTGTCGCCTGTCGTAAATCATGTTCGAGAAGAATCATGGGTTCCCCAGATTCGATGAACCCTTGGACCGTGTTGACAACCGAATCGTAGGTAAAGGCCGGATCCGATCCAATCTGCCAATCATTCGAATCTTCGGTCCATAGAACCGCCTGCTACATGAGATCATTCATCAGAGAATGTAGGAATACCGTGAGTCCCAATTGTGCAGCGACAGCCCGAACTTCATCATTTATGTTTCCGTATGGCGGCCGGAAGAGTTTGGGGGTTTGTCCGATCGCAGAATGAATGGCGTAGATCGTCCATGCTAATTCAGCGTATACTTCTTCCGGCGAAAGGGCCGTCAAGTCTGGATGCGACCACGTATGGATCGCAATCTCGTGGCCTGAGGCATATTCTCGTTGCGTGAGCGGATAATTCTGAACAATTTGTGTTCCTATTTCGAAAAATGTATTCTTCTGATTCACCGAATCCAAGTAATCCAAAAGTTCGTGCGTTACGTCCGTTGGTCCGTCATCAAATGTTTGACAGAATTCTAATTTCCCTTGTTAATACCAAAGACAATCGGGGCGGGGTGGGGCTGGAGGGACCATTTCCACCCGGTGGCGCTATGATATCGCCGTTGATCGCAGTGGCCGAAGGATTAAACAATGCCGCCATATTGGGCGTGAAAGGCGGTGTAATCCATGGATCCGGCCAATCCGATAACCCAGTGAGGTCTGCAATCGCCGGTGGGAACGGGAGCCCAATCCCCGCTCCATCAGCAGGATACGAAAACGAAGTTTGATCTGTCGGAGCCAATTCCTGCGCGATCGCCACAGTCGCGAGGGCGAGCCACATCACGTTTATCCACATATCTAAGCAATCCTTGGAGTTTATTGTCGGCTAGAGCAGAGGATTATAACGTTGGATCAACAGAAGGCGATTGTTTTGCAAATTGTCGAGTAACGGGGCAATGGGGCGTTTTTGTCCACTGACAACAGCGGAGGCGGGCCAGTGGCTGGACGAAAGGATGGCTCGTGCCTCCGAATATATGCAAGCCCCAACCACCATAACCTTCATTACGCAAGGCAAGGTTGCCTATAGCGTCAGGATATACTGGGTAAAAGCGGGGCCACCCCACGTCCAAGCTCGGGGATAAAATGACACCATAGCAAAACCTTGATTCCAGGGGCTAATTCCGGAAATAGGTTAAATGGCGCAGCCCCCCTGTTCCGCCTTGGGCTATAATTGGCTATTATTATATATAGCAAACGGGATGACGCGCGTCGACACGTCTAATGAGTCGAAAACGATTTGGCCGGCGGAGAAGTGTGGCTGGATAGGGATTTAGGACGGATCGTTTCTCCGAGGAATAGGAACATTCACTGAGCATCCGATGTCTATGAAAGGGCTGGGAGAGGGGCTTAGATTACATGCCCCATGGGGTGGGCGGAGCAAACTTTCCAAACCGAGGAAACCACTCACGTGGACGTGGTCCGAAAATAATGTTTACTAAGTTTCCCAACAGGCGTTTTGGACACATTTCGGGAAACTTGAGGCATGCCGTACGATAATCCCATTACATCATATAAATACATGTTATCCGCAGAGCAAAATTTGCGGGTTACTAATTTTAGAAACCTCGACTCCGCCAGGAATCCCAAATCGAAATCGCCGAATTGAGCATGGTCTCATCATGCATATGAGGGCGATATGTAGTGGAAATATCAGCCGTAGGGAATGACAATACACGCAGCCGAGATAGGTCAAGTTTCAAAAGTGCACTCCATCCCACGGCGTCCATCTCCGTGGACACAGCCACCAGGTATTTTTCTCGAAAGCACAAAATGGTTGCCGTTATCGAGCCGTATGTTTTAAATCATGCATTTTGACAAATGTTTATCGTGAACTATTGCACAGACGGGTCTTTGATGAAGATGTACTCCCTGGTACTCTCGCCAAATTGCACCATATCCTCCGACTGAATCTCGACATACCGCCTGGCATCCACTTTAACGCCATTTAATACGGTGCCATTCGTCGAATCTAAATCAAGGATATAAGGTCTGATGACCTTTGATACATCTCCGAATTCATTCTTGACCGAGACTTGGCGGAATTGGATCACGGCATGCTGTTTGCTGCACGATGAATGATCAACAGGGACATCAGCGACCTACATAACGATCAGCGTCGCCATTAGGGAAGGCGAGACTTACATTTCGATCTCTGCCGACAAGAAAACTAGATTGTGAATCAAGTCCAAAATTATCCACTTCGTTCCCATTCTTATACACAAATACCCGCCATCCCCGCCCCTTTTTCGCCTCGGGTGGTTCGTGATATTTCAACACAGTGCCGTTTTTCATATTTGTCGCGGCAGCCAATAAGCCCGACAATCCATAATTCGGTTTCTGTTTTTCCTTGGGCGGTGGTGAGGGTGGACGGGGTGGACGTGCTCGATCGTATGCAAGGTCATGTTGGTGTTGGCCCCAGGGCGAGGGGGACCGGGAGTGACGGGGCGAAGGTGAGAGTTCTCGTTTGATTCGCGGGCGTTTGGAGTAAGGACTTTGCGAGCGTTGGTGGCGGGGGGAGCGGCCTTGTCTTCGGTCGTGGGGGGGAGGAGGCGGGGAATCGTCTTCGCGTTTTATTCTGTCGCGCGAATTGCGTTGTCGGGAATGTTGCCGTGGCGAATGTGGTTCTCTGTTGTCTCTGTCATCTCTTCTTCGTTCTCTGTCCCGTTCCCGCTGTCGTCCACGATATCTGTCCCCGTCTCTGTCCCTCTCTCGATCGTTTCTCGACCCTCGTCGTTCTTCCGTCTGCGGCATTGAAGAATGCAACAGGCGGACTTTCGCAAATATGTATGGTTCACAATTGGACGCAAATCATTACCGTAAATAGAAAAACAATTAATCTTTTGCTGGTAAAATTTACCGATTTACAGATTTCTGGGCAGCGGCTCCAAGCCTGGCCGCGTTCGGAATCGACAGAGCTGCGCGAGCGAGCACTCGGACGTTTGTCCGCATCTACGGGCAATGGGTTCGTCTGTGCCTGCACAGATTCCACAGGACCATTCGCACAAGCAGCTGCTCTTTGATATGCCGTCCCCCGCGTTGACAGTTGCCTG
>Ga0335081_10006609_pt1 | contig 18481 bp, 14 predicted proteins | sample Lox_Sample_35_FD_206713 | JGI IMG/M metagenome (GOLD analysis project Ga0335081, IMG submission 206713) | Soil microbial communities from Loxahatchee National Wildlife Refuge, Florida, United States - Lox_Sample_3.5 | ecosystem: Environmental > Terrestrial > Soil > Wetlands | place: USA...
ACCATCTGGGTTTTCACCTTGCGCGCGCGCCACTTTTCGAAAGCCGTGTCGATGCCGCGCAGCACCGCTTCCAGCGGCACCTCGGCGTTCTTCCACGATTCCACCAGCGCCCAATCGAGCGGCGACATCAGAAACAAAGAGGTGCCGCGCGCCCGCTGGAAGTGTTCTTCGATCTCCGTAAAATAATTGAAATAATTCACGGCCGTTCGCGGCCACCCCGGCTGCGTTCCCAGATCATCTGCAGCCCTTCCAGCGTGAGGTGTTCGTCCACGATCTTGAGAAAGCGCGAGCCGCTGACGATCATGTGCGCCTGCCCGCCGGTGGCAATGGTCTTTGTGTCCGGGCCCATCTTTTCGATGATCCGTTCCAATATCCCGTCGATCATTCCCACCGCACCGTAGAACAAGCCGGATTGCATGCTGGCTACGGTGTTGGTGCCGACCACGTCGCGCGGGGCGCGGAAGTCCACCAGCGGCAGCCGCGCCGTGCGCGAAAACAGCGCTTCGATGGCGATCCCGATCCCCACCGCGATGGCGCCGCCCAGGTATTCGGCCTCGCGCGAAATCACGTCGAAGTTGATGGTGGTGCCGAGGTCGACAATGACGCACGGGCCGCCATATTTATAGAACCCGGCAACGCCGTTCACCAGGCGATCGGCGCCCACTTCGTTGGGATTATCGTAACGGATCGTCAATCCCAGGTCGGTGCGCGGGCCCACGAACACCGCTTCGGTGTGGAAATAGCGCTCGGTCATGAACGCCAGCGTGGTATCGATGGGCGGCACCACGCTCGAGATGATGATGCCATCCACCGCCGCGATATCCAGGCCGGCCGGTTCGAAAAGATTGTGTAGCAGGATACCCCATTCGTCGGCGGTCTGTTCCTGGACCGTGCGCAGCCGCCATTGGCAGAGCAGCTTGCGATCTTCAAAAGCTCCGATCGTGATGTTACTGTTGCCTGCGTCAAGAGCCAGCAGCACGTACGCCTCCCGCAAGAATCAGGGTATCGGTTCCGTCGTCTTTTCGCACGATCAGGAAGCCGGCGGCGTTCAGTCCAACGGTGATACCTTCCACTACCCCCTCGGGCTGGTGCACCACCACGCGCCGGCCTGCCGCATAGCTGGAGGCGTGCGTGAAGAGGCGGAGAATGGTTTCGGTGTCCTCGGCAAGGAAAGCGGGGACGGAACGAAGCAGCGCCACAAGGATCTCTTCGCGCGGGAATTCGCGCCCCGCGTGCATGCGCAGCGACATCGCCTCCAGTTCGGCCGGCAGCGACGGTTGATTCACGTTGATGCCGATTCCCGCGATCGCGTTCTCGTCCACCAGTTGCACCAGGATGCCCGCCAGCTTTTTGTTATCCAGCATTACGTCGTTCGGCCAGCGCAAGTCGCAGGCAATGCCCGTGGAGCGTGCGATGGCTTCGGCCGTCGCCAGCCCCAACGCCAATGTAAGCACGGGCGAAGGATCGAGCACCAGCGAGCAGTAAATGCCGTTGCCCGGCTCGGAGTGCCAGGAATGGCCATGACGTCCCAGGCCGCCTGTCTGCTCATCGGCCAGAACCACCGAGCCGCGCGGTAGCCGGGCCGCCGCATGCATGGTGGAATCGATGGTGGCGTAGTAGTCGATCGGGCATTCCGGGAATTCGGCGCGCAGCCGCGCAATATTCAAACTATCGTTCCGCATACCAGAAATTGCAGCCGCGTGGGGCAGGATGGCATCCTGCGCGCCGGTTGGTAACCGGCGCCCGCCGGAGGCGGGTTGCCATCAGATCAGCTCCAGCCGGAAGCTGATGTCCACCGCTTCGGCGGAATGCGTGATGGCGCCTGAGGAGACGAAGTCGGCGCCCGTCTCGGCGTAAGCGCGCACGTTTTCCAGCGTGATCCCGCCCGACAGCTCCACCTTGGCCCGTCCGGCGATTTCGGCGATCCATGCGCGCGCCTCGGCGGGCGTGAGGTTGTCCAGCAGCAGGTGCCCGGCGCCGGCCTCGAGCGCTTCCCGCAATTCCTGGCGCGTGCGCACTTCCACCTGAATCTCCAGGTGTTTGGCGCGCGCCCGTTCTATGGCCGCCCGCACGCCGCCCGCCGCCGCGATATGGTTGTTCTTGATCAGGATGGCGTCAAACAAACCGAGCCGATGATTGGTGACGCCTCCCGCCAGGGCAGCCGCCTTTTCCAGCAGGCGCAGCCCGGGCGTGGTTTTGCGCGTGTCCAGAACCTTGCAGCCGGTGCCCGCCACGGCGTCGGCAAAGCGGCGCGCGTGGGTGGCCACGCCGCTCAGCCGCTGCAGAAAATTCAGCGCCACGCGCTCGCATTCGAGCAAGGTGCGCGCCTGCCCGCGCACCGTGGCGATGGTTTCATCGGCGGCGCACCACTCGCCCTCTCGTTTCAGAAGGTGCAGTTCGTCCACGCCGCCGCGCTCCTGGTAAATGAGGCGCAGCAGTCCCACCCCGGCCAAAACCAACGGCTGGCGCGCCAGGAATTTTCCGGCGGCGTGCTGCGCGGCCGGAACGCACGCCTCCGAGGTCACATCGCCCGGACCGATGTCCTCCTCCAGCGCGCGGCGTACCACCTCAATCGTCATAAAGCGCTGTTGAGCTTGTCCGACTGCGACCGGTAATCGGCCAGCTTTTGCCGCATGCCATCCACCACGTGGGCCGGAGCTTTGTTGAGGAACTTCTCGTCCCCTAGCTGGCGTTCCAGGTTCGCGATATTCTTTTCCACCTGTTCGCGTTCCTTCTCCATGCGCTTGCGCTGTGCGTCCTCCTGCGTTTTGGGCAGGTGCAGCACCAGGTCGAATTCGGCGGTTGAGCGGATGGCGGCCGCCTTCGGCGCGGCCTCCGCTCTGAATTCCAGGCTGACGTTGGCCAGCTTCTTGATGGCCTCGGCGTGGCGCTGCGCCACTTCCAGCCCCGTGCCGCGCGAATACAGCGCCCCTTCGAGCGGCTGCTTCGGATCCAGCTTGGCTTCCGTGCGCAGCGTGCGCGCCATGGTCACCACTTCCTGCAGAATCTCGATTTCACGCTCTGCCACCAGGTCGGCCAGTTCCTTGCGATACCGTGGGTAGGGTGCCACCGCGATGGAAACGGGGCGCGTGTTGCGGTCCGTCGCCAGCCGTTGCCACAATTCTTCCGTAAGAAAAGGCATGGCCGGATGCAGCAGCCGGAGAGCGCTCTCGAAAGCCGCCAGCGTGTTGCGCCAGCCGGGTGTCAAGCCTGAGTTCTCGCGGAAATGCAATTTCTTCAGCTCCAGGTACCAGTCGCAGAACTCGTGCCAGAAGAAGTGCCACAGCACTTGTGCGGCTTCGTGATAGCGGTGTTGCTCGATGGCGCGGTTCACCTGCTCGGTGCAACTGTTCAGGCGGCTGAGAATCCACCGGTCTTCCATCGGGACCGCCAGCGTCACGGGGTCGGCCTGAGGTAGAAACTGCTCCAGGCTCTCGGGCACCCACGGCTCCACGCCCGACCGCTCCATGTTGAGAAACAGGAAACGAGCGGCGTTCCAGATCTTGTTGGCGAAGGCGCGCGAGCTTTCCATACGCTCTTCGGTGAGCACGATGTCGGTGCCCGGCGCCGCGCCCTGCAGCAGCGCCATCCGCACGGCGTCGGTTCCATATTGATCGTTGACGATCAGCGGGTCGATGGTGTTGCCGCGCGTCTTCGACATCTTCTGCCGCTCGGCATCGCGCACCAGCCCGTGAATGTAGACCTGGCGGAACGGCACCTCGCCCATGAATTCCAGCCCCAGCATGATCATGCGCGCCACCCAGAAGAACAGGATGTCGAAGCCGGTGATGAGCAGCGAAGTGGGATAGAAAGTGGCCAGGTCTTCGGTGGCGTCGGGCCAGCCGAGCGTGGAAAAGGGCCAGAGCCCGGAGCTGAACCAGGTGTCCAGAACGTCCGGATCCTGTTCCAGTTGGCTTGAACCGCAGCGCGGGCAGGTGGTGGGTGTTTCGCGCGCCACCACAATTTCGCGGCACTCTTCGCAGTGCCACGCGGGAATGCGGTGGCCCCACCAGAGCTGGCGCGAGATGCACCAGTCGCGGATGTTGTACATCCATTCGAAATACGTTTTGGCCCAGTTAGCCGGGATGAAAACGATGCGGGCGCTTTCCACCACTTCGATGGCCTTCTCGGCCAGCGGCTTGGTCTTGACGAACCACTGCGTGGAAACCAGCGGTTCCACCACCGTTTTGCAACGCTGGCATCTGCCCACGTTGAGTGCGTAATCTTCGGTTTTCACCAGCGCGCCCTGCGCTTCCAGATCGGCCAGCACGCGGCGCCGCGCTTCGAAACGGTCCAGGCCGGCGTAGGCACCGGCAGCCGCGGTCATCATGCCGTTCTCGTCGATCACCTGGATCTTCGGCAGATCGTGGCGCCGCCCCGCTTCGAAATCGTTGGGGTCGTGGGCGGGCGTCACCTTCACCACGCCGGTGCCGAACTTGGGATCGGCCAATTCGTCCAGGATTACCGGAATCTCCCGCCCCATCAGCGGCAGCTCGACGATGTGGCCATGCAAGTCGCGGTAGCGCTCGTCCTGCGGATTAATGGCGACGGCCGTGTCGCCCAGCATGGTTTCCGGACGCGTGGTGGCCACCACCACGTATCGGCCCGGCTCGCCCTTCACCGGGTAGCGCAGGTGCCACATATGGCCGGCCACGTCGGCATGGGCCACTTCCAGGTCGGAGAGCGCCGTGTGGCAGCGCGGGCACCAGTTCACCATGTACTCGCCGCGGTAGATAAGGCCTTTTTCATACAGCCGCACGAACACTTCGCGCACGGCGCGCGAGAGCCCCGGATCGAGCGTGAAGCGCTCGCGCGACCAGTCGCAGCTTGCGCCCATTCGGATCATCTGGCGCTTGATGGTGTCGCCGTATTCAGCCTTCCACTCCCACACGCGCTTTTCGAAGGCCTCGCGTCCCAGGTCGCGGCGGTCGATTCCCTCCTCGGCCAGCTTGCGCTCCACCACCATCTGTGTGGCGATGCCGGCGTGATCGGTGCCCGGCAGCCACAGCGTGTTGTCGCCCAGCATGCGGTGCCAGCGAATGGTGACATCGATTTCGGTGTGTTCGAGCATGTGCCCGATGTGCAGCGACCCGGTTACGTTGGGCGGCGGAATCACCAGCGAAAACATACGCCCGCCGGTCGCCCTTGACGAGGCGTGAAAGATGCCGGAATCGATCCACCACTGTGCCCAATGCGGTTCGAACCGCTGGGGTTCATACACCTTTTCGATTTGCATGGGGAGAATACCAATATAGCGCGAGGTGCGTGTGCGGGTTTCGGTGGTATGCACGGAATCTGAGCATACTCAGTACGGTTCGAACCAGAGTTTGGCAAACGCTTGACGCCGCCGCTCAAACCGTCTTATTCTATTGTCAGTTACTGAGAGGAGGCTTGTCTGAGCAAACCCACTGGCCTCGTGCAGGGCACGCTCGACCTGCTCATTCTTAAAGTCATCGCGCTCGAGCCCATGCACGGTTGGGCGATTGCCCGGCGTATCCGCCAAATGTCCGGCGATGTTCTCCAGGTGGGCCAGGGTGCGCTCTATCCCTCCCTGCACAAGCTGGAGCAGAACGGCTGGATCCGCGCGGAATGGGCCGCCAGCGAAAGCAACCGGCGGGCCAAGTATTACACTCTTACCAAAGCCGGCCGCAAGGCCCTGGAGCACGAAGCCGCGCAGTGGGAGCGCCTTGCCGGCGCGATCTCCCTGATCGTGCGGACCGCCTGAGCGGACCATCGTTATGCGCATTGCCGATATCGTTCGTCTCCGCATTCGTTCCCTTTTCTCCCGCACGCGTGTGGAGCGGGAACTCTACGAGGAGTTGCAGTACCACCTGGAGCGTGAGATTGAGGAATACGTCGCCGCCGGCATGAGCCCCGCCGAAGCCCGCCGCGCCGCTCTCCGTTCCATCTCGGGCCTCGAACAACGCAAAGAGGAGTGCCGCGACATGCGCGGATGGAACCTGATTGACAACCTGCGCAAGGACCTGGGCTTCGCCCTCCGCCAGTTGCGCCAGAACCCCGGATTCACCAGCACCGCCATCTTCGTCCTGGCTCTTGGGATGTGCGCCAGCCTCTCCATCTTCGCTTTTGTGGACGCGGCTCTCATCCGGCCTTTGCCCTATCGCGACCCCGCCCGGCTGGTGGCCGTCTACGAAACCAATGCGATGTTTCCACTGAGCAATCTTTCCTACCCCGACTACCTGGATTGGAAGCAGCGGAACGTGGTCTTTCGCTCGCTCGATATCTATAACGCGCGCGGTTTCCGACTAAGCACTCCCGGCGGTGCGCAGCCCGCGCGCGGCGCGCGTGTAAGCGATGGTTTCTTCCGGACCCTCGGCATCACCCCCGTCCTGGGCCGCGATTTTTACCCCGGGGAAGATCAGCCTTCCGCGCCCCGCACCACCCTTCTGAGCTACGCCGCCTGGCAGCAGCAATACGCGGGAAGACGCGACGTTTTGGGACAGACGGTCACGCTCGATGGCGAAGCGTACGTCATCGTCGGCGTGCTGCCGCGCGAGTTTCATTTCGCGCCCGTGGGCCGCGCCGCGTTCTGGGTTCCGTTTCGCGCCTCGGGCTCCTGCGACCTGCGGCGGAGCTGCCACGGCCTCTACGGCGTGGCGCGCCTCCAGCCCGGCATCTCCTTACAAGCCGCGCGAGCCAATGTGAAAGCCATCGCCGGCCAGCTCGAAAAGGAGTATCCCGGCTCTAATCGCGATCAGGGTGCGGACCTGACGCTGCTATCCGAAGGCATCGTGGGCGACGTCCGTCCCATCCTCGTCGTTTTGCTCAGCGGCGCCGGATTGCTGCTGTTGATCTCTGCCGTCAACGTCGCCGGACTGCTGCTGGTGCGGTCCGAAAGCCGCCAGCGCGAGATCGCGGTGCGCACCGCACTGGGTGCGTCATCGGCGCGCCTGGTCGGCCAGTTCGCTACCGAAGCACTGGTTCTGGCCGCGGCCGGGGGCGTGCTCGGCCTGGCCTCGGCCTCCTGGTCCATCAAGCTTCTGCAGGGACTTATCTCGGACGATTTCCTCGCCCGACTTCCCTTCCTGGACGGTCTCGGCTTGAACGGCCGCGTCGTCACGGCCGGCGTCGCCATCGCGGCCATCGCGGCCGTGTTGTTGGCGCTGCCCCCGAGTTTGCGTATCTGGTCGCCGGAATTGCGCCGCGGCCTCGCGGAGGCCAGCCGCGGCTCGGCAGGCACGGTATGGCGTCGGCTCGGTTCCCGGCTGGTGGTGCTGGAACTGGCCACCGCCATGGTGTTGCTGGCCGGCGCCGGTCTGCTTGGCCAGAGTCTGTACCGCCTGCTGCACGTGAACCTCGGGGTGCGGCCCGACCGCCTGGTCACCATGGAGGTCCACGCCCCGCGGGAGAGCTATGGGAAGGACCCGCAGGCCATCGCTCTGGCGCGGCTGGTCGCCGACCGCGTGGAAACGCTGCCCGGCGTCGAATCGGTCGGCATCGTGGAAAATGGCGCGCCCCTCAGCGGCAACGGCAACACCACCTGGTTTCACGTTGTGGGCCGGCCGTGGCATGGAGAGCACTACGACGTCGCCGAGCGCGACGTGAGCCCCGGCTATTTCTCTACCCTGGGAACCGGGCTCTTGCGGGGCCGGTATTTCCTCGCCACGGACGATGCAAGCGCGCCGCGCGTGGGCATCGTGAACCTCGCGTTCGCCCGCCGCCACTTTCCCAATGAAGACGCTGTCGGCAAACAGATCGCCAGCACCTCCACTCCGCCCGTGATCACGCAGATCGTCGGCGTTGTGGACGACATCCGCGAAGGTCCGCTGGACGCTCCCATCCCGCCGGTTCTCTACCTTCCTTTCGACCAGAGTCCGGATAACGATTTCTCCCTGGTGGTTCGCACCTCGCGGGACGAACGGCCTCTGGTTCCGCTGCTGGCGGCCACCATTCGCGCCATCGATCCGGCCATTGTTCCGCTGAAAGGCATGACCATGACGGCCAAAATTCAAGATTCGCCCTCGGCCTATTTCCATCGCTCCCTGGCCTGGCTGGTGGGAGGATTCGCCGCCATGGCCTTGCTCCTGGGTGTGGTCGGCCTCTACGGCGTAGTGGCGTACTCGGTCAGCCGGAGGAGCCGTGAAATCGGCATTCGCATCGCTCTAGGCGCGCAGTCCCGGTCCATCTATGAGCTCATACTGCGGGAAGCGGGGCGGCTGATTGCACTCGGCATTGCCATCGGCGTGGCGTGCTCGGTCGGCGCGGCCCGCCTGATGCGAGGAGTGCTTTTTGGCGTACGCTCCTGGGACGTTCCCACTCTGGCCGCGGTCGCCGGTGTGCTGGCAACGGCCGCACTGCTCGCCACTCTCATCCCCGCCCGCCGCGCCGCGTCAGTCAACCCGGTCGAATCGCTGCGCGCAGAGTAGTCGCGGGTGGCTCGCGGGCATAAAGGACCCCCTCGTGGAAAGGGCCAACGGCTACAGGTGAATTTCGGCTACGCGGTGTACTCGGCGGACGTGAATGTCCTTTTCGCGCTTCCGGGCCTGAGCGATATCGTAAGACGATTGCATCCGCATGAGAGTATCCATTTTCACGCCGAAAGCCTTCTCGATGCGTAGCGCCATATCGCCGGACAGGTCCGCCTTGCTGTTAAGCAAACTGGATAGGGCAGGCCGGGAAACGTGAAGGGACTTCGCGGCGTCCGTGACGGTAAGGCCCGCGGGTTCAATGATCTCCGTACGGATAAAATCGCCGGGATGCGGCGGGTTCTTCATGGGCATGGCTCGTGCTCCTGTTTGCTAGTGGTAGTCTTCTAAATTCAGATCGCAGACCTCGCGCTCGGCGCTGGTTAGACTGTAGCCTGTAGCTTAACACTTGTCAAGCATAGATTGCAAGCGACCCTACAGCGGTATATTCCCGTGCTTCTTCCTCGGCATTGTGTCCACTTTGTTCTCCAGCATCCTCAGCGCCCGGATCACCCGCGGCCGCGTCTCGTGCGGCTCGATCACATCGTCCACATACCCTCGCTCGGCGGCCACAAACGGATTGGCGAAGCGCTCGCGGAATTCCTCGATCTTCTGCTGCCGCACGCCGTTCTGGTCGGCGGCGGCGGCCAGCTCGCGCCGGTAAACGATGCTCACCGCGCCTTCCGGGCCCATCACCGCGATCTCCGCGCTCGGCCACGCTAAATTAATGTCCGTGCGAATGTGCTTCGAGCCCATTACGCAATACGCGCCGCCGTATGCTTTGCGCGCAATCACCGTGATCTTCGGAACGGTCGCTTCGGCAAATGCGTAGAGCAGCTTGGCCCCGTGGCGGATGATGCCGCCGAATTCCTGCGCGGTGCCGGGCAGAAATCCCGGCACGTCTTCGAAAGTGAGCAGCGGAATGTTGAACGCATCGCAGAAACGCACGAAACGCGCGCCCTTCACCGACGAATTGATATCCAGCACACCCGCCAGAAACGCCGGCTGGTTGGCCACAATCCCAATGGACCGGCCGGCCATGCGCGCGAAGCCCACCACCAGGTTCTTCGCCCAGTGCTCGTGTACTTCGAAGAATTCCCCCTCGTCCACCACCCGGTGGATCACATCCTTCATATCGTAAGGCTGGTTCGACTCCTGCGGCACCACGCTGTCCAGCGCGGCGTCCATGCGGTCGATGGGATCGTTGGTCGGCCGCCGCGGCGGGTCTTCGCGATTGTTCTGCGGCAGGTAGCTCAGCAGTTCGCGAATCATGCGCACGCATTCGCTGTCGTCGGCGGCAATGAAGTGGCCCACGCCGCTCACCGAATTGTGCGTCTGCGCGCCGCCCAGTTCTTCCTTGGTGACGTCTTCATGCGTGACGGTCTTGATCACTTCCGGACCCGTCACAAACATGTAGCTGGTGTGGTCCACCATGAAGGTGAAATCGGTGATAGCCGGCGAATAGACGGCCCCGCCCGCGCACGGGCCCATGATGGCGGAAATCTGCGGCACTACGCCGCTCGCCAGCGTGTTGCGCAGAAAAATATCGGCGTAGCCGGCGAGCGAAACCACGCCCTCCTGAATGCGCGCGCCGCCGGAATCGTTCAGTCCGATGACGGGCGCGCCGGTCTTGAGCGCCAGGTCCATGATCTTGCAAATTTTCTGCGCATTGGCCTCGGAAAGCGACCCGCCGAAAACCGTAAAATCCTGCGCGAAGACATAAACCACGCGCCCATCCACGCGTCCATAGCCGGTCACGAAGCCGTCGCCGGGAATCACCTGCTCGTCCATGCCGAAATCGCGGCAGCGGTGCGTCACCAGCTTGTCCAGTTCTTCGAACGTGCCCTCGTCCACCAGCAGGTCGATGCGCTCGCGCGCCGAAAGCTTGCCTTCCTTATGCTGGCGGGCGCGGCGCTCGGCGCCTCCGCCCTGCTCGGCCGCCTGGTGTCGGCGCCGCAGTTCTTCGAGCCGGTCCATATCGGGACTATTGTAGAGGTTGGAAGCGTCCGTCGGGCAACAGGTTGTAGCGGCGCCCGCGCCAGAGGATGGTGTTGCCGAAGAATCCGCCGATCCACGTCAGCAACGCCACCACATCCTGCAGCGGCAGCAGCCACCAGAAGCGGCGCGTCAGGCGGTCCCGCAGCGCCAGTTCGGCGGCGGCCCAGGCAGCGGCCGCGCGGCACGCCACCGCGGCCGCCGCCAGGGGCCACCAGGCAGGCTCCGTCATCCACATCAGCAGCGCCAGGGGAACCGGGTTGGTGAAGATCTGCCCCAGGTAACCCCAGGGGCGCGACCGCCGCGTGCTGCGATTCCACCGCAGCCGGTGCTTCATGTTCGCGCCCAGCCGCTGCGCCCCGATGCGGTGCTCAATCACGTACGACGAAAGAATCACGCCATCGCCGCGCTCCGCCGCCAACTTACCCATTACGAAATCTTCGGCCAGATAGTCCTTCACGGCATCGAAGCCGCCAATCCGCTCCAGGGTCTCGCGGCGCGCGGCAATCGTGGGTCCCAGCGCAAATCGCATTCCATCCAGCAGCCGCGCCACCAGCACCCCCGTCATGAACTCGGTGTTGAGCCCGAGCGCTTCCAGCAGGTTCCAAAAACTGTGGCCGGGCACCGCGCGGTAAGGACAGGTGGCCAGCCCCACGCGCCCGTCCTGAAATTCGCGGGCGATGGTTTCAAGCATGCTGCCCGTGACGCGCACGTCGCTGTCCGCCATCACCACCAGCGAGTGACGCGCTGCGGCCAGCATGCGGTCCAGGCTGTACACCTTGGCGTTCGCATACGGCGGCTCGCCCGTCACCAGCAGCCGGGTGGGAACCGCGGGATATTGCGCCCGCAGCTTCTCGACCAGCGCGATGGCCGGGTCTTTGGGGCTGCGCACGGCAAAGAGAATCTCGAAATCGGTATAGCGCTGCTCGAAAAAGCTGCGCAGATTCTCTTCCAGCCCGTCGTCCACGCCCGCCAGGGGCTTCAAAACACTGATGGGAGTGGCTTTCCCTAACTCCGGCGGCCTTACCGCGCGGTAGCGCAGCGCGGCCACCACCGCAAGCACGCCATAAACCAGCGAGCCCGCCAGCAGCACCGCCAGAAGAAAGGAGACCACGGCCCTAATTTAGCATCCGGCACGGGCCCGATTTCACCGCGAAGCAGCGGCGATACTAAAGATAGTCTCCTCGTGAACCAGACTGTCAGAATAGAGAGAAGCATGAAGCATGTCGTAGTCGGAACCGCCGGCCATATCGACCATGGCAAGACCGCGCTGGTGAAGGCGCTGACCGGCATCGATGCCGACCGGCTCGAGGAAGAGAAGCGGCGCGGCATCACCATCGATCTGGGGTTCGCGCATCTCGACCTTTCGCCCACGCTGCGCCTGGGCTTCGTGGACGTTCCCGGCCATGAGCGCTTCGTCAAGAATATGCTGGCGGGCGTGGGCGGCATTGACTGCGTGCTGTTCGTGGTGGCCGCCGACGAATCGGTGAAGCCGCAGACCCGCGAGCATTTCGAAATCTGCCGCCTGCTCGGCATCCGCCGCGGCGTCATCGCCCTCACCAAGTCCGATCTCGCCGATCCCGATCTCCTCGCCCTGACTCGCCTCGAGGTGGAAGAACTGGTGGCCGGTTCGTTTCTGCAAAGCGCCCCCATCGTGCCCGTCAGTTCGGTCACGGGCGCCGGGCTGGACGACTTGCGCCAGGCGCTGGCGAACGTCGCAGCCGCGGTGACCCAGCGCAACGCCGCGGCGTGGTTCCGGCTGCCCATCGACCGCGTCTTTTCCGTCAAAGGATTCGGCACCGTGGCCACCGGCACGCTGATTTCCGGCTCCGTCGGCAAGGAGCAGGAAGTCGAGCTCTATGGCGCTCGTCCTTCGCGCCGGCTGCGCGTACGCGGCGTCCAGGTGCACGGCTCCCAAACCAGCCGCGCGGTGGCCGGGCAGCGTACCGCGCTCAACCTGGCCGATATCGAACCGTCGGAGTTGGAGCGCGGAGACGTGCTCGCCGAGCCCGGCCGATTCCGCGCCGTAAAACAAGTCGAGTGTCGGCTCGAACTCCTGCGCTCGGCCCAGCCGCTCAAGCAGCGGGCGCCCTTGCACTTTCATGCGGGGACGGCGGAAATAGAAGCCGAGGTGCGGCTGCTGGAACAGGCCGCGCCGCTCGCCCCCGGCTCCTCCGCCTACGTGCGCTTCGTGCTGCGCGAGCCCGCCCTGCTGCTGCCCGGCGACCGGTTCATCATCCGCCGCTTCTCTCCCGTGGTGACCATCGGCGGCGGCGTGGTGCTGGATGTCGAGCGCTCGCCGAAATCGGCGGACGTGCGCGCGCGCCTGGACGTGCTGGTGGGTTCCGACACCGCCGCGCGCGTCGCCCTGTTGGTGTGCGAAGCCGAATTTGGCCTGGGAATGGCCGATCTGGTGGCGCGCACTGGCTTGGCCGAGGCCGAAATTACGGCTGCCGCCGCGCGCGCTCCGCTGGTCGCGCTGGCCCACCCGCAGCCCTGGTATGTGGACCGCGCCTGGTTCCACTCGGCGCGCGACCGGCTGGTGAAGGCCGTGCGCGAATTTCACCGCGCGCAGCCCATGCTGCCCGGCGTCCCCCGCCAGGATTTGCGCAGCCGCCAACTGCCGGGCGCGCCCCCCTTCCTGCTGGATGCGCTGCTGGTGGCGTCGAACGAACTGGCGGTGGAAGGCGAAACCGTGCGCCTGCGCGGCCACGCGCCCGTGCTCAAAGAGGACGAAGAGCAGGCGCGCTCCGCCATCGAGCGTGCTTTCGAGCAGGCCGGCCTGGCCACCCCGGGCGTAGCCGAAGTGCTTGCCAAATCGGGAGTGGAAGCACGGCGCGCGCGTACCCTGCTCGAAATCCTGCTGCGCGAGAAGCGCCTCGTGCGCATTAGCGAAGAGCTGGTGTTTCATCAATCGGCGCTGGAAAAGCTGCGCGGCGAGCTGGGCGCGCGCCGCCCCGCCCGCTTCAACGTCGCGGCCTTCAAGCAATGGACCGGCATTTCGCGCAAGTACGCCATCCCCTTGCTCGAATATCTCGACCGCGCGCACGTCACCCGCCGCGAGGGCGATGAGCGTCTGATATTATGAGGCGTAAATGCTGCGGTTTTGGAAACAGCGCCTGAGCCCCTCGCCGCTGGGCCATCTGGAGAACACGGTGATGGAGATTCTGTGGGAGCACGGCGCCTCCAACGTGCGCGACGTCAGCCAAAGGCTGGCGCGCCCGCTGGCCTACACCACCGTCATGACTACCCTCGACCGGCTATATAAGAAAGGCCTACTCGACCGCCGGAAGGAGGACCGCGCCTTTGTCTACACGCCGCTCTTCACCCGCCGTGCGTGGGACCAGAAGCGCGCCGGCGACTTCATGGCCGGTTTCCTGGCCGGGCCCGAAGCCGGGCGCGACCTGTTGGTTTCCTGCCTGGTGGACGCGGCCGGCGAGCACGATGCCTCCCTGTTGGATGAGCTCGAAAAACAGATCCGGCTGAAGCGCAAGCAATTGCGGCGGAGGCAGGCATGACCCTGTCCTACGCCTGGCGGCTGGTTTGCCTTTCGTGCGCGGTCTTCTTTCTCATCCACCTCGCGGTGGGAGCGGCGGTGGCTCTCGGCGCTCCCGCGGCTATCCGTCTGGCGGAGCGCTTCTCGCCGCGCCGCGCCGCCGGTTTTTTGCTCTGGCTGCGCCTGCTGCCAGCCATGTCGGCCGCGGTGGTGGTGGCGGCGGTGTGCGTGCCCAGCTATCTTTGGCTGGAACCGAACGCCGGTGTGGAACACGTCGGCTCCGCCTGTCTGGCCGCCGCCGTTCTCGGGTCCGCTGTCTGGATTTTCGGCGGCGTTCGCGCCGGTCGCGCCGCCCTTCGGTCGCGACGCTTGGTGCGCCTTGAGCAGCCTTGCCTGGCGCTGGCCGGTTTCCTGCGGCCGCGGCTGATCGTTTCGCCCGCCGTGCGCGCCGTGCTGACGGCCGAGCAATTCGAGGCCGCGCTCGCTCACGAACGGGCCCATTGGGCTTCGCGCGACAACCTCAAGCGCCTTCTTCTGCTGCTGGCGCCCGGCCTGTTGCCGTTCTGCCCCGGCTTCGGCCGGATGGAGCGCGCCTGGCGCCGTTTCACCGAATGGGCCGCCGACGATAGCGCCGCGGCCGGCAGCGCGCGCCGGTCCCTCTCGCTGGCTGCCGCGCTGGTTCGTGTGGCGCGTCTGCAAACACGGCCGGTGGTGTTGCCGCTCGCCACATCGCTCCTGGGCGAAGGCCCCGATCTGGCCGCGCGCGTCACCCGCCTGCTCCACCCCGCGCCGCGCCGCGCCACCGCTGAGCGAAGCGGCCTGCCGTTGGGCGCGGCCGCCGCATTGGCTGCCGCGTTTGGCGCCATCCTGCTTCACCCGGCAACCTTGGGCGCCGCTCACCGGCTGCTCGAACGGCTCATGGAATAGATTGCGTCAACAGGAGGTTCCCACAATGACCGGCGTGACACATCGCCAACTCTCCAGACCGAGGATTCAGCGCCTTGCCATCGGCGCCTTGTTCCTTATGCTCCCTTGCGTAACCGTGGCGCAGCCCGGAAGCGCGCCCCGCCCCCAGGGGCAGAACCCCAACGGCATGCACGTGTACCTCTGGGCGGGTTTAAAATCGCACGGCGCGGGCCAGCATGACTATCCCCAGTTCCTCGCGGACTGGAGCAAGCTCCTCACCGAGCACGGCGCCGTCGTGGATGGCGCTCTGCATGCCCCCGCCACCGGCGATCTCGAACATTCCGATGTCGTCGTGATCTACAAAGGCGATGCCGGGTATCTGAGCGACGCCGAAAAAGAAACGCTCGAAACGTTCGTCAAACGCGGCGGCGGTCTGGTCAGCTTCCACGACTCTCTGTGTGGCCCGGACCCCGCCTATCTTGCCACGCTGTTGGGCGGCGCCAAAAAGCACGGCGAGGTGAACTATACCTTGGACGCTCCCGTCCCCTACACGGTCGTCGATAAATCGGACCCCATCATGAAGGACATGTCCGATTTCACCATCTTCGATGAAGCCTTCTTCAAAATGACGTGGTCCCAGAGCCCCGCCATCCACGTGCTGGCAACCGCTAAGATTGCGCCCACTCGCTGGTCCGGCGAACACACCGGCGAAGCCGTGCCCCAGCTCTGGACTTACGAACACACCCTCCCCGGCGGCCAGCCCGCCCGCGCCTTCGTCTGGATGCAGGGCCACACCTATGCCGATTTCGCCAATTACCAGATTCAGCGAACCCTGCTTCGCGGCATCGCCTGGGCCGGAAAGCGCCCGGTCGACGAGCTCGTCATCTATGTAGCCCCTCCCCGGCCCACGCCTGCCGGCGGCCGCGGCCAGTAGCATAGTGGGGCAGGATGGCATCCTGCGGCCGAGTGGCACTCGGCCCAGCGCCCAGCGCACGTAGTACGCTGCCGAGCATTCCTCCTTCCCCGCGGTACAATGGTAACGTGCTCCGCTTCGCTGTTCCGGCGGTTCTCGCGCTGGCCGTCTGTTCATCCGCGCAAAGTGCTTTCTTCCCCCTGAAGGACATCCGGCCCGGCATGCACGGCGTCGGGCGCACGGTTTTTTCGGGCAATCGCATCGACGAGTTCCAGGTGGAAATCCTGGGCGTGCTGGATAACATCGGGCCCAAGGAGTCGCTCATTCTGGCGCGCCTCTCGGGCGGTCCGTTGGAGCACACCGGCGTCATGCAGGGGATGAGCGGCAGCCCGGTCTATATCGACGGCCGCCTGGCTGGCGCGGTGGCCATGGCATTCCCGTTTTCCAAGGATCCCATCGCAGGCATCCGGCCCATTGAGGACATGGTGAGGGCCGGCGCCATGGCTGCCGGGCCCGCTCCGTCGGAGAGGGCGCGCGCCGCGCGGCCTGCCCCCGTGGCGCTGGCCGACCGCGACGTGATTCACGCGCTGCCCAGGCCGCAAGAGTTGCTCTCCGGCGATTCGCGCATGATCGATATCGCCACCCCGGTGAATTTCGGCGGGTTCAGCCGCGCCGCCCTCGAAGCCTTCGCGCCCCAGTTGCGCGGCTTGGGCCTGGAGCCGCGCCAGGGTATCACCGCCGGCGCCAAAATCCAGCCGGGCATGGGGAATCCAGCCGATCTGAAACCCGGCTCCATGATCAGCGTCCAGCTCATGTCCGGCGATCTGAGCGTGGGCGCCGATGGCACCGTCACATACATCGACGGCACCCGCGTCTATGCCTTCGGCCATCGCTTCCTGGCCGTGGGTTCCACCGCTCTGCCCTTCGCCCGCGCCGAGGTCATCACCCTCCTTCCCAGCGTCAATACCTCGTTCAAGCTTTCCAGCGCCAAGGAATGGATGGGCACCATCAATCGCGATGGCGATACCGCGCTTGCCGGCGAGCTGGGCAAGCGGCCCGGCATGGTTCCGGTTTCCATCGGCATTGTGCGCGCCGGCCGGCAGGTGGATGCCTACCAGATGCAGATGGTGGACGATGCGCTGCTCTCCCCGCTGCTGGTCCAGATGGCCGTCTATTCCGTAATCGATTCCACCGAGCGCACCTTGGGCGCGGCCAGCATCCGCGTCACCGGACAGATCGATTTTCAAAACGAGCCCGCGCCCGTGCGGCTCAACAACCTCTTTGCGGCCGATAACGGCGCGGCCCTCCAGGTTTCGCTCAACGCCGCCATTCCCATCGCCTACGTGATGCAGAGCGGGTTCGATGCCTTGCGGCTGAAACGCGTCGCTTTCCAGATCGAAGCGTTCGATCGGAAGAAGGAATTGAATATCGATAGCGTCTCGGTTTCGCGCCGCGAGGTGCACGCCGGCGACCGCGTCCGCCTTAACGTGGTGCTCAGCGGCGAAAACGGCTCGGAGACCGTGCGCGAGGTGGATTACCAGGTGCCCATCGGCGCGCAGCCCGGCCCGCTCTATTTCACCGTGGCCGATGCCGGCACCGCCAACCTCACCGACTTTCGCCAGGTGCTCACCTCCACGCCGCATAGCGCCGGGCAGCTCATCACCACCGTGAACAATCTGCACCCCAATAACAAGGCGTACGTCCGCGTGTGGCGTCCCGACGCCGCGTTCCAGCTTGAAGGCGTCGATATGCCCAGCCTGCCGCCTTCGGCCGCACTGGTGCTCGAGGGTTCCCAGCCCACCCTGGCCGGCATCAGCCAGACGCGCAATTCGCGCATTGCCGAAATGGAAATCGATGGCGGCGACATGGTGATCTCCGGCGTCAAAACGATTCAGGTAGAAGTCAAAGAATGATCCTTCCCCGCATCAAGTTCCGAGCCGCGACCGCCAGCGTCCGAGAAGCCGCGACCGTGAGGGAGCGGTTTGCCTATTGTTCAGCGCTTTCTGTTTGTCTGATCGCCGCGCTGGCTCCCGCGTTGTTTGCCAGCGGCACTGCCGCCTGGGAGATGAACTCCTACAGCGATTTCGTGCGCGGGCGCTTCCAGGGCATTTCGCTCAGCCGCGAGGGCCGCATTTCGCTGGCGCCCAAAGTGGACACGGTCTTCACCTCCGATCAGCCCGTGATCTGGAGCGTGGCCGAGGCGCCGGATGGGTCGCTCTATGCCGCCACGGGGAATCGCGGCCGCGTCTATCGCATCGATAAAACCGGCAAATCCACGCTGCTGTGGACCGCCGAACAGCCGGAAGTCTTCGCCATCGCGGTCGACCGCTCCGGTACCGTCTATGCCGGCACTTCGCCCGATGGCAAGGTTTACCGCATCCAAAACGGCACGGCTGCCGAATACTTCGCGCCCCACGCGCGTTACATCTGGTCGCTCGCCGTCGCGCCCGATGGCGCGCTTTACGTCGGCACCGGCGACCAGGGCAAAGTGTTCCGTGTCGCCCAGGCCGGGCAAGGCGAAGTCTATTACGATACCGGCCAATCCCACGTCACCGGGCTGGCGGTCGATTCGCAAGGCCGCCTGCTGGCCGGCACCGAGCCCAACGGAATCCTCTATCGCATTTCCGCCAAGGACAAGGCCTTCGTTCTTTATGACGCCAACCTGCCGGAGATTCGCGCCATCGTCCCCATGCCCGACGGCACCGTCTACGCCGCGGCGCTGGGAGGGTCGATTGCCAAACAGGC
>Ga0335081_10006611_pt1 | contig 18478 bp, 16 predicted proteins | sample Lox_Sample_35_FD_206713 | JGI IMG/M metagenome (GOLD analysis project Ga0335081, IMG submission 206713) | Soil microbial communities from Loxahatchee National Wildlife Refuge, Florida, United States - Lox_Sample_3.5 | ecosystem: Environmental > Terrestrial > Soil > Wetlands | place: USA...
GCGGCCGGGAGGAAATGCTGGCCGTGGCCCATTCGGTGGGCGATGGCCTCGGCGTGGACGTGGTAATTGATGCGGCAGGTCACTCGGCGACGCTCGAATTGGGACTTGCCGCTGTACGGCCCAAGGGTCAGATCACCAAGGTGGGTTGGGGACCGCAACCGCTCAACTTCTCTCTCGACCCACTCGTCCAGAAGGCCGTGCGACTGCAAGGGAGCTTCAGCCACAATTTCCCCATCTGGGAACGAGTGATCGCGCTGATGGCGGCCGGTCAGCTCGACCCTTCGCCCCTGGTCGGCCGCACCGAGCCGCTCTCCGGCTGGCGCGCCTGCTTCGACGACATGGGCGCGGGCCGGATTGTGAAGGGGGTTTTGTTGCCTGGAGAGTCGAAGGTCGAAGGTTGAAGGTCGAAGAGTTGGAGCATGCATTGAACGAGATTGGCGACATAGCACGAATGCTGCATGCATTGCGCATGAAGGTGGAGGGGAGAATCAGTCGAGAAGAAGGCCCGTCGAGAAGTTGAAGGTTGAACGTCGAAGGCGAGGTCTTGTTTTCACTTTTCGACCTTCAACCTTAGACTGTCGACTATTTTATGAAACTGGCAGCGTTCCCCAAATGCTACATGGACCAGCTCGTCATCGAGCGCAGTATGAGTGTGTTCGATTGGATCGAGATGGCCTCAGATCTGCCTGTGGACGGCCTCGAGCTCTATGACGGCTTTCTCGAGAGCAGTGACCCACATTACGTCGCTAGAGTCCGCTCGGCGCTGGACCGGGGGCGCATGACGATGCCGATGCTGTGCTATTCGTCCGACTTCACCAACCCCGATCCCGCAGATCGCCGCCGGGAAATCGAGCGCGAGAAGCAAGCGATCGACTTGACGGTGGCGCTCGGCGGCCGCTTCTGCCGCGTCCTTTCCGGCCAGCGCCGGCCGGAGGTTTCGCGGGCCCAGGGAATTGCCTGGGTGGTGGAGTCCATCCGCGAACTGCTGCCCTACGCGGCTAGCCGTGGCGTGACGCTGGCCATGGAGAATCACTACAAGGATAACTTCTGGAAGCATCCGGAGTTCGCGCAGAAGGGCGATGTCTACCTCGCCATCATCAGCCAGATCGAGTCGCCGTGGTTCGGCGTCCAGTACGACCCGTCGAATGCCATCCTGGCGGGGGAGGACCCCATCGAACTGCTCGAACTGGTAAAGCATCGCGTGGTCACCATGCACGCCAGCGACCGGTATCTCAAGCCCGGTCACACCCTGGAGGAATTGCGGACGGTGGAGGACGCGGTCGGCTACGCGGCTATACTCTCGCACGGCGTGGTGGGCCGCGGCCTCAACGATTATCCCCGTATCTTCAGCATCCTGCGCGAGGCCGGGTACGACGGGTGGGTCTCGATTGAAGATGGCGTCAATGGACTGGAGGAGATTCGCCAGTCGGCGGAGTTTTTGCATGGCTTGATGTAAGCTGTAGGCTGGATAAAGCGGGAAGATGAAGAGAAATCAAAAGGCAAGGGGCAAATGGCAAAGGTGAAGACGACCGATTGGCCGATTTTCGCACCGAAACCGATAGCCACCGGTCTTCACTTTTACCTTTTGCCCTTTGATGTGCTCCTAAACTTCAGGCTGCCTCGGCTCGGATGGGGCCAAAGGTGTTGTCAATCATGCGGCTGAATTCCTTCACCTTGAAGGGAAGATCGCGGTCGGCAGCCAGCGCGGCAGCTTTGATCTCGTCGATTGCGACCAGAAGCTCGGCAACGGAATCCAGTATCGCTTCCAGCGGGTACTCGACGCCAACCAGGGAATTGGGATTGTAACGGATAGCGCCCTTGAGTGCGCGCTCCAGTTTCTCCGCCGTGCGCAGGATTTCGTGGGATTTATCTACCGTAAGGTCGATATCGGACCCGGCAGCGGCGCTCGCGTAGTAGGGCGCCTCGCGGCCCAGCCACTCGAGGTCTTGCGCGAGTTGGTTGATCGTGTCCGCCATGGTCCGTTCCGTCCGTCATAACCCGTTCCACTACCTTAGATGTATCGCGTTGAGAAAAGAGATGCACTCTTGCCACAATCATTTGTTGCGAGGATGTCATTTTTTCGTCGCGGACAGATACCTTGGGAGCGCGGGCGTCCCGCCCGCTCTTGCGTGCCCGTTCACGCACCGCCGAGGCGCGGGAACCCTCACCCCCGAGGGGGTTCCGTGTGCCTCCAGATGCTCCACGGGCTGAGCACCCGGACTGCTGCCTTCTGACTGAAAACTGAAGAACTGAGACTGATGAACGGAGGAAACATGGCTGCCAAGTGGCTGTTGAAGTCGGATCCAGAGACCTATTCTTACGCTGACCTCGAGCGCGACCAACGAACGGTGTGGGACGGCGTCTCCAACAACCTCGCACTGAAGCACATTCGCAGCATGCGTAAGGGTGATAAGGCCCTGGTGTACCACACAGGTGGAGAAAAGGCGGTGGTGGGCCTCGCCCAGATTGTGAGTGATCCTTACCCCGATCCCAAGCACAAAGATGGCCGCCTGGTGGTGATGGACCTGGCGGCGGAGAAGCGGCTGGCGCGCCCGGTAAGCCTCGAAGAGATCAAGAAGAATGCCGCCTTCAAGGACTTCGCGCTGGTGCGGCTGCCTCGCCTTTCCGTGATGCCTGTGTCCGAGGAGCAGTGGGAGGCCCTGCTGGCACTGGGGAAATGAAGCCGTCAGAGGAAGTCCGAAAGCTTACGATGATCGAGCGCGTCCACGAACTCGAACTGCTCCAGCGGAATGTCGTCGCCTGCACACGCTGCCCGCGGCTGGTGCGCTATCGCGAGAAAGTAGCGCGCGAGAAGCGGCGCATGTATCGCGAAGAGACTTACTGGGGCAAGCCGCTGGAGAGCTTTGGCGACCCGAATGCAGCCCTATTGATCCTTGGACTGGCGCCCGCCGCACACGGTGGCAACCGCACCGGCCGCATGTTCACCGGCGACCGCTCCGGCGATTTTCTGTACTGCGCCCTCTACGAGGCTGGTTTCGCCAATCAGCCTGAATCGCGACGGCGCGACGACGGACTCCGTCTCAACGGCTGCTACATCACGGCGGCGTTACGTTGCGCGCCACCCGCCAACAAGCCGCTGCCCCTGGAACGGCGCAACTGCCAGCCCTATCTCGAAGAAGAACTGCGCCTGCTGCCGAAAGTCCGCGCCGTTCTCGCGCTGGGACGGATCGCCTTTGATGCTTACTTGCGCCTCGTGTACAGGGGACGAACCAGTCACCCCTCGGAGCCAGAAGCGCTGCCGCCGCGCTCGTCTTTGGCGTTCGGCCACGGCGTTAGCTACAAACTGCCGGGCGGCCTGCCGCGCCTCTTCGCCTCCTACCATCCTAGCCAGCAAAATACGCAGACCGGAAAGCTGACGCCGGCCATGATGCGCAGCGTCTTCTTGGACATCCACCGTTTTCTCGGATGATGTATACGATACTGTACACCATGGCAACGCACCTCGTGCATTGGGCGTGAGAGAAAATTGGGAGCGCAGGCATCTTGCCCACCCCTGATCCTCAAATGGTCGACACGGAAGCGAAGAGCGGGCAAGATGCCCGCGCTCCCAGCTACTCTGCCCTCAACGTCGTTGCGGGATCCACCTTTGCCGCGCGCCACGCCGGGACCCAGCAAGCGATCCCGGACACGGCCACCAGCAGCGCGACGACGCCGAGATACGTGGTCGGGTCGAGGCGCGAAATCCCGAACAGCAGGGTGATCAGCGCCTGGCTTGCGGCCGCCGCCCCCGCCAGGCCGATTGCAACGCCAAGCCAGGTCAGGGTCATGCCTTGGCGAACCACGAGCGCGAGAATGTTCCCCCGTGTCGCGCCCAGCGCGCACCGCATCCCAATCTCGTGCGTTCGCTCGTTGACGCTGCCGGAGAGAACGCCGTAGATGCCAACGGCCGCGAGCACCAGCGCGGCGACGCCGAACGCCTCGAACAGAATCAGCGCAAAGCGGCGCTCGGCCCCGGACGCGGCGAGCAGATCGTCCATGGTGACCACCTGCACGATCGGCTGGTCCTTATCCACCTGCCAGATCGCTTTTCGCACGGCAGGCGTTAGCGCGGCCGCGTCACCGCGGGCGCGGACCACCAAGGCGAGCGCATCGTCCGCGAACCACGACTGGGCGGAGGTGATGTACACAGCGTCCGGCTGGTTCTCCGCCAGGGATCCTTGCTTCACATCGCCGACGATGCCGACGACGTTGTACCACGGCCTGTCAACCGGGCCGATGTGGACGCGCTTGCCGATCGCGTCCTGCCCGGGGAACTGGCGCTTCGCCAAGGATTCGCTGATTAGTGTGGCCTGCGGTGCGCCCTCCACATCGCGCTGGTCAAGCAACCGGCCGCGCCGGAGCGGGATGCCCATGGTTTCGCAGTACCCCGGGCTCACCGCGTATCGAAACACATTGGTACCGGTGCCGGGTGGATCGTTTTCGAACTGCGCTCCGTAGATGCCAAATTGACCGTCGGTCAGCGGCAACAGGCTGGTAAATGCCGCCGCCTCAACCCCTGGAACGCGGCGCACCGCCTCCAGAGCCTGCGCGAAGAACAGGCGCCTGCGGCTGGCCCCGGCGCCCGGAGCCGCCTCGAAATCGTCGAATTGGTGACCGGACGTTTGCACCTGCATCGTGACCAGGTGTGAGGCGTCAAAGCCCGGATCCACCGCGAACAGGCTCTGGAGACTGTGCAACAGCAACCCCGCACTCACCAGCAGGACGAGGGCGAGCGCCACCTCCACGACCACGAGGGCACCGCGCGTCATTTGGTGACCACCCGCAGTGCGCCGTGAGATTCGCTGCAGTCCGGCGTACAGGTCAGCGCGGGACGCCTGTAGCGCTGGAATCAGCCCCACCGCGAGGCCGATCGAGGTTGTAATGACGATAGCGAAGGCGAGCACGACGGCGTCGACGCCGATGGCATTCACCCGCGGCAATCCGGGCGGACTGAGCGCCACTAACGCCCGTACACCGTTTGCCGCCACCAGCATCCCCAGAGCGCCGCCGATGGCTGCGAGCAATAAACTCTCCGTGAGCAGTTGCCGGATCAGCCGCGGTCGTGCCGCACCCAGCGCCATGCGCAGGCCGAGTTCGCCACGCCGCTCAGCTCCGCGCGCGAGCAAGAGATTGGTGACATTCACGCATGCGATCAGAAGCAGCAACATCACCGCGCCGAGGACGGCGAGCAGGGCGGGCTTGACGCCACGCGTGACAGCCGCCTGAAGCGGGTCGACGATCAACCCGTGCTTGAGCGAGGCCCAGGGAACTCGGGGAAACTGCGGCACCGGCGTACGTGCGATCAGGTTGAGGTCGCGGCTGGCTTCATCCCTGCTGACGCCTGACCGCACCCGCCCCACCAGACGGAGGTGATGACCCCACTCTGTCGTGTTGATATCGGTGATGTGCCACGGGTCGAGCTGCAAGGGCGACCAAATCTCGGCCGAAGGAGCGAGAACATTCTCGAATCCGCGCGGCATCACTCCAATCACGGTGTAGCGGTCGCCGTCGAGCGTAATCTCGCGCCCGACGATCGCGCGGTCGGCGCTGAAGCGGCGCCGCCACAGCCCGTCGGCGAGGATCGCCACCTTAGGCCCCTTGAACTGATTGTCGGACGGCTGGAAGCCGCGACCCAGAGCCGGCTCGACGCCCAGCGCACGGAAATAGCTCGCGCTCACGCTCTGGCCGTCGAAGCGTTCAGGCTCGGCTGCTCCGGTCATCGTGGGCTGCCAGTAATCCATCGCCGCCAATGCGTCGAAGAAATGGCTGCGCTCCGCCAGCTCACGAAAGCTGTGAAACGTTACGTCCGAACGCGAGCCCTGGAAGACGTCCCAGATCATCATGATTCGGCCGGCATGCGGATACGGCAACGGCTCGAACAGGATGGGGTCTACCGCGCTGAAGATCGCGGTGCTGGCCCCGATGCCCAGCGCGAGCGTGAGGACGGCCACGGCCGCAAATCCCGCATTGCTGCGCAGCCCGCGCACGGCATAGCGGAAGTCCTGCCAGAGGTCCTCCAGCCCGCGCGTGCCTCGCGCGTCACGGCACTCCTCCTTCACCTGTTCGGGACCGCCCAGCGCCAGCCTGGCCAATCGTCGCGCCTCCGCCGGATGGTGCCCGCGCACGATCAGGTCGCTCGCGTGTTGCTCGAGGTGAAAGCTCAGTTCCTTCTCCAGTTGCTCTTCCATTTGCTTTCGCCGCCACAGACGCTGCCACCACGTCATTTCGCACCTCCTTCCGACATCTTGAGAATCAGGCCGACGGCTTCGGTCAGCCGCCCCCAACTTGCGGCTTCCGTTTCAAGCTTTGCCCGGCCCTTCCGCGTCAGGCGATAGAACTTGGCGTCGCGCCCGGTTTCAGACTCCTGCCAGTCCGCAGTCAGAAACCCCCGGTTTTCCAGCCGGTGCAAGGCCGGGTAGAGGGATCCTTGTGGGACTTGGACCACATGCCGCGAGACCTGTTCCAGCCGCTGCGCGATGGCGTACCCGTGTACCGGCCCGAGCGCGACAACTTTCAAGATCAAGAGGTCCAACGTGCCTTGGGGAAGATCGGATTTTGACGCCATAAGTGGACACCTCGTACTTCTGCATATTACTTCAGGATGTGTAGAAGGTCAAGGTGTGGCCCAATTTGACCCATTCACCCGGGGAGGTGGACGGCACGCCTGCGCCTCAAGGAATTCGTTCACGCCTTGGTTGGGTTAGGCTGGGATCGGTTGTCCCTTCGGGCTGGGGCAAGGCAAGCGGGCTCAGTAGGAGTGTCCGGACGGAATCGCTACACTTCCAGGACCACTGGCAGCACCATCGGACGCTTGCCTGTTTCCTGGTCAAAGTGCTTGCGCAGCGCGGTGCGGATCTTTTCCTTGATCACGCCCCAGTCGCCCACCTCTTCGACATTCGATTTCTCGATGGTCCGGAGAATCACCGCGCGCGCGCTTTCCACCAAGTCCCTCGCTTCCTCCAGGGGCACGAAGCCGCGCGAGACGATTTCCGGCGGCGTTTGAAGCTGGCCGGTGTGCTCGTTGATGGCGAGAATGGGAATCACGATGCCGTCCTCGGAAATGTGGCGCCGCTCCTTGAGGATGACGTCGCCCACTTCGTCGAGGCTACCCACGTCGATGCAGACGCGGCCCACATTCACGCGCTCGCCGCGCCGCGCCCCGCGCTCGTCGAACTCCAGCACGTCGCCGCTCTCCAGCAGAAAGGACTCATTCGCCACCGCACCCACCTCGCGTGCCAGCTCGATATGCCGATAGAGTTGCCGATACTCGCCGTGAATGGGCACGAAGTATTTCGGCCGTATCAGGTTCAGCATCAACTTCAGCTCTTCTGCGCTGCCGTGCCCGGAGACGTGAACGGGCGGATTGCTGCCGTCGTGGTAATGGACGTGGGCCCCGCGGCGGTAGAGGTGATCGATCATGCGGAAGATCGGCTTCTCATTACCGGGAATGACGCGGGCGGAGATCACCACCTCGTCCCCGGGTTCCACCTCTACCCAGCGGTGGCTATCCACGGAGACACGCGCCAGCGCCGACATCGGTTCGCCCTGGCTGCCCGCCACTACGATCACCACCTGATTGCGCGGCAGGCGACGGATCTCCTGGGGTTGTATCAAAACGCCGGCCGGGACCCGGAGGCGGCCCATCTGAATCGCGATTTCGGAGTTCTGAAACATGCTGCGGCCGACGAAGCAGAGCTTACGTCCGTGCTCGGCTGCCAGGTCGGTCACGATCTGCATACGGTGCAGCGAGGTGGCAAAGCACGAAATCAGCACGCGCCCCTTGGCCTCGGCCATAATCTCGGCGAAACGCTCGCGCACGCCGCGCTCGGAGGGCGTCATGCCGGGGCGTTCGGCGTTGGTGGAATCGGCGAAGAGCGCCAGCACGCCCTTGCGGCCGTAGTCGGCGAGAGTGTGCAAGTCGCTCACACGGCCGTCAGTGGGCGTGGGGTCGAACTTGAAGTCGCCGGTGTGGATGATGGTGCCGACAGGAGTGGTGATGGCCAGCGCGCCCGAATCAATGATACTGTGCGTGAGGTGGATCAGTTCCAGATGGAAGGGGCCCACGTCGAAAGGTTGGCTCGGCAGCATCTGACGGAGTTTCACCGCCTCGTCGAGTTCGTGCTCCCTTAGCTTGCCGCGGACCAGCGCCAGCGTGAACGGCGCACCGTAAACGGGAGCGTCGATCTCGTCCAGCACGTATGGTAAAGCTCCGATGTGGTCCTCGTGGGCATGCGTTAGAACGATGGCGCGGATCCGCTCGCGGTTCTCACGCAGATAAGCGATGTCGGGAATCACCACGTCAACGCCCAGCAGTTCGGCATCGGGAAACATGAGGCCGCAATCGACCACGATGATGTGGCCGCCATACTCCACCGCCATCATGTTCATGCCGAACTCGCCCAAGCCCCCCAGGGGAATGGCTCGCAGTTTGCCGTCGGGACTCTCTAGGGACGGAATGTCAGTGCCTCCTTAACGTGCTGATTATCGTATCACAGGTTGAGTGCGAAGACGCAACAACCGGCTGACCGTCTACGAGTAGCCGCCGTCGCGGTCCTGGTGGTGGCCGGCTTTCGGGTCGGGGATCTACTTGACACTTGCACTCGACGGTGAGGCGCGCTGGCCCGGAAAGGCAATGGGAAGCGTCACGAACCTCGACGTTTGCGCGCCTGGTCGTTGCGTCGAGCGATCTCGTTGAATTTCTGCAACTGCTCGGGCGAGAGAATCTGGCGGATGCGATTGCGCGTCTGCTCGTGCAAGGCAGTAAACTGAGGCTCCACCTGCTTCTGCAATTCGCTGTACTCCTTGTCCCAATCACCCAGAATCTGACGCAACTGGCCGACCTGACTATCGGAGAGGTGCAAATCGCTTTTGTAACGGGCAATAGCCCGCTCGCGATTGAGAGGTCGCCGCAGGAGGCCCGCTTGCCAGGCGTAATAGTACGCGCCGGCAACGCCCACGACAACGCCGAATATGAAGATGAGAGCAAAGTAGAGATAGGCACGTCTCGTCATTGTGTTGCCTTGCCACGGTTTTCCGCGGGCACCGACGGAGCCATCGGGGGATTGGCCGCCGAATCGTCAACCAGAAACGGATTGTTCTCCGCCACCACGGCCGGCTCAGCGGGGAATAACTGCAGGGAAGCCTTTGCGCGCACGGGCCCCGAGGTCGGCAACACTAGCACCATGACCAATACCAGAGCAACAAACAGAGTTGCGTACACCATGCGTCTACCGGCGCGCTCGAGCAGGTCCTCGCCACTGGGAAAGAAGCCGGCAGAGTCTTCCAAGCGCCTCAACACCCGCGCGGCAAATCCGAGCATTGGCTCCGGTGCAGGCTCCGCCGACAGCAATGTCAGACCGGTGCGAACCTTCCGCCAGTCCCGCGCATACTCCGCACAAGCCGCACACTGCCTGAGGTGCTGGTGCAACATTGCCGGCCAATCTCGATCCCCGGTTTCTTCGACAATCTCGCGGAACTTTTCACATCTCATAGCTCACCTTCTCTGTCGCCACCGCTTCCAGTCCTCCAACATTCGTTTGCGCGCCCGGTGCAACCGTACTTTCACCGTGTTGGGCCGCAACTGCAAGATCGCCGCAATTTCCTCGACGGAGCGGTCCTCCAACTCCTTCAGCACTAGAATCGTCCGATCCTCCGCAGGGGCGCGCGCCAACAGCTTTGCCGCCAAGTCTCGCGCCTCGGACTCCTGCTCCAGATTGAGTGCCCCCTCCGGCAGGCTCTGCGCCTGACCTTCAATGGCCCGGCTCCCCTCTTCCCCGATCTGCCAATAGTAAGCCAGCTTGGCCTTTTGCTCGCGGCGAAGATAGTCGTAACAATGATTCACCGCAATGCGCGACAACCATGTGCCGAAGGAAGCCTGGAAATTATAGCTGCGGATACCGCGAAACGCCTTAACGAAGATTTCCTGGGCGATATCCTCTACCTCGTCCCTTCGCCGCACGAGGTGATAAACGAGTGAAAAGACTCGCTTCTGGTGGCGCTCCAGCAAGGGCGCGAACGCTTCGCGGTCTCCGCGCTGGACACGCCGGATCCACTCGCTCTCCGGGATCTCCGTCTCAGAGCTGCCCATCCGCCTTCCATCACTCAGCCTCCTTCTATTAAACGACGAAGAAGGCATCCCTTGGGTTACAGTACCGGCCTCCTGCCGGCCCCCCAATTCCGGTCAAAATATTTTGATTGACTAAGTGAACATATTATGAAAGACTAGTACCATGATTATAGGAACAAGACTTCGCAAGTTACGAGAAGAACGAAGGCTGTCCCAGGGGGACATCGAAAAGCGTACGGGGTTGCTCCGCTGCTACATCTCCCGAGTCGAGAACGGTCACACCGTGCCGTCACTCGAAACTCTCGAGAGGCTGGCTTCGGCGCTGGAGATCCCACTGTTTCAGCTCTTCTACGAAGGAGACGATCCACCTCCTTTGACGAACCTGAGCAGGCGCGAGACCACCGAAGAGTTGGTGCAGGACGGGGTGTCGGACAAAGAATCCCGCTTCTTTGAGAAGGTCCGACGGCTTACCGTCAACATCAACGACAAGGACCGTCAACTCTTGCTCTACATGGCTCAGAAGCTCGCGAGCCGGTAGGTTTGTCGTGGTCCGGGAGGGACCGGGAAGAGCGTTGGCGTGTCTCTGGCCAGCGCTTATTCCCATTCGATCGTGCCGGGTGGCTTTGACGTAATGTCGAAGACCACCCGGTTTACTCCCTTTACTTCGTTGACGATGCGGGTTGCCATCCGTTCGAGCAGCGGCGCGGGGAGTTTTGCCCAATCCGCGGTCATCCCGTCTTCGGACTCAACGGCCCGCACGGCGATGGTCGAGGCGTAGGTGCGTGCATCACCCATGACCCCGACGCTCGATACCGGCAGTAGGACGGCAAAAGACTGCCAAAGCCGACGGTACAACCCCGCCGCCCGAACTTCTTCCACCACAATCGCATCCGCCTCCCGAACCATTCGCAATCGATCCGGAGTCACGTCACCAATAATTCGAACGGCGAGACCAGGCCCGGGGAACGGCTGCCGACCCACCAACTCCGGGTCCAAACCCAGTTCGCCGCCCACGATGCGCACCTCGTCCTTGAACAGTTCTCGCAGAGGTTCGATCAACTCGAACGACAAGTCGTCGGGCAGGCCGCCGACGTTGTGATGACTCTTGATAGTCGCGGCGGGCCCTTTCACGGAGACGGACTCGATGACGTCGGGGTAGAGCGTTCCCTGCACCAGGTAGTGAACGCCGCCGAGCGTCCGCGCCTCTTCTTCGAAGACGCGAATGAACTCCTCGCCGATAATCTTGCGCTTCCTCTCGGGGTCGGTAACACCGGCTAGCCGATCGAGGAACCGCGACGAGCGGTCAACCGCCCGGATGTTGAGGTGCATTTTGTCCCGAAGGGTCGCGGTGACTTTTTGAAACTCGTTCTGACGCAGCAGGCCATTGTCAACAAAGACGCACGTGAGCCGATCGCCGATGGCGCGACCGACCAGGGTGGCCGCCACCGAGGAGTCCACTCCTCCCGAAAGCGCGCACAATGCACGGCCGTCCCCCACTCGAGCGCGAATCGTCTCCGTTGTCTCCTCAATGAAGGCACGCGGAAACCAGTTTGGCTTTATGCCGCAGAGCTCGACCACGAAACGCCGCAGGATCTCCTTGCCCTGCTCCGTGTGCCGGACCTCGGGGTGAAACTCCACGGCATACATCTTCGCCTGCGGGTTCTCGATCACCGAGATGGCATTCTCTGTTCTTCCCGTAATGCGAAAGCCCGGCGGAACCGCGACGACATGATCGCCATGGCTGTTCCAAACCCGCAGCGGCGATTCGATCCCTTCCAGAAGCTGGCTCGAAGGAAGAATGTCGAGTTGAGCGAACCCGTACTCCCGGCGTCCCGCCGGCTCCACTTTGCCGCCGAGATGGTAAGTCATCCACTGCAACCCATAACAAATGCCGAGTACGGGAAGGTTGATCTGCAGAACTCGATCGTCGCAAGCGGGCGCGGTAGGATCGTAAACTGACGAGGGACCACCGGAGAGGATCAGCGCCTGCGGTTTCATCCGGATTAGATCATCGAACGGAATATTGCAGGGTACAATGACCGCATACACCTGCATCTCGCGGATGCGGCGCGCGATGAGTTGCGTATACTGGGAACCGAAATCAAGAACGACGACGGGGCGGGGCGTCTCCATAAGACAGTAGTCAGTGGCGAGTGACAAGGGGCCAGGCACAGCAAGTCACCACCTACAACCTCGGTGGTATCAAAGCATTCGTGAGGGCAGGTAACGAACGTAGCTTGTGTTAATAATCGGATTACGGGCTCTCGCTCGCCACTCGTCACTCGTCACTTGCCACTTTGTCCCCCTTCCGAGACTCTTTTGAGTACGACGTTGACCAGCTTCTGCGCCACAATGATGACCTTCGCCGGTTGACGCCCGTCGAGCGCCTGTGCGACCTTGGGCTCGGCGAGGGCGCGCTGGCGGATTTCCTCCTCCGGGGCGCCGGCGGGGACGCGGATCCTGGCGCGCAGCTTGCCATTCACCTGCACCGGAATCTCGATCTCCTCCTCCGCTGCCAGCGCAGCGTCGTACGCTGGCCAAGTGACGTCCAGCGCCGCTTCGGAATGTCCCAGGGCCTCCCAGAGCTCGTCGGCGATGTGCGGACTGAAGAGCGAAAGGGCCAAAATCAGAATCTCAACTGCGCTTCTTAATACCGACGCACGGATCCTGCCTGCCGTCACCGCCGGTTCCAGATCGTTCAACTCGTTCACAAAATCCATCAGCACAGCGATATCCGTATTAAAGTGCCAGCGCTCCTCCATATCGTCGGTGACGTGCCGCAGCGATTGATGGGCTTTCCGCAGCAGGCGGCGTTCGTCGGTGTTGAGCCCAGCAGCACCGTTGCCGTCCGCTTGCGAGGCCTCAGAAATGGTAGCGGCCGCTCCTCGCATTGCCCCAGCGTGCCGTTCCACTAGCCGGTAAACACGATGCAGGAACCGCGACGCCCCCTCAATCCCCGCGTCACTCCATTCCAGATCCTTTTCCGGTGGGGCGGCAAAGAGCATGTAGAGGCGCACCGTGTCGGCGCCGTACTTCGCGCACATCTCCGTCGGATCCACCACGTTGCCCTTCGACTTCGACATCTTGGCGTGGTCTTTGATCACCATGCCTTGTGTGAAGAGTCGCGCCACAGGCTCCGACAAATCGACGAGGCCGACATCCTTCATGACCTTGGTAAAAAACCGCATGTAGATCAGGTGCAGGATGGCATGCTCGATCCCGCCAATGTACTGGTCCACGGGGAACCAATAGCGGACCTTTTCCCGATCGACGGGCGCGGTATCTATCTTCGGATCGGTGTAACGGTAGAAGTACCACGAGGAGTCGACGAACGTGTCCATGGTGTCGGTCTCGCGGCGCGCAGGACCTCCGCACTGAGGGCACGTGGTCTCGACAAATTCCGCCACCTGGGCGAGGGGTGATTCGCCGGCGCCGGTAAACCTGGCGTTCGGCGGCAGGATCACCGGCAGGTCTTTTTCCGGGACGGGCACGATGCCGCAGGATTCGCAGTAAATCACGGGAATCGGCGTGCCCCAGTAGCGCTGGCGCGAGATCCCCCAGTCCTTGATCCGGTACTGAACCGTTCCCTTTCCGAACCCTTGTGTCTCGGCGTCGCGCGTCATGCGCTCGATGGCGAGTTCGGAGGCGAGTCCGCTGTAAGGACCGGAATTGATCAGCCGTCCGTACTCTACGTACGCCTGTTTCGGCGCAGTCGCCGGCCCGGGGGCGTCCCCGTTGGCCGGCACAATCACCGTCCGGATCGGCAGACCGTAGGCGGTGCAGAATTCGAAGTCGCGCTGGTCGTGGGCCGGCACCGCCATCACCGCGCCGGTACCATATTCCATCAGCACAAAGTTGGCCACCCAAAGCTGAACGCTTTCCCCGTTATAGGGGTTCCGCGCCGTGAAGCCGGTGAAAACGCCCTGCTTCTCCAGGTTCACTTCCACCCGCGCGCGCACGGCGGAAGCTTTCACGCGCTCCACTTCAGCCCGCAGACGCTCGGCGGAGGGCGAGCGGGCGATGATCTCCGCCACCTGCGGGTGCTCGGGCGCGAGAAAAACCGCCGTACATCCGAAGATGGTATCCACGCGCGTGGTAAAAACACGCAGCGGCCGATCAAGCGCGTCTACGGTGAATGCCACTTCCGTCCCCAGCGATTTGCCGATCCAGTTCTGCTGCATGGCCAGCACGCGCTCCGGCCATCGCACGAGGTCTTTCATGTGATCGAGAAGCTGGTCCGCGTATGCGGTGATCTTCAGGAACCACTGCTCGAGCTCCTTCTCCACCACAGGAGTGTCTTCGTGCCGCCAGCAGCAGCCGTCCACCACCTGCTCGTTGGCCAGCACCGTACAACACTTGGGACACCAGTTGACGCGGCTGTGCTTGCGGTAGGCCAGGCCTCGCCGATACATCTGGAGAAAGAACCACTGGTTCCAGCGATAGTATTCCGGGACGCAGGTGGCGAACTCGCGGCGCCAGTCGTAGCTGAAGCCCAGACGCTTCAGTTGCGCCCGCATGCGATCGATGTGAGCGAAGGTAAACTCCGCCGGGTGCCGCTGATTCTTGATGGCGGCGTTCTCGGCCGGGAGACCGAAGGCGTCCCACCCGATCGGGTGCAAGACGTTGAAACCCTTCATGCGCATGTAGCGGGCCAGCGCATCGCCGATGGAGTAGTTGCGCACGTGGCCCATGTGAATGTCGCCGGATGGGTACGGCAGCATTTCCAGGACGTAATACTTCTTCCGAGCCGGATCGGCCTCCGTCTCGAAAAGCTTCTGCTCGGCCCAACGCTGCTGCCACTTGGCCTCGATTTGTTGCGGGTCGTAATTAGGTTCCACAGTCAGTTCTCAGTTCTCAGTATTCAGTATTCAGTTCGCAGTATTCAGTTCTCAGTATTCAGTTCTCGGTTCTCAGCCATCACCTCTTACCTCCCACCCACCACCAAGCTTGCGCGTTCTTTGGTGAGAACTGATAACCGAAGACTGAGAACTCGCAAGCCGCCGCATCATCCTCAAGTTCCTCTTATCGTCGCCCGGCCGGTCGATAGGCGTTTCGCAGATGAACGGGATCGATCGCAACTTCGGGTGGAGCGCGATCCTCCGGAAGGCATCGGCACCAATGTAACCCTTGCCGATGTGCTGGTGGCGGTCGCAATGCGAGCCGAATGCCGTCTTCGAGTCGTTGGCGTGAATCACCCGGACCTTCTCGATCCCGATGGTGAAATCAAGTTCCTCGAGCGCGGCCTTAAACCCAGCCGGTGTGTGGATGGCATAGCCAGCCTGGAAGCAGTGTGCCGTATCGATGCAAGCGCCCATCGGAAGATCCCTTCCCGCCTTGGAAACGATTTCTGCTACTTCCTCGAACGACCGGCCGAGAGCCGCGCCTTGCCCAGCGGTGTTCTCAATCAGGACCGTCAGCCCGTTTAGCCGCACTCCTTTCGCCGCCTGCCGCAGCGATTCGACCAGGGTTGCCATGGCCTGTGCTCGCGCGCTGCCCTTGGCGCTGCCAGGATGGGCGATGAGATAGTCGGCGCCCAGTGCCATCGCGCGCTCCAACTCGCGGCGGAAAGCCGCAATCGACTTTTCCCGAAGCACCGCGTCCCCCGAGGCTAGATTGATCAGGTAGTTGTCGTGGACCGCCACCGGTGCCAGCCCGTAACGCGTCCGCGCCTCCCGAAAGCGCTCGCAATCGTCAGGCAAGGGATCCATCGTTCTCCAGCCGCGCGGGTTGGCGGAGAATATCTGGAACGTATCGCATCCGAGCTTCCGGGCCCGATCAACCGCGTTCGTCACCGCACCGGCAATCGAGGTATGGACACCTACGCGCATCGAAAACAGCTCACAGTTCCCCGTTCCCTGTTTCCTCAGCTTCTCGCCTCGTACAAGGCGAGGATCTGATGCTCTTTTCACTGAAAACTGAGAACAGAAACCTGAAGATTATGATAACAAACGAGGTCGACCGCCATCAAGCTGATTGCCTCATTGCGTCAGGGCGCCGCCGGGAGCGCATCATAAGGGCTTTGCACCTGCAGGATAAAGGCCTCGGCGCGCCGGCAACCGTTCTCAATGCCTCGGAATTTTGCGACTTCGTCCTGCAGCTCGTAATACCTCTCGGGAGTTTGGGACGCGTGGGCGTAGCACGCAGCGCGCTTGAGAGGCTCCGTGTCCGTCATGTCTACATAGTGAGTCGGCGAGAATTGTAACGTGTCTTCACCATTCGATACTTCGTAATAGTAGAGCGCAAATTTCTTGCCCATTTGCAGCCAGGCATCGAAGGCCAGGGCAGACGTGGCTCGGTGATCGCGGTGACCATCGAGAGGCCATTGGGTGAAGACCACGTGGGGCCGCTCCGCCTCTAGGATCTTCCGGTACTCGTCGAAGTGGTTAGGATCGAGTATCGCCCTGCCGTTGGCTTGCCCCGCGTAAGCCGGACGTGCTCGCAGAATCTCGCACGCCGTGCTGGCCTCGGCCATGCGGATTTTCGCCGGTGCCCCGCCCTTGGCTGCTGGCCACTCACCGTTGTTGAGGTAAAGGAGCACCACTTCGTGACCCAGCCTACTGTAGCGAGCAATCGTGCCCCCGCACCCATATTCGGGATCACCAGGATGCCCGCCGGTCACGATTACCTTCAGCTTTCGTGGCGCAATTGCTTGAACATCAGACGGAGTGCCGGCGAAGGCGTCGGTTGCCGCAACTCCGGTTGCCAAGGCAATTCCAACCTGACCGGCGCGAGTTAGCACTTCTCTTCGTGTGGAATCCATTTCTCTTCGTAGGCGTAACGCAGGCTCCATATTACATCATGCCCTAGCGGGTTGGTTCGGCCTGAAGTAAACCGGGGTTCGGGAGTCGGGTTTCGCAAGAAGACCGGGACGGCTGTGCCCGCACATGTCCAAATGGCCACGGAGGACGAGCCCTGTCCCTACCTTGTCTTGCCGGGCCGCTAGCGATGGGCATAGACTGAAGGTGCCCATTTGAGTGGACAAGTCTCGACCGGGGTCGAAGCATGAAGCAACAATCGCAATCACGATGGAGACCGATCTCGAGTTTCAGATTTCGAGTTCCGACTTTCGACTTTCCAGTTTCCCTTCTGATCGTTCCCCTTTTGCTCTGTGCCTCGCCGTCGCTCGCGGCCCAACAGGGTGAGAGGAGCGTCGAAGACGCTACCGGCAAGTACCATTTTCTGGGACCTGACGATACGCTGGGCATTATGGAAGAAGAAGGCAAGATCAAGGGCTACCTCGACGTGGTACCCGGGCAGGAAGAGTCAGACGACGTGTTGAGCTACACCATTAACTTAGGCTCGCGTAAGGGAGATCACGTCGAGTTCAAGACGGCCAAGATCCACCAGAAGTACTACCGGTTCAGCGGCACGGTGGAGAGGGGATCAGGCCGGCACGAAGGTGATCCTGACTACGCGCGACTGGTAGGAAACCTGGAGATCGTTACCGTTAACGGGGACTCCGGAACGGAATCTGCGGAGACTAAGCACGTGGTCCTCAAGTCGAAGGGAAAAAACGAAGACGACGATGAATGACGAATCCTGGTCCTTTGTCCGTGGTTCTTGGTCCCTGGTCCGCTCTCACTGGATATTGGCCCCGTTCTCCTTCAACAGACAACAGACTAAGGACAGGATTCTAAGGGCTGCCGCGTCATTTTCCTGCGGAGCCTTTCCCTGCGGTACGTGAAGCGCTCGATGTGAGAGCGGGGCGACGGCATCGTCTCCAGCCGGCTAAGCGCCAAGTCGACCAGGTCGAGGGCGGCGCGAGCGTCGCGCAGTCGATGCTCGTGGTGGATCGCCAACTGTTCCAGCGCCTCGATGCCGAAGGCGGACTCGTTTCGCGCCAGCTCGTCCCAAATCTCAGCCGCACGCTCATACTGCCGTTCGCGTTTGTGCTGGTAGGCCAGGTGCTGGAGAGCGCGGGGCGCCACGTGCTCGGGCAAGCCCAGATCGAGCGCGCGCTGGCACGTAAGCACGGCTGATTCGCGGACACCGGCGCGATCGAAGATCCGGCTGAGGCTGAAGAGGTCCAGGCTCGATTCCACCACACCGTCGCCGCACCCACCCTCCTCCACCGCACCGATGATACGTGCCAGTTCCACCGTCAGCGCTGCCAACGTCACCACATCCATCGCGTTGTGATAGAACACGGGCTGCAAGCCGCGCGCGTTGCCGGTGCGCAGGTAGTCGAAATAGATGCCGGGAATCTCGGCACCGGAAATATCGCCGACGCGGGTGACGTCGAGGATTTCCTTCTCCAGGTGCGCCAGGGCACAACTTTCGAGCCGTAGCTTCCACAGCCGGCGCGCCGGGTGCAGCAGATCGAGGTGCTGCATGGAAGCGAAAGGCGACTTCAGCCGGGCCAGCGTGTAACGCGTTTCGAGCAGCGGCACGTCGAATGTCTTGCCGTTGAAC
>Ga0335081_10006612_pt1 | contig 18478 bp, 16 predicted proteins | sample Lox_Sample_35_FD_206713 | JGI IMG/M metagenome (GOLD analysis project Ga0335081, IMG submission 206713) | Soil microbial communities from Loxahatchee National Wildlife Refuge, Florida, United States - Lox_Sample_3.5 | ecosystem: Environmental > Terrestrial > Soil > Wetlands | place: USA...
ACCGGACCACCGTTTGCCGAAAGCTCGCTGCCACGAGCAATTGCTGGAGAATTGTGCCACGGTGGAAGAGGCCATTACGTTCTATCGCGATCATGCTGAAGCGTCCTTTTGGTATGCGAAGATACTCGTCACGGACAAGAGCGGAGCCTCGGCGCTGATTGGCGCACATGAGGGCAAACTGCAGGTTCTCCGGTCAACAAACTCGTGGGGACTTGGCTACGGGGGCGCTACGCTGCAAAGGATGCTTGGCGAATCTTCGGAACCGACCGTGAATAATGGGGTGAGAATCCTTCGAGCCTGTTTGCAGAAGGGCCAGAATGCCACCAGGTATTTCAACATCCTTGACGTCCGGTCCGGCGAGATCTACCTGTTTCCCTTTCCAGATAAGGATGACGAGGTGCAACTCAGTCTTGGCACCGAGTTGAGTCAGGGAAGACATTATTACGACATGGCGAAGATTCACGAACAGCTCCAGCGGGCACCTCGCCCACTTCCAGCGAACATAAGGTGCTGGGTTTGGGCCCCACGGCTTTCATCACCCAAAGATTCACGAAACTGAACATGAATTTGCCCAACAAGCCAGATGCAGCCCAGCCGTGCACGACGTGGTGCACCGCCTTTGGCCCAAGAAGAATGTCAGACCACATGAACCACGAGTGCACAGGAGTTACCGAGCAATTATGCAGACAATGAATGCCGTATGGCTGGCTGTAGCCGCGCTGGCTGCCGGCACAGGTATTGGCTTTTTCATAGGACGCGCCCACCCGCCGAATGTATTTGTCGGCGAGCAAACGAAAGCGGCGCTGGGCGGCAATCGTTGGGCGGAATACAAGCTGTGGGACGCCTATTACCACGGTACGCAAGGTGTGGATAAGAACAGCGCGAGCGCTGAAAAATGGCTCGGTCAATTCGTCAAGGATGTCTATGTGGTGCGGTTCGAGGCGGCGGGCGACTTCCATCCCCAAAACGCCTCTGAATACTTGACGGACATTATGAAGCATACACCTCAAGTCCGTTCCGACAATGACCGGATTGGCCTGGCTGGTTTTTTCCGCACGAAGAAGCAAGGTGACAAACTGGTCGCGTCCTTTCTGAGCAATGAGCCAGACAAGTTGCAGTCGTATGTCGAGAGCAACCCCGACCTCAAGTTTATTTCGGCCGAGCCGATGACAGCGCAATCATTCATTGATTATGATCGTAGCGTTCAGGAATCATTGTAAACACATTATGAAAACATTGATATTAGCGCTCACCTCGGTTTTGGTAATGCAGTTGCAGTCGGGCTCGGCGGCATCGCCTGAAGAAGAGGCGAGATTTGTCGCTGCGGCCAGGCAGGCCTTTGAGAAGCACGATGCCGCCGCTTTGGTTGCGCTTACCTGCTGGGACAGGGTGCCGGACAAGCTCAAGGCTTCCGGCAAAAAGCAATATGCCAGAGATGTTGCACAGACCGTCAGCGACATCACGCTCACAAATCCAGACCCGGATTATCCCGACCTCGTTTGGAAAGACACAGACGGCGTTTCCTATCGCTCGAATCTACCGGTTGTCAAGCAACTGAAAATTATATTCAAGACCGGCGAGTTTGGTGATGGCAGATATCCTGTTGGCGAGAAAGACGGCAAGTTATATTTCTTGGAGCCGGCACCGGTAAAATGATGCCTGACAAATCGCGGGACTGTGTGAATCGAGCGTTATGAAAACGTTACCGATTATCTTATCATTCAGCCTGCTGGGTTGCGGCTGTTCAAAACAGCGGCACACGATGGGCGACCAGATTCTGCAATGGATTCCCTTTGGGACCTCTTTGGAATCTGCACGACAGATCATGGAGCAGCATCAGTTTACTTGCACACTGGTCTCGTATGACAAGGTTGAGCAAATGACCAACAATCCGGATGCGGTTCTTTGGACAACGATTGTTGTCAGGAATAACCAGCGGTGCGCCGTAACGAACGTAAGTTATTTGGAGTGCAAAAAGGAGCAGTGGGACTACACATTAACACTCGTCAACGGTGAGACAGCAGGCTTGTCAGGCGGTGGGCCGAATCTATGACGCCGCCTGCCAAATCTCTGCCAACGGGCCGTGCACGACGTGGTGCACCGCCTTTGGCCCAAAAAGAATGTTAGATACAATGAGCACTATGAAACGATTCATCACAGGTTTTGCTTTCGGGCTCTTTGTTTTCGGGCTCGCGAACGTCATATCTCACTTCGTCAATTCGTCGCCGGCGGGTCGGACGGACCGAGTTCTGGTTTATGGATTTCCATTTGCGGTATGGATTGAGGGCGGACTTCCGCGGGTCGAAGGGGAGCTCAGCGTGTTGGCTCTTTGTGGTGACATCGCCATCGCGGTATTGTGCGGCACAATGGTCGGATTATTATTTTGGAAGAGAGCTAGACATGATGCCGCGTAGCGAATCGCCGCAGGTCAGCCGTGCACGATGCGGTGCATCGCCTTTGGCCCAATTAGAATGTTGACGGCTATGCGCCCATTTATCCGAAACCACTATTTGCCGCTCTGGTTGCACCGAGTTGTGTGCGGAATTTTTGCGACGGCGGTGTTGGCGCTTCTCGGCATGGCTTATATTGGAAAGGCGGATGGTTCGTGGAGGTATTTGATTGCTTTATTTCTGATTGCTTTGAGCATTCCGGCTGGCATTTTTTGTGCGTGCATGGCTCATCGTTTTTCCATCGTCGAGGGTTTGGCTGGAAGTGCCGGCTACGAGGATTTGGATGAGAAGCATGACGACAAAACGGTGACCTAACCAATCGCGGCCGACCAGCCGTGGCCAGAGTTGTGCACAGCTCTTGGCCCGATAAGAATGTTGTGTCGAGATGAAACAAAGATGCCAGGCATGTGGAGTTGAGAAAGACACCGAAGCCAAAGAGATTTATCGGTACCCAGATGACGGAGTTGTCGATGACAGGCCGATAGACCCGTTTTTCGGCTTACATTGTCAGGGGCCTGTCGACGACGGCATAACCGACTGGAGAGTGGCGACTGTTTGTCACGATTGCTTTCACAAGTTGGAGCCGGATATGTGGATTAGCGACGACAGATGGGAAGCGTTGAATCCAATTGTTGCGTTTGAGAAGTTGCCGAAATTGCATGCTAACCCGTCTTCCGCAGATGGGAGAGACGTTAGTCTAATTTGCAGGAGTTTAGGCATTTCAAACACCTGTTTTCGCCACTACATTTTCAACTGCATTTTGAACGATTTGGCTTTGCTCCGGCAGGTGGAGACCCAGTCGCTGCAGCAACTCGGCCACCAGCCTCTCCGGTCGAGCCACGGTGCGCAGGCGCAACTCACGGTTGCCTTCGGAAGTCTTGACCGGGAGCACGACGTCAAGCGACTTGATGGTGGCGATCTCGCCGATCAATTGCCGGGCACAACTGCCCAGTCCCTTGCCCCGCATCCACATTTCCAGCGTCCGCCACAGCGCCAGCGACAGAAAGCAAACCAGGATATGCGCCTGGACCCGCTCGGTCTTGTGATGAAAGATCGGCCGCAGGCTCAGATCACTCTTGGCGCAGCGGAAGGCTGCTTCGGCCTGTTGTAACTGCGAATACCACTGCCACACTTTGGCCGGATCCTGCTCGGTGCAGTTGGTGCGCAGTACATACGCTCCGTGCGCCTGGCGCACCCACTGGCTGCGATCCATCAAACAGGCCACACTCAACCCACAGGCTTGTTGCTGCTGGTTCAAGCGCACTTCCACCTCGAAGAGCTTGTCCGCCGCCGGATAACGACCCAGCCATCGCCCGATCCGCCTTTCGACCTGGTCGGCCGACGCCGCTCTTTTCTGGAGACGTTGATCGATTTCCAGGAGCTTTTGCCACAACCGCTGTTCCTGACGAGCTAGCATCGCCTTTTCTTTCTGGCGACGAGACTGGCTGCGGCACAGTACGAACTGTTCCTGGCCTTGCCCATCGGGATGAGCCAGCAGTTTGACTTCCACGTCCGGTCGCACTTGCTTCCAGTCCTTGTCCTGGAGCAGCGCCGCTTCGAAGCGACGCAACTGGCTCTTGGGCGTGCCCACAATGTATTGTGCGTTGCGTTCCCGCAAAAACTCGATGTTCTCCTCACTCACCATCCCGCGGTCCATCACCCAGATCCGTTTGGCTTTCCCGTACTTTTGCTCCATCACCGTGATGATGTCTTCTACCGTGGTGACATCGGCACGGTTGCCCGCGAACACTTCATAGGCCAGCGGCAATCCCTCCGGGCTGACGACCAGGCCAATGCAGACTTGCTGGCAGTCCGGCCGACGGTCCCGGCTGTAGCCCCGTGCCGCTTTGGCATTGCCCAAGGCCTGACCTTCGAAAAACGTGCTGGTCACATCGTAAAGCAAAAACTCAAAACCCACGCCAAACCAGCTCTCGTAGCGTTTGAGCAGATGCGTGGTTAATTGCTCCTTGCGCTCGTGCAACTGGTCCAAGCCGCGATACAGCCGATCCTCATTGATCTTCTCCCACGACACGCCCAGCAAATCCTCCAACGCCGTGCGCCCATACCAGCGTTCGGCCACGCCCAATTCACTCTTTTGGGCGCAGAACCGGGCCACCGTCAACAGGCAGCCGATCCGTTCCCAGGGAACTTCTTCCCGCCCGCAAGGAATCAGTTCCGCCAACAGTTCATGCAGCCCCAGCCGACGCCACAGCGAAAGGGCCAAATACACTTCCCCAAATTCACGCACCCGCTCCACGCGAACCCCGCGCACCTCCACCGCGCGCCACCGCGGCTGCTCGCATTGAGCCTCACCACCCAGTTCCAGTTGCCGCGCCGGGCTGCGGCCCGCCAGCAGATCATCGATCGACTCCCACCCCGCCCGAACTCGCCCGTCCAGTCCCGGAACCTTGCCCAGGGTCGCTACCGTGTGCTGACGCGGACCGCTGGCCGTGCGGCGCGATTCCACCAGCGCCCAATACTCATAGGTCGCCCCTCGGATCGTCCGGCGTTGCCGTCGCAAATACATGCCGACATTCTGCACCCCCGGCACTCAAACCTGCAACGGGCTGTTCGTCACTACAAACCTCTGTTCGCCTCCGGCTCGTCCTCCCACCGTCGATTTCCTGGCACTTAGGTCAGCTTTCTCAATCTAAATCCCTCTTTTTAACTGCGCTCTGCGGAAGATGGGTTAAACCACAGGCCTAGAAATCGCACGGCTGTGTGAAAACTCTCACTGAAACTATTTGAGCGGTTAGGGGCAAGTCGGCAGATCAACGTTTGTGGTTGTAGGTGCCTTGCGAATATTTCTGGCCGGCTAACTCTTCCGCTCGTTCCTGTAATGTGGCGTCCGGCCCAAATTCCTGGCAGTCCGCGCCCAAAATGGCACGCCCGACGTCGCGCATGGCGTTCTGCCAGGCCGCACGCTCCGACTGCTGACTTCTGACTTCTGACTTCTGGAAAGACGAGGGTTGCACCGAGCCTTGAATGAGCAAACCCAGTTTGCTGCGCCGCTGGGCTGCGCCGGCAATTTTTCCACCTTTCCAAAGCAAATCAAATTTCACATGTCCGACAAAACAAGCGGCGGGAAGTGTCGAGTGTCGAGTGTCGAGTATCGAGGGGTTACAGCAAGGCGCCAAATCCGTTTTGATTTTCAATTCGGCGAATGCGGCTTGAATCCACGCGTGAACGCGCCGGTAACTTTCCTCGGCCTTGAGCGAATGCCATTCGTGGCCGGGCGGGAAGGCAAGGCTGTAGGTCCAGTCGGCGTCGTGCGGCACGATGCCGCCGCCGGTGGGCCGGCGGATGAGCGGGCGCAGCGGTGTTGCCCGTTCAACGTCCGCGTATTTCTGGAAATAGCCGAACGTGGCCGCCGGCTCCGTCCAGCCGTAAAAGCGCAGCACCGGTTTGCCCAGGCGCGACATGCTTTCCAGCAACGCCTCGTCCAGCGCCATGTTGAACGCAGGGTTGCCGGGGCCGGAATCGAGCAGGAACCAGGTTGAATGGTCGGAAGGCATGACGAAGCTTTACCGAGTGAAAATCCGAAATCCGAAATCCGAAGCCCGAAAGAAGCTCGAAATCCGAAGCCCGAACGCCAGCCGTACCCATTGCATTTTCGAATTTGGGGATATGGATTTCATTCGGATTTCGGATTTCGGCATTCGGATTTTACACCAATTCTGGGGCACAGCTTCCTGATTTCGCAACCCTGGCAATCCGGTTTGCGCGCGTCGCACCGCCGGCGACCATGCCAGATGAGCCAATGACTGAACAGCGTCCATTGCGCCTGCGGCACCGACGCCATCAATTCCTGCTCGATTTTTTCCGGTGTCGCCTGCTTCGTCAATCCAAGCCGATGGGACAACCGCGCGACGTGCGTGTCCACGACCACCCCGACGTTGATGCCAAACGCATTGCCCAAAACGACGTTGGCGGTTTTGCGTCCGACGCCGTCGAGGTGCGTCAATTCCTCCATCGTGCGCGGCACCTGACCGTTGTGCCGCTCGACCAGTTTGCGGCAACAGGTCTGGATGTTCTTCGCCTTGTTCCGAAAAAAGCCGGTCGTGCGGATGGCCCGTTCGAGTTCCGCGAGCGGGGCGTTCGCGTAGTCCGCTGCCGAACGGTATTTTTTGAATAAATCCGCCGTGACAATATTCACGCGCTTATCAGTGCACTGCGCGGAAAGGATGGTAGCAATGAGCAATTCCAGCGGGCTTCGATGGTCCAGTTCACAGTGTGCTTCGGGGTAAGTCCGGTCCAGCGCGGCGATGATTTTCTTCAGTCGCGCGGATTTGGGCGAGGTCTTTTGGCGTAGCATCGAAATGATTTTTGCACAGCACCGAAAAATAAAAAAGCCCGGATGCGAACATCCGGGCCGGGAATTGATGACGAAAACTATTTTGCCGGGACGGCGTTGGTCGCCGTGGAAACCGTGGGCGGCGCCGCCGGGGCTGCGGTGGGAGTCGTCGCGGTCAGATCGGCAGCCGTCTTCTTCTCTGCTTTGCTCTGCGCCTTTTGCAGGTCGAGCAGTTTTTGGACTTCCACGGAAGGCTTGCCGTATTTCCCATCCGTCCAACGGTAGAGCCGGCCTTCGCTGTCATTGAGGAACGCCCAGATGAACCAGACGACAAAGGCGAAAACGAGCAGTTTGGGCCAGATGGATGGTTTCTCAGCATAGGCATCCGCCGCACCGAAGGTGGAACCCGGCGGCAGGGCCGCCACTCCAGTCAACGCGCCGCCGAACGGCACATTCATTTTCGCCTTGGCGTTCACCGCCCAGCCGTTGGCGTCGAGGATCGGCCCGAGGTTGCGCTTGCGCAACTTCAACCAGGCGATGGCCATGGACGGAGCGGAAATGACCAGCATGATGCCGCCGATAACCAGCGGTACCTGCCAGGCTTCGAATTTGCCCAGGAAGCCCAGCAGACCGGCGAACGCGGCTGCCAAAGTGCCCAAAGCCAAACTGAGCAGGGCGATGACACTGGGATCAAAGGCGGGTTTGGCCGGAGCGGCCGGAGCGGCCGGCGCCGCCGGCGCCGCCGGGGCGAGTGGGGCGTTGACAGCCGTGGTCATTTGCGCGGAAGCATCGGCCTCCGCCGCGGCCGCCTGTTTGGCCGCGCGTTCTTCAATCATGCGGACGAGTTTCTTGTAGGGCGACCAGAATGCCTGCCGGATGCTGATGGGGTTGTCCACCAGCTTGGTGATGGTGGCGTCCCAGTCGCGGCCCTGGCGGTCGTAGAAAATCCCGTTGCGGCCCACCATGAGATTGTCCGAATCGCCGCCGGTGAACGCGGCAACGATGGACAGTTTTTCTCCGGTGCCCTTGCGCGCGCAATCGCAATACGCAAGATAGGTGCCGGCGAGCGCGGCCATGGTGGCATGTTTGCCCGCGTCGTCCACCGACAGGCAGAGATCACAACTGCGCTGGTCAAGATAAAGCGTGCCCGCCTGGAAAATGGCCTTGTCTTTCCGGCCATAAAAATCGGCAAAGTTGACGAAGTTACGGCAGAGCTTGACCAGATCGCGATGGTAATGAATCAGGCGGTGCAGGCCGATGACGGCCTGAGCATGCCCTGCCTCGGTTTTGTCCTTGCCGATGAGGGCGGTCAGGGTGTCTTTGGCTTTGGTGGCAAGAATTTCCCGGGCGCGTTTCAATCCGATTTTTTCGACCGTGCCGCCGGTCTTGCTGGCGTTCCAGGCATCGAACGCGGCGAGTTTGCCGATCAACGCGTTCCAATCCGCCTCGGTCAGCACTGTCCGGGCGCCCAGCAAGGGGACGATCGCGTTGGTTTGCAGCGCGGCGATGGCATTGGCCCAGGCCGGATTAATACCTTGCGTCAACGGCAACGGCGTGGTGGCTCCGACTTTCGCCAGCGGCAGGCCGGCGATGTCGGCGTGCGTGGTGGTCAGGTCTTTGGCGCTCAGGATGGCGTATTCCTTTTCGTCGCGGTTGAGCGCGTTGACGGAACGCGGGTCGAAGGCCGCCAGCCGGCCACGCGTGAAGTAGTCGTCCACCTTGGCCTTGACCGCCTTGACGGCGCCCGAGGCGGCTTCGGTGTTCACGCCCAGCGGCAACACGGCAGCGTCGCCCTCGGCCTTTTTCCACCAATCCGAGTAGGCGGCGGCCTCGGCGAAAAACTGGTCCACTTTGGCCTGACTGACACCGGGTTTGCCGCTGACATCGGTGTCCGCGCCGAGGCAGGTGATGATGTCGGCGATGACCGCCCTCGTAACGTCGTCGCTGGCGGAATCGGCCGGTACGATGCCGTCGCCGTTGAACGGTTTGGCGGCGAAGGTCTGCGCGGCGGCGGCCGATTCTGCGACGGTGATTTCCGCATCGTCCTTCTTGTCCAGCACCTGCCGGGCAAAAGTGGCAATCAGTTTGCCTTCGGGATTGGCGTCGTTGATCGCCACCGGACGAAGTGTCGGGCTGCCTTTGAGGAGGTCATCGGGGTTTTTGAGCAGGCTGGCGGCCCATTTGACGGCGGCAATCAGTTCCGGCGCGCGGATGCGGCCGTCCTTGTCCGTGTCAATCAGCGCGAGCGTGGTTTTATCAAACTCGACGCCCGTGGTGGGACACGCCAGGGCGACCCAGAGCTTCTGGTCGAGCTGGTCGAGATTCAGGAGGTCGGCTCCGGAGCTCAGAACGACTTGGTTGAAACCCCCGGCGCGGAAGAAGCGCCAGCGATAGGATGATGCCGCCGGATTTGTCATACGATACCTTTCATTGTCGTTTTTCGAGTGATCCTCGAAACAAAATTTCAACCAGTACCGGCGGTCCGGTAGAGACCGCGGTACGGATAACATGCCGCTCCCGCGGGAGCGAGAGCAATGGCTAAAACTTGTACGCTATGGCCGTTATCAACTTGGCATCGTTCTTCTGCCGTCCAGCCGCAGGCTCATTGTTGTAAGTGTCCTGCAAGACGGCGCGCAGGGCCAGCCGCTTGTCGGCCGTAAGGTCGGCTTCGATGCCGGCCTCGGCGTTGACGATATAATTGTTGAACTTGTCCACCTCGGGGAGCCACTCGGCGGTTTCCCAAATGCGCGCCCGGTCGCTTAATTCGCGGTGGAATTTTTCACCCACGCGCAAGCTGGCGTAACTATCTCGAGTGTCGCCCAATTCTTCGATCACATAACCGGGACCCACCTCGGCGCTGAGATCGGTATTCGTTTCCTTGATAAAGTAGTAGCCGAGGCCGGGTGCAAGCGTCACGCGATACTTGATATCGGCAATCTCGTCATGCAGTCCCTCCACGCGCCCATAGCCGTAGAGCCGTTCGGTGAACAGGCGGTTGTACTGCGCGGACCCACGAACCGAGTCGGCGTTGCGGCTCGTGACACCGTTCATTTTGCTTTCGCCATAAGCCGCGTCGGCGCCGAAGCTCAATTCGTTGTCGTCCCACTTCCGGCCCGTTTTTCCCGACAACGTCGCGAGCAGGGTGGAACTGTTGCCCCGCGTCAGCGTGACGCCCGCGGCCGCACTGCTCTCCCACTTCGGCTTTGGCGGAGGGGCGTTGGTGGCCACCTGGGCGCGGAGGGAAACGGCGCCGGCGGCGAACAGCAGGACCGGCGTGATCAATCGAAGATGTCTGTTCATAGGCATTCTGATTTTGTTTTTCGCGGGCCCGGACAACCCCGAGCCCGCATTGCCAATCAGGCGACTATTTGCCGAGCAGATTGCCGACGCTGTTGACCGCGTTGGAGACGGTCGAATTCGACATCAATTTTTGAATCTGCGCCTTGAGATCGTCCACGGTCTTTTGCTGGTCCGCCGACAGTTTCATATTGGTGAGCTGATTGAGGGTGTTCAGCGCGTCCTGATACTTCTGTGCATTGACCAGACTTTTCGCCTTGTCAATGAGTGACTGTGCCTGAGTGGTGGCGGCGGTTGTCGCTGCCGTTGCTGACTGCGCGGCCGTGGCCGTCGCCTGTTGCACTGCCTGGGTGGCCGCTGTCGCGGCCTGGGCGCCGGCCTGTTGGGCTTGAGCCGCCGCGGCATTGGCGGCCGGCTGCGTTGTGGGGGTTGGAGTTTGCGGGGCCTGCTGGGCCTCGGGCGGCACGGGGGCGGCGCTCTTGCTGCAACTGTTGAGCGTAATCGCCAGGGCGCACGCGAACATGCCGGTGCTGATTGCTTTGAATTTCATATTCTTGCCTTTCTGTTTTGGGGTGGTTTGTTTTGTAAATTGTTGGTGCATCGGTCTTCTGTTGCGCGCCCGCCGGGAATTTCATCCAGGCCGCGCCTGAAATGTCCTGCGAACCGCAGTTTACCCGAGGGCGGCAGCCGACGGCGGGTCAAGCAATAACAGGTATATGAGAATCGCCCCCCAAAAGTCAATGGCCTTTTTAGAAAAAAGAATCGTCGCCGGTGGCCGAAATGATTCTCAGTTTTCTTTTCAGGCGCTGCTATCGTGGCAGGCCAACTCCGGCTCCTCAATCTCCTTGGGCGGCGCGGACAGCGGGGTGCCGTCCACCGCTTCGGGATATTCGAAAATTTTGCCTTCGTAATTGCGCAGCACCACCCGGTCGGGGTTGTGGCTCAACACGTAGTCCGGGGCGATGGGCACTTTGCCGCCGCCGCCGGGCGCGTCAATGACGTATTGCGGCACGCCATAGCCGGTCGTGTGGCCGCGCAGTTGGGCCATGATTTCGATGCCCTTGCGGACGCTGGTGCGCAGGTGCGCCGAGCCGGCAATCAAGTCGCACTGGTAAAGGTAATACGGCTTCACCCGGCACATGAGCAGTTTCTGGACGTGCGCCCGCATGATTTCCGCGTCGTCGTTGACGTGCCTGAGCAAAACACTCTGGTTGCCGAGCGGGATGCCGGCGTCAGCGAGGCGGCCCAGCGCGGCGCGGGCTTCCGCCGTCAATTCGCGCGGATGGTTCGAGTGAATGCTCAGGAACAGCGGATGAAATTTTTTGAGCATCGCGCAGAGGCCGGGCGTGATGCGTTGCGGCAGAAAGGTCGGGATGCGCGAACCGATGCGCAAAAATTCGACGTGCCGGATGGCGCGCAACCGGCTCAAAAGATTTTCCAGTTTGTCGTCGCTCAAGAGCAACGGGTCGCCGCCGCTTAACAGCACGTCGCGCACCTCCGGGTGTTGCGCGATGTAAGCGATTTGCTTGTCGAATTCGGGATGGAAATCGTAGCCGCTGGCGTTGCTGACCAGCCGCGAACGTGTGCAGTAGCGGCAATACGCGGCACAGCGGTCGGTGACGAGAAACAGGACGCGGTCGGGATACCGGTGCACGAGGCCGGGCACGGGCGAGTGGGAATCCTCGCCACACGGGTCACTCATCTCCCACGGCGCGGTGCGGGTTTCTGCAAGGCGCGGGATGACCTGGAGGCGAATCGGGCAATGTTCGTCCGCCGGGTCAATGAGGTTGAAAAAATATGGCGTGATGGCGAGTGCCAGCTTGTGGTTCGCGAGTCTGGCGCCGGCGAATTCCTCCGGGGTGAGCGTGGGCATCAGCCGGTGCAACTGTTCCGGGGTGGTAATGCGGTGCTTGAGCTGCCAATGCCAATCGTTCCAATCGGCATCGGAAACGTCATGCCAGAAACCGCGACCGGCGGATTGAAATTCCTTTAAAAGCCGGAGTCGGTGGCCCGATGGAGGCTCCTCGCCATTTGCCTGCGAATTGTCATCCTTCATTATCTTGGTAGCGAACTATAGATTTGAATTGCGTCCTGTCAAGTTGACCCATCCCGGCATTACCCCGTTCAAGCTTCAAGGCGTCAAAACGTCCGATTTGATGGACAATTCGATGGTCCGCCGCTGGACGTCGAGTTCGTCCAGTTTTTTCAACGTGGCGCGTGCGCTCGTTTTCTGCGGCAAGGGATGTTTGCTCCAAAGCGGCTGGCGGACATTTCTGTTTTCACCAAGGTAGCCGGCCACGGCCAGGCGATACTCATCAGTCACGAGGGCCAGGGGCGGAGCCATGCGGAGTTGCGCCAGTTCGAGGTCGCGCAATTTGATTTGCAGAATGGCCGTCTGGCGTGACGGCTCAAAATTGCGGATGACCGCCTGCAGGGAAACGTCTGTGCGCGCCGGCAACGTATTCGAAGCGGTCCAGACTTCCACCGGCACGCTCAAAATTTCATCCAGCTTCTCGCGGCTGACGGCGGCCGTCCAGCGCGGTCCCGGGCCATGTGCCACGAAACTCACGACCTGCAGGGCCCACCATTTCTCCACGTCGAGCGGCCGTGGAAAATTTTCCCGGAACGCGCTTTGGAAGGCGGTCTGCCAATTGTAACAACCGGATAAAGCCGCCAGCATCGCCCGCAAATGCGCCGGGCCGTCTTTCAAGCCGAGCAAATCGCTGACGAACAGTTGCGCACTGGCGCCATACACCCCGTCATCTGCACCGGTCACCTGGGCGTCGGTCGGCCAGCTTAACTGGTCGAACGTCAGCGCGGCGTGATCGCGCAATACGCGGCGCGCGTCGGCGAGCGGGTCCAGACCGCGCTGCGTTATGACCAGCCGATTTTGCGGGAGGCCGTTGATGAGTTTGCCCGGTGCGGACAGAATAATTTCCGGCAAATCGCCGGCGGACAGTTGTTGTGCCAGACCATCGGTGAGCCAGGCAGGGATTTCCGCGGTGCGCGCAGCCGCGGCGTTGCGATTGGCCAATTCCAGCAGCAACACGCCGGTCAGCGCGCGCAGAAAACGGACTTGCGGCAAAACGTCCGGCAATTGCACCCGATAATTCCAGCCGTTGAGGAAGGGTTGGGAAGTTATCGTGACCGCTTCGTCAAGTGATTGCGCCGGATACAGGACCAGAAAAATTTTCCCCTGCCAGGGCGCATTGGGTTCGATGCCGAGCTGGCGTCGGAGCGCATCTTTGATGCGCTCGGCGGACACCGACAGCACGGCCGGTTCCAGGCGGACGAGGTTGGTGTTGGCGGCCACGCCGGGCAAAAGAACGAGCGGCGAAAACTGCGCCGGGCCGGTCACGACGAACTGGCCGGAAGCGCTCTGCACGGAATGGACAACCGGCAGAGCGGGTTGCCCGCCGGCCAACACCGGCAAAAACGGCCCACTGCCGATGAGCAGGGACACAACGGTCAAGCCATTGCACCGATACCTCATCAAATTGCCCGACCGGTGCAACGATGCAACGATGCAACGTTGAAGCGTCTGAATCATTGCCTGGCCGCGTCGGTGGTGTTCCTGGCGGAGGCGGGTTTGGCATCACTGCTGGATGGTTTCGGAGCGGTGGTATCCTTTTTGGCCGCTTGTTTGTAACCTTCGCTGCGGTAGTCGGTGGTGTAAAAGCCACTGCCTTTGAAAAGCAGGCCGGCGCCGGCGCCGATTTTTCGTTTTACGCGCCCGCGCCCCCATTTTTTCCGGGCACAGGATTTTTCCGGGCACATCCGCAGCGGCCGGGCGGAAATGGATTGAAAGGCCTCAAACTCGTGCCCGCATTTCTCGCAAATATATTCGTAAGTCGGCATCGGCAATTTGCGAATAAGTCTTCGCCGGACCGCCGTTTAACGCGCCGGTGTATTCGTCATCTTATTGTTCAGCGGCGGAATGACATGGACCGAGCCGTCGGAACCGACTTCAACGTTCAAATCGTAATGCGGCGGCTGGTTGGCGGCGGCGGCGGCGGCCATGGAGGCGGCGGTGCGGGGCTGCACGAGCAATTCAGCGCCCTTCTGGTCGGTGACGCCGTTGCGCATTAACTGCAACCGGCGGGCCACAAAGGCTTCGTCGCGCAATTTTTTGACCTGGGCGCGGAGCGCGTTGAGGTCATCGAACTTGCGTTCCAGGTCGGCCCTTTGGGCGATTTGCTGCTGCAATTCCTTTTCGAGAAAGACATTGTTGGTTTCGGAATTGGCGAGTTTCTGTTCGGTATCGGCGATTTGCGCGTTCAGCGCGGCGATGGTGTTGGTCAGTTCAGCAGCGCGATCATCCAGCACCTTGTTTTGCGTTTCCAGGTCGGTGACACGGCCATTCAGGTTGGCGATTTGGTCCTGGGCGCCCTGGAGTGTCGCTCTGGCGGAAGCGAGCGCGCTGGAGGCTCCGTTCAGGCTGTTGGAAAGCGCCACGACCTGCCGCTGGCTGGCGATGAAGCTGTTGCTCAAAACCAGATTGACTTGCTGCAAGCCATTGACATGGTCGGTGGCAGCCACCAATTGATTGGAAATATCGAGGATGGCGTTCTCCCGGGTATCCATCTGGTCGTGGATGGTCGTCTTGGCGGCAATCAAAGCGACTGCCAGCCCCGCACAAACGACCGCGAGTATCACAATGGCCATTTTTGTTTTCATAACTTCTCCGAACATGGCTGGACGCGGTGCTTTTGGCAAGCCTGCGTCATGGCTCCGGCGTCATGGCGGGCGCGTTGGTGGCGGCGGCTTCCACCGCCATTTCCATCGCCTTCAGTTTTGGATCCAATATTTCCACGCCGGATGCCTGTTTCAATTTCTCCAGATAGGCCGGCGCCTGCCGGGCGATTTTCTGCTGAGTCAGATATTCCTTGATCTTGTCGGGCACCGTCATATCGCTCAGCGGGATTTTATCGGTGTAGGCCAGCATTTTTGCCGGGATTTTCTCCAGCAACTTGATGATGCAATAGCCGGAAGACATTTCAATAACGTCGCTGATCTGGTTGTTGGTCAGCGAAAACGCCGCCGCGGCCAGTTCCGGACCCAGTCGGTCTCGTGAGAGCGGCGGCAGTTCGCCGTTGTTGTCCTTCGAGGCGAGGTCTTCGGAATACTGCGCCGCGAGGTTTGTAAAATTCTCGCCGGCGCGCGCGCGCTGGAGGAGATCGTCAATCTTCTTGCGCTTGGCCTGCTGCTGGTCCGCCGTCAGAGGCGTGCGGGTGTTCGGGTCTATGGTCAAGAGCAGAATGTCACACAGGCGGACCTGTTCCGGTTGCTCGAAATCCGCCGGATGGTTGGTGTAGTAATCTTTGGCCTCGGCGTCGGTCACGTTGATGTTCAATTCACGTTCCAGCACGACCGGGATGGTGGCTTGATCAATGTTCTGCTTCTCCCACTGGTTGCGCGTCTGTCCCCTCAATATCAACTGTTTGTCCAGCAGTTGATTAAACCCTTCATCCGTCAGGTGCTGGCTGGTTTTTAAAGTTTGCAGCGAGGTGTTGAATCGCTCCTTGCCTTTGGCCTTGTCGGCGTCGGTGGCTTTGGCGAGGACCAACTGTTGAAAAATCAACGCCTGCAAAGCCTGCCCGTCCACGTTGGGTGGCGCGGCCAGTCCGCGGGCCGCAAACAGTTGTTTCAAGTTGCTCGCCACGGAATCCAACTGGCTCTGTTTGATCTCAATGCCCTTGCCTTTCGCAATCACCGGGTCGCCGAACAACGCGGTCATCGTGGCTTCGGGATTCGAGTTTGTGCCGAACGCCGCCGCCGCGGGATTCGTGGACGCGGGGTCAGTCGCGGCCGGTGCGGAGGCTCCGCAAACCAGCGCGGCGAGGGCGACGGGGAAAATCACTTTCATTTTGGTCTTCATGATTCAATTGGTTCGATGGCGGTTACAATTTTACCACTTTCACATTGCTGATGTCAGGGTCTTTCTGCAACTCTTCGAGCACTGCCGGCGGCGGCGCGCTGTCAAGGTTCAGTACGGTCAATGCCAGCCCGCCCGCAGTGTCGCGCGTCAGACTCATGTTGGCAATATTCACCTTGTGTTTGCCCAGCAAGGTGCCCAGGTAGCCGACCATGCCCGGCCGGTCTTTGTTGTTCAACAGCAGCAACGTGCCGCTGACGGGGATTTCCACCGGCGTGCTGTACAGCCGCACAATGCGTGGATTGTTCGGCGACCCGAAGAAGGTTCCCCCGGCCGAAATCAGCTTGTTCCCGTTGTTAAACACCTGCACATGCAGCCATTCGTTGAAGGTCACCGGCTCATCGGATTTCTTTTCCTCAATGGTGAGACCAAGGCTTTGGGCCACACTGCGGACGTTGACGTTGTTCACGTCTTTCAGGTTGCTGCCGGACAGAAAGCCGCGCAACACCGCGCGGGTGACCGGATCAATGTTCGGCAACTGGCGCGCGTGCCCGCCGTAAGTAATGTAAAGCCGGTCGGCATTCGCCGGCGCCAGTTGCGCCAGCAATTTGCCGAGGGCTTCACCCAGCGCCAGGTAGGGTTTCACCTGCTCGTAGGTTTTGGCGTCGAGATACGGCAGGTTCACGGCATTGCGGACTTCGCCGGTGAGCAGGTAGCCGGCGATGACCTCGGCGACTTCGATGCCGCATTTTTCCTGCGCTTCCGCCGTGCTCGCGCCGAGGTGCGGCGTCAGAATCAGATTCGGTTGCCGGCGATACGGATGGTCGGCCGGCAGCGGTTCGGCGGCGAACACATCCAACGCGGCGCCGGACACCTTGCCGGATTCGAGCGCGGCAATGAGATCGGCTTCGACCACGATTTCACCCCGCGCGCAATTCACCAGGCGGACGCCGGGCTTCATCCGGGCAAACGCGGCGGCGTTCAGCATGTGTTTGGTTTCCGACGTCACCGGCATGTGGACGGTGATGAAATCCGCCGCGCGATACAATTCGTCCACGCTGTCGGCAAATTCCGCGCCGATGGCTTTGGCGCGGTCTTCAGTGAGATAAGGATCGTAAGCGATGACGCGCATGCCGAACGCGACGGCGCGTTTGGCGACTTCGGTGCCGATGCGGCCCATGCCGAGGACGCCGAGGGTCTTGCCGGCCAGTTCCAGGCCTTGGAACAGTTTGCGGTCCCATTTGCCGGCGGTCATCGAGGAGTGGGCCTGCGGCACCTTGCGCGCCAGGGCCAGCATCAAGGCAAAGCTCAATTCCGCGGTCGTCACGGTGTTGCCGCCCGGCGTGTTCATCACCACAATGCCGTGCTGCGTGGCCGCTTCCACGTCCACGTTGTCCACGCCTACGCCCGCGCGGCCGACGACGCGCAATTGTTTCGCGGCTTCGATGACCTTGCGCGTGACTTTGGTTTCCGAACGCACCACCAGCGCCGTGGCGTCGGCCACGACCGGGAGCAGTTCCGCCTCCGCCAGCCGCTTTGGCAGCACTGCCACCTGGAATTCCGGCCGCTGCTGCAGGAGCGCAATGCCCTTGGGCGAGACCGGATCGCACACGATGATTTTCATATCAAAATGGGGTGTGAGTGTAGGTGTTGGCTGAAGCCAGGTCAAACAATGAAATCCCGTATTTTATTGTGCAAAATTCGCCATTGGCCTGACAAAAACCAGTTATGGACCAATGATGATCAGCAGTAAAATCTCACGCGTGTTTGGTTCGGCAGATATTAAATTCGTCGGGAGATGAATGTGTGTTATTGTTTCGCTGAGTTTATGACCCGGCCGCCCATGCGAGCAGTAAAGGAACGTTGTTGGTTCAGCGAACTTCTCTGCTTCGGGATATTGATTCCGGGTTTGGCCAATGGCGGCGGCGTTACCGTCATCACCCACGGTTTGAACGGCAATGCCGACGGCTGGGTCACCGGCATGGCGGATCAAATTCCCGCTTACTATCGGTTCCCAGGAACGAACTACACGTTTTACAAACTGTATTTTATTCCCAGCGGCACTAACTACGACCTGACGTGGACTCGCTTGGGCGGGAGTTCGCCTTCGGCCACCGATTCGGGCGAAATCGTCGTCGCTTTCGACTGGAGCCAGCTCTCGGACGGCAACTCCTATAACACCTACCAGATTGCCACCAATCTGGCTGCAGCCTTGTTGAACCCAAATTTCATCCCGGAGTTGAATGGCCACGCCCTATGTGAATTGCCGATCCATCTGATTGGCCACAGTCGCGGCGGCTCGCTCATGTGTCAAACCAGCCTGGTGCTGGGCACCAACGGCGTCTGGGTGGATCATTTGACCACACTGGATCCGCATCCGCTGAACGATCCGAATTTCCCGTTTGATACCGTGTTGTATAAGGCAGTTGATGCTCCCTGCGCGACTTATCAAAATGTCCTTTTCCACGACAACTATTGGGAAAATATAAATTTTTTCGTTCACGGCGAACAGGTCTCCGGGGCCTACGTGCGAAAACTGGTAAGCCTCTCGGGTGGTTATCA
>Ga0335081_10006614_pt1 | contig 18472 bp, 11 predicted proteins | sample Lox_Sample_35_FD_206713 | JGI IMG/M metagenome (GOLD analysis project Ga0335081, IMG submission 206713) | Soil microbial communities from Loxahatchee National Wildlife Refuge, Florida, United States - Lox_Sample_3.5 | ecosystem: Environmental > Terrestrial > Soil > Wetlands | place: USA...
CCACCGACTGGCTGCGTTATGCCGCGCTGGACGTGGAGGTCCTGGTCGAGCTGCGCGACGCCCTGGCCGCCGAACTGGCCGCGCAGGGCAAGAGCGAATGGGCCCAGCAGGAGTTCGCCGCCGTGCTCGCGGCCGGCCCACCCGCTCCCCGGCCCGACCCCTGGCGCCGCACGTCCGGCATCCACCGCGTGCACACCCGGCGGGGCATGGCGGTCGTCCGCGAGCTCTGGCTGGAGCGTGACCGGATCGCGCGCCGGCGCGACCTGTCGCCGGGCAGGGTGCTGCCGGATTCGGCGATCGTGGAGGCCGCGCGGGTGCTGCCGGGATCCCCGCGCGCTCTCACCGAGATCCCGGCCTTCCGGGGCCGGGGCGCACGGCGGCACGGCCCGGAGTGGCAGCGGGCCGTCGACCGGGCCCGCGCCCAGGCCGAGCCGAACCTGCCGGGCACCGCATCCCCGCTGCCGGAGGGGCCCCCGCCCGCGCACCGCTGGGCCGAGCGGGACCCGGTGGCCGCCCGGCGGCTGGCGGCGGTGCGGGCCGCGGTCACGGCGATCGCCGACGAGCATTCCCTGCCGGCCGAGAACCTGCTGCCGCCCGACGTCGTGCGCAGGGTGGCCTGGCGGCCGCCGGAGCCGCCCGGCCCGGAGGCGGTCGGCGCCGATCTGCTCGGCCACGGCGCCCGGCCCTGGCAGGCGGAGCTGACCGCGAAGCCGATCAGCAAGGCTCTCATCCGGCTGGCCGAGCAAGCCGGCGAGTGACCGGCCGGCGAGTGCCCGTGCCGCACATTGCCTGTGCCGCACATTGCCCGTGCCGCACATTGCCTGTGCCGCACATTGCCTGTGCCGCACATTGTCAGTGCCGCCAGTGCCGCAGATTGTCAGTGCCGCAGGGCACAATGAGCCGGTGAGCAACGGAGCGGCCGGCGAGCTTGCCTGGGGTGAGCTCGACACACCGGTCGGCGAGATGTCGGTGGCCTGCGGTGACGCCGGGGTGGCCCAGGTCTGTTTCGGCCCGGCGCCAGCCCGGGCGGACGAGCCGGGCCCGGCGGGCCAGGCGGGAGGCCATCTGGCGGCGGCGCTCGCCCAGCTGACGGAGTACTTCGCGGGCCAGCGGCGCACCTTCGGCCTGCCGGTCGACTGGTCGGGCATGTCCGCAGGCCAGCGGCAGGTGCTGCCGGTGCTGCTGGCATCGGCCGCCTACGGCGAGACGGTGACCTACGGCGCGCTGGCCCGCCGCGCCGGCCTGGGTGACCGGGGCACGGTCCCGGCCGCGCGGGTGGTCGGCCAGATCATGGGATCCAACCCCTGCCCGGTCATCGTGCCGTGCCACCGGGTGGTGGCCGGCGACGGGCTGGGCGGCTACAGCGGTGGCAGCGGGATCGAGATCAAGCGGTGGCTGCTGATCTTCGAAGGCGCGCTGCCGCCCACGCTGGACTGGGACCCGGCCGGGCCTAGCACCGGCTGAGCGCTGGACGCGCGGCAGGAGGCCGGGGAGCCCGGGCCGGCCGATGCGGCCCCGGTCAGGAACTCAGATTGTGCTGCTCGGCCGAGATGAGCCTGCCGCCGGCCACGTGCAGGGCCCAGAAGGCGCCCTTGCGCAGCGCCGGCCCGGCCGGCACCGGCGCGCCGAGAACCTCGCACGCCGACCGCAGCATGGCGGGCAGGTTCTCCCGGTGCGCGCAGGTCACGACCGGCTCGCCGGCGGTGACCAGCCTGGCCATGAGTTCGCGGGCGGCCGCCGTCGCCTCTGCCGCGCCCGGGGCCGCCCCCGGCGCGGCCCCGGCTGCCTGCGGGGTCGCCCCGGCCGGCTCCGGGTCCTCCAGCGGGGGCGCGAAAGCCGGCGTCGGCTCCACCACCCCGCCGATCAGCGCCGCGTAGGGCTCGAGGGTCGCCAGGCAGCGCTCGGCCGCGGAGCTGATCACCCGGGCGCGCCCGAAACAGGACAGGATCTGGCCCAGCAGCTTGGCCTGCACCTGCCCGAGGGGGGTCAGCGGCCGGGTCAGATCGTCGGGGTTCCCGGCACGCTGCCACGCCTTCTTGTTCCGCGCGGAGGCGTGCCGGACGCAGATGATGGCCGTGGTGGCGGCCGGGGCGGATGCGAACTCGCTGAGCACATCGGTGTCGCGTGTGTAGGTGAGCCGGTCACCGGCCACGGTCAGCGGCAGCCACGCCAGCTGGTCGACCTCGGCGTTGGGGGCGAACGGGGCGGGCCCGGCGGCGCCGTCCGGGCTGCCCGCGGCCTGCGCCGCCGGGCGGGCCGCCCAGTAGTCCACCTGCTTGGGCCTGCCGTCGCTGAGGTAGCGGACCGTCCGCAGCCGCCTGCCAAGAGTGACCTCGATCCCGGTCTCCTCGGTCACCTCCCGCGCCGCCGTGATCAGCAGGTGCTCACCGGGCAGGCACTTGCCCTTGGGGAAGCTCCAGTCGTCGTAACGCGGCCGGTGGACAAGCGCCACCTCCGGCCCCTGCTCGCCCTGCCGCCACAGCACCGCGCCGGCGGCAGGGATTTTCGGCGGCTTGTCCCGGTCAGCCATCAATGGCCCGGCTGCGCATGCCGTGCGAGCAGGTACTGCTGGAGGTCGCGCAGGGGCTGGCCGGACGAGTCCAGGTGATGCCGGGTCCAGATGCCGTCGGCGGCCAGCCACCATGACGCGGTGGTCTCGTCCATGGCCAGGTCGATGAGGCTGCGCAGCTCCGCCTTCTGGGCCGGGTCGATCACCCGGACCAGCGACTCGACCCGCCGGTCCAGGTTGCGGTGCATCAGGTCGGCGGAGCCGATCCACACGTCGCTCTCGTCGTCCTCACCGGTGCCGAACGCGTAGATCCGGGAGTGCTCCAGGAACCGGCCCAGCACGCTGCGGACGCGGATCGTCTCCGACAGGCCCGGTATCCCGGGCCGGAGCGAGCAGATGCCGCGCACCCACAGGTCGATCGGGACCCCGGCGATCGAGGCCTCGTACAGGGCGTCGGTCATCACCTCGTCCACGATCGAGTTGCACTTGAGCCGGATCTGGGCCGGCTTGCCCTCCTGGTGCCGGGCCACCTGATGCGCGATCCGTTCCAGCAGGCCCGGGCGCAGGCCGGCCGGGGCGACCAGGAACCGGCGGTAGTCGCTCTTGCGGCTGTAGCCGGTCAGGTGGTTGAACAGGTCGGTGGCGTCCGCGCCGACCGTGGGGTCGGCGGTCAGCAGCCCGAAGTCTTCATACAGCCGGGCCGTCTTGGGATGGTAGTTGCCGGTCCCGATGTGGCAGTAGCGGCGCAGCGAGCCGTCCGGCTCCTCCCGCACCACCAGCACCATCTTGCAGTGGGTCTTCAGGCCGACGATCCCCCACACGACGTGGCAGCCCGCCTCCTCCAGCTTGCGTGCCCAGGTGATGTTGGCCCGCTCGTCGAACCTGGCCTTGAGCTCGACCACCACCACCACCTGCTTGCCCGCCAGGGCCGCGTCAACGAGCGCGTCCACGATCGAGGACGAGTCGCTGGTCCGGTACAGCGTCTGCTTGATCGCGAGCACGTGGGGGTCGGCCGCGGCCTCGACGATCAGCCGCTCCACCGTGGTGGTGAACGAGTCGTAGGGCAGGTGGATGAGCACGTCCTGCTTGTCCAGGGTGGTGAAGATGTCAGTGTCCTGCGGCAGCGCCGACTCCGACGGGACGAAGGCGGGGTACTTGAGCTGGCGCAGCTCCAGGTCGGCGATGATGCTCAGGCCGGACAGGTCGAGCGGCCCGGGCAGGTGATAGACGGCGCGCTCGTCGATCCCCAGCTCGGTCACCAGCTTGTCCAGCACGTCGCTGGACATGGTGTCCTCCACCTCCAGCCGGACCGCGGGCTCGAACCGCCGCCGCTGCAGCTCCCGCTCCAGCGACTGCAGCAGGTTCTCGGTGACGTCTTCGTCGACCTCCAGGTCACGGGTGCGGGTGACCCGGAAGGCATGGTGCTCGAGTATCTCCAGGCCATCGAAGAGCTCGGTGAGGTGGGCGGCGATGACGTCTTCCAGCGGCACGAACCGGTACTGCGAGACGGTGAGGAACCGGGGCAGCAGCGGGGGCACCTTCACCCGGGCGAACATGGTGGCGCCGGTATGCGGGTCGGCGACCATCACCGCCAGGCTGAGCGACAGGCCCGAGATGTAGGGGAACGGGTGGGCGGGGTCCACGATGAGCGGTGTGAGCACCGGGTAGATCCGCTCACGGAACAGCCGCTGCAGGTCCGACTGCTCGGCCGCGGACAGCTCCTTCCACCGCACCACCTCGATGCCTTCCTTGCCCAGCGCGGGCAGGACCGACCGGGCGTAGCACTCGGCGTGGCGGACCTGCAGCTCACGGGCCTTGTCCAGGGTGCGGGTCAGGACCTCCTCGGGCGGCAGCCCGGTCAGGCTCTCCACCGGCAGGCCGGTCGCCATCCTGCGCATCCGGCCCGCCACCCGGACCATGAAGAACTCATCCAGGTTGCTCGCGAAGATGGACAGGAACCGGACCCGCTCGAGCAGGTAGAGGCTCTGGTCCTCGGCGAGCTCGAGCACCCGCTGGTTGAAGCTGAGCCAGCTTTCCTCCCGGTCGAAGTAGCGGCCGGGCGGCAGATCGGCCCGCTGCCCGGCCCGGCCGTCGGGTGGCCCGGCGGACGGCCGGATCGACGACACATCCTCCCGGGCGGCCGTTTCCCGGCCGGCCGTTTCCCGGACCGCGCCTTCGCGGTGCTCGCCGGGCGAAGCCGCTGCCCGCTGGCCCGCCCGCTCCCCCGTCACCGACGCCTCCTGCGGGGCCTTACGCTGCTGAAAGCCAGCCTGCATATCACCCATGGCGTCATTGTCCCCAATGCGAGTGAAGTCGAGACGTCCGGGATCGGTCGAAAGGCCCGCCAATCCGGCGGCCGCCGCGCCCATCCCGGCCCGCCGGGCGGTTACCGCGTGCGGGGGCATCACGGCGACGGCGGAACCGTTGCGCGGCGGCTGGCCGCCCTCGCCGAGCCGGCCCGACAGGCCGGCCTGCCGCCAGATCCGGCTCACCGCCGACTGGCTCAGGCCCGTCTCCGCCGCCATCAGGCGGGTCGTCCACCGTGGCCGGCCCGGCGGCGGCTCCTCCAGCAGCGCCCGGGTTATCACCCGCGCCACCTGCTGGTCGGTGATCGTCCTGGGGGCACCCGGGCGGGGGGCGTCGCGCAGCCCGGCGAGCCGCCTGGCCAGGAACCGCGACCGCCACTTGCGGACGGTGTCCCGTGACAGCCCGAGCTCGGCCGCCACGCGGGAGACTGGCGGGCCCGGCGGGCCGGCCGCGCAGGCGAGCACGATCCGCGCCCGCAGGGCCAGCGCCCCCGCCGACGGGTCACCCGCCCACGCGGCCAGCCCGGCCCGCTCGCCATGGGTCAGCACCACCGGAGCTGCTCTCGGATCCGCCACGGGTCCACCCTATTGAGCGCACACGAACTTACGACTCACCCGTGGCGGGCGATAAACGGGCCGGGCTGGCGGGCCGGCTCACCGGCGGCCACGGCCGGGGCGCTCATCGCGGGACGGGCGGCGGGACGGTGCTACTGACCCGGCGGGCGGCAGGCGGCGTCGATCTCCTCCCGGCTGGCGAGCTTCACCCGTGCGCCCCGGCCCAGCGCCGTGGCCAGCGCCATCTCTGCCTGCTCGACCCGCAGCCAGTCGCTGTAGCTGACCGGCAGCACCCCCCGGTCGGCCAGCACCCCGGCCAGGTGCTCCCGCGCCGCCCGGGCGACGCCGTCCCCGTTCGGGCTCTGCCCGGGGACGCAGTCGGCCAGCAGCGACTTGACGGTCTCGGCCGCGTCGGACTTGTTGGTCCCGATCACCCCGGTCGGGCCCCGCTTGAGCCAGCCGACCACATACTCGCGGGGCAGCGGGGCACCGTCCGGCCCGGTCACGCGGCCCGCCTCGTTCGGCACGGTGTAGCTCCGGCTGTCGAACGGGACCCCCGGCAGCGGCACGCTCTGGTAGCCGACGCTGCGCAGGACCATCTGGACGTCCATCCGCTCGTACTCACCGGTCCCGGTGAGCTTGCTGTTCTCGTCGAGCCGGGTGCGCTCGACGATCAGCCCGGACACCCGCCCGTCGCCCTCGATCCGCACCGGCCGCAGCCAGAACCGGACGTTGAGCCACCGGTCGTTGATCTGCCGCGCGCTCCAGTCCGGGCAGCGGGCCGCCCAGTCGTCGATGACCGCGAGGTTGCCGCGGACCCGGCGGTCGGACTCGGCGAGCTTGCCCCCTTCGCCGCACCCGTCGTACGCGGTCAGGTCGGCCTCGGGGCCCGGCACGGCGATGTCCACCCCGGCCAGCTCGCCGAGCTCGCGCAGCTCCTTGGTGGTGAACTTGGCCTGCGCGGGCCCGCGGCGGCCGATCACGTGCACCTCGCGGACGTTGCTGGCCCTCAGCGCGGCGAGCACCGGCTCCGAGATGTCGGTGCGGGCCAGCTCCTCCGGGTCCCTGACCAGGATGCGGGCCACGTCCACCGCGACGTTGCCGACCCCGATCACCGCCACCGACTCGGCGTCCAGCTTGAAGGCGGCCGGGTCCATGTCGGGGTGGCCGCTGTACCAGTTGACGAACTGGGTGGCCGCGTGGCTGCCCGCCAGGTCCTCCCCCTCGATGCCCATCCGCCGGTCCCGCATCGCGCCGGTCGCGTAGACCACGGCGTCGTAGCTGGCGAGCAGGTCCTCGCGGCTCACGTCGTCGCCGAGGTGCACGCCGCCCAGGAACCGCACCTCCGGGTGCTCCAGCACCTTGCGCAGCACCTCGGCGATCGACTTGATCGAGGGATGGTCGGGGGCGACGCCGTACCGGACCAGCCCATACGGGGTGGGCAGGCGGTCGATCACGTCCACGCGGACCGCCACCGGCGGATCCAGCGCGGCTGCCTGCTTGATGAGCTGGTCGGCGGTGTACAGCCCGGACGGTCCGGAACCGACGACGGCGACGTTCAGGTCTGTCATGGCGGGAGGGCTCCTGAGTTTATGACGGGGTGTGGTGTTCGAGTTCGGGCGTCAGCCGGGCCACCGCCTCGGTGATCTCGCGGGCGAGGTGCTGGGGCACCAGCCCGGCGTCGGCCAGAATCTCTTCCCGCTTCCCATGTCCTAGGAACTCCTGCGGCAGGCCGAACGTGCGCGCCGGGGTGCTCACCCCGGTGTCGCGCAGCAGCCGGCAGACCGCGTCGCCGAACCCCCCTGCCCGGCCGTTGTCCTCGACGGTCACGACCAGCCGGTGGGCGGCCGCCGCCTCCGCCAGCGCCGGGTCCACCGGCTTCACCCAGCGCGGGTCGACGACGGTCACGCCGATGCCCTGGTCGGCCAGCCTGCCCGCGGTCTCCACGCAGACCACGGCCATCGGGCCGGCCCCCACCAGCAGCACGTCGTGGGCGCCTGAGCCGTCGCCGTCAGCGCCGGCCGCCCCGGCCGGCCCGCCGGGGCGGTGCAGCACGTCCATCCCGCCGAGCGAGCCCACGGCCTCGGCCTCGGCGCCGACCGTTCCCTTGGGGAAGCGCAGCACGGTGGGCCCGTCGCTGACCTCGACCGCCTCGCGGAGCAGCTCGGCGATGCGGGTCCCGTCGCGCGGCGCGGCGATCCGCAGGCCCGGCACGACCTGCAGGATCGAGCCGTCCCACATGCCGTTGTGGCTCGCCCCGTCCGGGCCGGTGACGCCGGCCCGGTCGAGCACCACGGTGACCGGCAGCCGGTGCAGCGCCACATCCATCAGCAGCTGGTCGAAGGCCCGGTTCAGGAAGGTGGAGTAGATCGCCACCACCGGGTGCAGCCCGCCCATCGCCAGCCCGGCCGCGCTGGTCATGGCGTGCTGCTCGGCGATGCCGACGTCGAACACCCGGTCCGGGCAGGCGCGCGCGAACGCGGCCAGCCCGGTCGGGTGCAGCATCGCCGCGGTGATCGCCACGATGTCGGGGCGGCTCACGCCGATCGCCGCGAGCTCGTCGCCGAACACCTCCGACCAGGTCCGGGCGGGTGCCGCCGCCCGCTTGCCGGGCCCGGGCGCCGGGGCGGCCGGCGGCACCTGGTGCAGGCAGTCCTCGTCGTCGGCCTCGGCCGGCGGGTAGCCGAACCCCTTGCGGGTGATCACGTGCACGATCACCGGGCCGCCGTACCCGCGGGCGCTGCGCAGCGCGTGCTCGACCAGCTGCTCGTCGTGGCCGTCCACCGGGCCCAGGTACTTGATGCCGAGGTCCTCGAAGAGCACCTGCGGCTGCAGCACGTCCTTGAGGCCCTTCTTGATCCCGTGCAGCGTGTCGTACAGCGGCGGGCCGAGCAGCGGGGCGCGCGGCAGGGAGGTCTTGATGTACTCCAGCACGTGCTCGTAACGCTGCGTCATCCGCACCGACGCCAGGTGGGCGGCGAGCCCGCCGATCGTCGGCTGGTAGGACCGCCCGTTGTCGTTGACCACGATGACGAGCCGGCTGTCCTTGGCCGCGGCGATGTTGTTCAGCGCCTCCCAGGCCATGCCGCCGGTGAGCGCGCCGTCGCCGATCACCGCCACCACCGTGCGGCCGGTCTCGCCGCGCAGCTTGTACGCCTTTGCCAGCCCGTCCGCGTAGGACAGGCTGGTGGACGCGTGCGAGTTCTCCACGATGTCGTGCTCTGACTCGGCCTGGTTCGGGTACCCGGACAGGCCGCCCCGCTGGCGCAGCCTGCCGAAGCTGTCCTGCCGCCCGGTCAGCAGCTTGTGCACGTAGGCCTGGTGGCCGGTGTCGAACACGATCCGGTCGGCCGGGGAGTCGAAGACCCGGTGCAGCGCGATCGTCAGCTCGACCACCCCGAGGTTCGGCCCGAGGTGCCCGCCGTTGCGGGACACGGCCTCGATGAGGAAGTCGCGGATCTCGCTGGCGAGCACCGGCAGCTCGCCGGGGCTGAGCTCCTTGAGATCACGGGGACCGGAGATGGACTCCAGCAGAGTCATCCCGTTGCTCCTCATCGTCGGCGGCCGGGCGGGCCCCCGCGGCCGCCCCGGCGGGCGCGATGCGCGGGCCAGGCACGAAACGAGAACCCTAGGCGAGTCTATTTCGCCCGGTGCGGATCACGCGCCATCACCGCGATGTTGGGTCACGAACCCGCCATGACATGCGGCGCGTCCTGCCCTGAATCATGCTCTGAGCTGGGCGGCTGCCCGGAGCGCAGCGAGCGGACGTCGCGCGGCACCAGCGCGAGGACGGACGCCACGATGATCAGCGCGGCGGCGCCGTACTCGGTGGCTGGCACCCCGATCCTGGCCGCCAGCGGGCCGGCCACCAGCGCACCGGCCGGCATCGCCGCCACCGTGCCGAGGATGTCGTAGGAGGAGACGCGGGCGAGCCGGTCCGCCGGGATGTGCCGGGCCATCGTCACCGTCCACTGCACCATCATGATCTCCAGCGCGATGCCCAGCGCCATCGCCGCCACACAGACCGCCGGGAGCGGCCACGGGGCCGCCAGCGACAGCGGTGAGAGCGCGCAGGCCCCGCCGATGATCACCACGAACACGATCGGCCTGCGCGGGGTGAAGCGCAGCGCCACCAGGCCGCCGATGATCAGGCCGACCGCATCCGCAGCCATGATGAAGCCCCAGGCGGCCGGGCCGCCCAGGTGGCGGCGGGCGACCGCCGGCCCGAGCACTTCGAACGCGCCGTACCAGGCGGCCAGGACCACGCAGAACTGCGCGGTGGTCACCCAGAGCCAGGTGTGGGAGGTGAACTCCGCCCAGCCCTCGCGCAGGTCGCGCAGCAGGCTGGCCTGTTCCGTGCGCTCCGCGCCCGGTGCCCGGATGGCCAGCAGCAGCGGCACCGTGCCCAGCATGCCGATCCCGCAGGTGGTCAGCGCCCAGCCGGGGCCGGCCACGGCCACCACCACCCCCGCCAGCGCGGCGCCGCCCATCTGCGCAGCGTTCATCGCCAGCCGGCTGATAGCGCTGGCCTCTTGCATCAGGTCCGGCGGGACCAGCCGGGGCAGCAGCGCCTGGGAGGCCGGGTAGAACACCGCCATGCCCGCGCCGTTCAGCGCCTCCAGGGCGATCATCTGCCACAGCCGCGGCTGGCCGGTGAGCATGAGCAGGCCGAACCCGCCCTCGCCCACCGCGATCATGAGGTTGGCGGCCACGATCACCCGCTGCGGCGCGATCCGGTCCGCGACCACCCCACCGGCCAGCGCGAACACCAGCGACGGGAGGATCTGCGCGGCCAGCACATAGGAGAGGTCGGCGGTGGATCCGGTCACGTCGAGGACCGCGAACGCCACCCCGACCAGGGAGAAGGCGGCCGCCGCCGGCGCCAGCACCCGGTCCGCCAGCAGCAGCCGGAAGTCGCGGATCGCCAGCACAGGGAACCTGCGGACCAGGCCGGGCCACAGCATTGCAGGCGTCCGTTCTGTACATGCCGGGCGCGGGATACCCGCCGCCGGGCGAAGGGGAACCGGCCTCGACGGTAGCCGGGCCGCTGACCCGCAGGCAAACAGATTTCACCCGCGCCGTATTCCGCGCGGGCAACCCGCCGCCCCGCCCGCGCCCGAACCGGCTCGTGGCGCTGGTAAGCGCAGCATGGCCAGAGACGACCCACCCGGGCGCACCCGCACGGCGGCTGAGAGTGCCGTGATCATGAGGGCGGGCGGAATGGCCTCCTTGGCCTAGCGGACGCCGTAGAGGTGCTCCAGGGCCAGCTGGTCGAGCCGCTCGAACGCCATACCGCGGGCCGCGAGCGCCTCGATGTCGGGGGTGAACCCGGTCACGTCGCGCCAGGTCTCGCCGCCGGACAGGGTGGGCGCCGACAGCTCGTCCACCCGGGCGGCCTGCAGCGCCGCCTTCACCTCCGGGTCGGCCCGGAACGCGCGGACCTTGGCCCGCAGGATCAGGTAGTTGCGCATGCAGGCGCCGGCCGACTCCCACACCCCGTCGTCGTCCTCGGTGCGGGGCGGCTTGTAGTCGAAGTGCACCGGGCCGTCGTAGCCGCCCGCCTCCAGCGCGTCCACCACCCAGAACGCGCCCCGCGCGTTGCCCGCCCCGAACCGCAGGTCCTGGTCGTAACGCGGGCCGTTCTGGCCGTTCAGGTCGATGTGGAACAGCTTGCCGTGCCAGAGCGCCTGGCTGATGGCGTGGGCGTAGTTGAGCGAGGCCATCTCCTCATGCCCGACTTCGGGGTTGATGCCGACCAGTTCGGGGTGCGCCAGCTCGGTGATGAACGCCAGCGCGTGCCCGGCAGTGGGCAGCAGGATGTCGCCGCGCGGCTCGTTCGGCTTGGGCTCGATCGCGAACCGCAGGCGGTAGGAATGGTCGATGACGTACTGGCACAGCACGTCCATCGCCTCCTTGTAGCGGTCGAGCGCGGCCCGCACGTCCTTGCTCGCCCCGGACTCGGCCCCTTCCCGGCCGCCCCAGCACACATAGACCCCGGCGCCGAGCTCGGCCGCCAGGTCGAGGTTGCGCATGACCTTGGCGAGCGCGAACCGGCGCACGTCCCGGTCGTTGGCGGTGAACGCGCCCTCCTTGAACATCGGGTGCGAGAACAGGTTGGTGGTGGCGGTGGTCACCACCAGGCCGGTGTCCGCCAGCGCCTGCCGGAAGTCGCCGATCCGGCGGTCGCGCTCCCCCGGGCTCGCGGCGAAGTCGAACACGTCGTTGTCGTGGAAGTTGACCCCGTAGGCGCCGAGTTCGGCGAGCTTGCGGACGGCCCGGTCGGCGGGCATCGGCGGCCGCACCGCCGGGCCGAAGACATCGGTTCCCTGCCATCCGACGGTCCAGATGCCAAACGAGAACCGGTCGCTGCGGGCCGGCTGGTAGGGATCGGCTGCGGTCATGGCGCTGTCCTTTCTTCCCACGTCTCTTCCCACGTCGCGGTGGCGTCCCTGAGCCCGGCGTAGCGCTCGCGCAGGCCGGGCACGGGCGGGCCGGTGTACCCGGCCGCTGGCCTGCGGGGCCAGTCCGGGGGTTCGGGCGTGCCCGCGAGCGCCCATGCGGCCTGGCGGGCCGCGCCGAGCGCCACATACTCCTCAGGCTCGGGCACGCCGACCGGGGCACCGAAGATCCCCGGGGCCAGCTGGCGGACGGCCGCCGACCGCGCACCGCCCCCGATCAGCAGGATGCTGTGCTGCTCCACCCCGTGCCCGGCGAGCAGCCCGGCGGCGTCGGCCAGGGAGGCGAGCAGCGCCTCCACGCCGGCCCGGGCCAGGTTCTGCCGGGTGGCGTTGCGGGTGGTCAGGCCGCGCAGCACCCCGCTGGCGTGCGGCCGGTTGGGCGTTCGCTCGCCGTCGAGGTAGGGCAGCAGGGTGATGCCACCCGCACCGGGCCCGGCCGCGAGCGCGGCCTCCGACAGGCCGTCCAGGTCGGTGCCGATCAGCTCCGCCACCGCCGACAGCACCAGCCCCGCGTTGACCGTGCAGACCAGCGGGAGGTAACGCCCGGTCGCGTCCGCGAACCCGGCGACCAGGCCGGACGGGTCGGCGGCGGGCACGGTGGTGACGGCGAACGCGGTGCCCGAGGTGCCGATCGACACCGCCACCTCGCCCGGCCGCAGCCCCAGCCCGAGCGCGGCGCCCATGTTGTCGCCGGTGCCCGGCGCGAGCACCGCGCCGGCCCCGGTCTCGCCCACGCTCTCGCAGGGCCCGGCGACCCGGGGCAGCCGCGGCTCGTGGCCGAGGGCGGAGGTGACGACGTCGGGCAGCCAGCGGCCACCGGCGGGCGAGTAGTACCCGGTGCCGGAGGCGTCCCCGCGATCGGTGACCGGCTCGCGCGCGCCGAGCCGCCAGGTCAGCCAGTCGTGGGGCAGCATCACCTGCGCCACCCGGGCCGCGTGATCCGGCTCGTGCTCAGCCAGCCAGCGCAGCTTGGTGACGGTGAAGGAGGCGGTGGGCACGCTGCCGGTCTGGGTCGCCCACCACAGCGGGCCGCCCCGCTCACGGATCAGCGCCGCCGCTGCGGAGGCGGACCGCAGGTCGTTCCAGAGCAGGGCCGGCCTGATCACCTCACCGGCCTCGTCCAGCACCACCATCCCGTGCTGCTGGCCCGCGACCGCGACCGCCGCCGCCCGGTCCAGCAGCCCGTCGCCGGCCTGCGCCAGCGCCGCCCACCAGGCCGCCGGGTCGGTCTCGGTGCCACCGGGATGCGGCGCGCTCCCCCGCCCGACAACCGCCCCGTCGTCGGCCTGGCACAGCAGCACCTTGGTGGACTGGGTGGAGGAGTCCACTCCGGCTACGAGCATGCGACCCCCTATCTGCGGAGTGAATTTACCCCTAAGAGGCCCCGGCAATAGGGCGCCGGCTCTGCCTTCTGGCGCGCCTCCGCCACGACGGAGAGCGGGTCATCCGCGCCCGGATGGCAAGGCGCGAGAACGCCGCCAGGCGGGATGCGGGGGCCCGCGAGCCCGGCAGTCCTGTTGCCGGGGTCTCTTGCCGCATCGGTCAGCCCACCAGGCTGTGGGCGATCAGGATGATCGCCGAGGCGGCCGCGGTGAGCAGCATGGCCCCCGGCATCAGGGCCGTGGCGCTGGTCACACCGGCGCCCGGCCCGCTTCTCATGCTGGCGCCTCCGGCAGCGTCACCGCCCGGCCCGCCTGCCAGCCGGTGACGAACTGGCCGGTCATCACGGCGAGCAGCGCCACCACCGGGATGGTCCAGCTCCCGGTGATGGTGTGCAGCAACTCGACCACCAGCGGCCCGGTCGCCGCCACGAGATAGCCGGCCCCCTGGGCGAACGCTGACAGCGACGCGGAGGACACCGGGTCGGGCGCCCGGGCCATGGTGAAGTAGATGGCCAGGCCGAGCGCTGCCCCCTGGCCGAGGCCGAGCAGCAGCACCCAGGCGGCGGCGCCGGCCAGCGGCGCGAACCACGCGCCCGCCAGGCCGGCCGCGGACGCCGCCACCGTGATGGCGACCAGCCACCGCTGGTCCCTGGTGCGGTGCGCGAGCACCGGGAGCAGCATGGCGGTAACCGCGTTACCGAGATTCATCACCGCCAGCAGCGTGCCGGCGTGCTCGGGGGCCACTCCCCTGTCCCGGAACAGCGTCGGGAGCCAGGAGAGTGTTGCGTAATAAATCAGGCTCTGCAGGCCCATGAACCCCATGACCTGCCATGCCAGGGCGTACCTGGAGACCTTCAGCAACCCGTGCTGCTGTCGCTGCCGGGCTACGGCCGGCACCGTCCGGAAGCGCCATTGCGGCAGCCACACCAGCACCGCCGCTGCCGCCGGCAGGGCCCATATCCCCAGGGCGAGCGGCACGGACCCGCCGGACGCCTGGAACAGCGGCACCGCTATCAGCGAGCCCAGGATCGCCCCCGCGGCCAGGCTGAGCAGGTAGACCCCGATCAGCAGGCCCGCCCGGTCCGGCTGGCGCCGCTTGACCAGGCTGGGCAGCAGCACGTTCATCAGCGCGATCGCCGCGGCCGCAAGCACAGTGCCGGGGAAGAGCAGCAGGCTGGGCAGCCCGGCCCGGCACAGCAGGCCGGCAGCGAGCAGCACCAGGGCCGCGAGCAGCACACGTTCTTCCCCGTACCGGCGTGACAGCGGCGCAGCGACACCGGAGAACGCCCCGAAGCACACCACCGGGGTGGCGGCGAGCACGCCGATCGCGGCCGGCGACAGGTGCAGGCTCGAGGCCAGCTCCGGAAACAGCGGCGGCAGGCTCGTGATCGCGCCGCGCAGGTTGAACGCGAGCACGACCATCCCGGCCACGAACGCCGCTGCCATGGCCGGCCGCCGGTGACGTGCCCGTGCCTTCGACCTCGCCGTGGCAGGTGGAGCGGCAGAGTCCCGCATTTCGTGTCACGCTACCGTCTGCACTGGCCGCGCCCGCACCCGGACTGGGCACGCCAGTTGGTGGCAGTAAAAGTGGAAGGTGTCGCATTTCGGTTTACCCCCCCTGAGCCCTCAGAGAACGCAGCACAAACTGCATGATTCCGCCGTGCCGGTAGTATTCGGCCTCTCCCGGTGTGTCGATCCGGACCACGGCACGGAATTCGCGGCCGTCCGCGCGGACGGTCACCTCCCGTGGCGGCGGCCCGGAGCTGATCTCCTCTATCCCTGTCACGTCGAATACTTCGTGGCCGTTCAGCCCGAGCGAGGCTGCCGACTCCCCCGGGCGGTACTGCAGCGGCAGCACCCCCATGCCGATCAGGTTCGACCGGTGGATCCGCTCGAAGGACTCCACCAGCACCGCCCGCACGCCGAGCAGCAGCGTGCCCTTGGCGGCCCAGTCGCGTGACGAGCCGGAGCCGTACTCCTTGCCGCCGAGCACGATCAGCGGCGTGCCTTCGGCCAGGTACCGCCGGGAGGCGTCGTAGATGCTCATCTGCTCGCCCTCCGGCAGCTTCACCGTCACCCCGCCCTCGGTGCCGGGGGCCAGCTGGTTCCGCAGCCGGATATTGGCGAACGTGCCGCGGATCATCACCTCGTGGTTGCCGCGCCGTGAGCCGTAGGAGTTGAAGTCGCGCCGCTCCACCCCGTGCCCGGTGAGATAACGGCCCGCCGGGCTGTCGGCCTTGATCGCGCCCGCGGGCGAGATGTGGTCGGTGGTCACCGAGTCGCCCAGCATCGCCAGCACCCGCGCGCCGTGGATGTCGCTGACCGGCGCGGGCGTGCCCGTCATGCCCTCGAAGTACGGCGGCCGCCGGACGTAGGTGGAGTCGGCGTCCCAGGCGAAGGTGTCGCCGGAGGGCACCGGCAGGGCCCGCCACCGCTCGTCGCCCTCGAACACGTCGGCGTAGTCGCGGGTGAACATCTCGGCCGCGACCGCGTCCCGCACCACGGCGGCGACGTCGGCAGGCGCCGGCCAGATGTCACGCAGGTAGACCGGCGTTCCGTCCGGGCGGCGGCCCAGCGGATCGTTGAGCATGTCGATGTCCATGGTGCCGGCCAGGGCGTAGGCGACGACCAGCGGCGGGGAGGCGAGGTAGTTCATCTTCACGTCGGGGTTGATCCGGCCCTCGAAATTCCGGTTGCCGGACAGCACCGAGACCACGGCCAGGTCGTGGTCAGCCACCGCCGCGCTGATCGCCTCGGGCAGCGGGCCGGAGTTCCCGATGCAGGTGGTGCAGCCGTAGCCGACCAGGTTGAAGCCGAGCTTCTCCAGGTAGGGCAGCAGGCCCGCGCGCTCGTAGTAGTCCATGACCACCTTGGAGCCGGGCGCCAGGGTGGTCTTCACCCACGGCTTGCTCGCCAGGCCCGCGTCCACCGCGTTCCTGGCGAGCAGGGCCGCGCCGACCATGACCGAGGGGTTCGACGTGTTCGTGCACGACGTAATGGCGGCGATGACCACCGACCCGTGATCCACCGACGTCCGTGTCCCGTCGTCGAGCGTCACCTCGACGGGCGCGGACGGCCGGCCGCCGCTGGCCGCCCCGGGCTCACGAGCGGGCCCGGCGTCCTCGCCGTTCTCCCGGTCCGGGACGAACGGGTCGGATGCCGGGAACGTGCCGGCGATGTCGTCGTCCAGCCGGTCGAGCTTCACGTAGGACCCGAGCGCCTCGCGGAACGCGGTCTTGGCACCGGCCAGCGCCACCCGGTCCTGCGGCCGCTTCGGGCCGGCCAGGGACGGGACCACCGTGGACAGGTCGAGCGTGAGCTCCTCCGAGTAGCGGGCGGGCCGGTCCGGGTCGTGCCACAGCCCCTGCTCCTTGGCGTAGGCCTCGACCAGGGCGACCTGCTCCGCCGGGCGCCCGGTGAGCCGCAGGTAGGTGAGTGTTTCGGCATCGATCGGGAAGATCGCGCAGGTGGAGCCGAACTCCGGGCTCATGTTGCCGATCGTGGCCCGGTTCGCGACCGGGACCGCGGCGACGCCCTCGCCGTGGAACTCCACGAACTTGCCGACGACACCGTGCCGACGCAGCAGTTCGGTGATGGTGAGGACCAGGTCGGTGGCGGTGGTGCCGTCGGGCAGCTCGCCGGTCAGCCGGAAGCCCACCACCTTCGGGATCAGCATGCTGATCGGCTGGCCGAGCATGGCCGCCTCGGCCTCGATGCCGCCGACGCCCCAGCCGAGCACGCCGAGGCCGTTCTGCATCGTGGTGTGGGAGTCGGTGCCTACACAGGTGTCCGGGTAGGCGGCGCCCCCATGGGTCATCACCACCCGCGCCAGGTGCTCGATGTTGACCTGGTGCACGATGCCCGTTCCCGGCGGCACGACCTTGAACTGGCGGAACGCTTCCTGGCCCCATCGCAGGAACGCGAACCGCTCCCGGTTGCGCTGGAACTCGAAGTCGACGTTGCGGTCGAACGCGTCCGGGCGGCCGAAGACGTCGGCGACGACCGAGTGGTCGATGACCAGCTCGGCCGGGACCAGCGGGTTGATCCTGGCCGGGTCGCCGCCGAGCTGCCGCATGGCCTCGCGCATCGTGGCGAGGTCGACCACGGCGGGCACGCCGGTCAGGTCCTGCAGGATCACCCGGGCAGGCGTGAAAGCGATCTCGGTGTCCGGTTCGGCCTTCGGGTCCCACCGGCCGAGAGCGGCCGCGTGCTCGGCCGTGACGTTGCGCCCGTCCTCGTTCCTGAGCAGGTTCTCCAGCAGAATCTTCAGGCTGAACGGCAGATCGCTGGCTCCGGGGACGGCATCCAGCCGGTAGATGGTGTAGTCAGTGTCCGCGACTCGCAGCGTGGCACGGCTCCCTAAGCTGTTCGCCGTCATGGGGCGCTCATCTCCTGTCTGCATCCGGGTGTCGGCATCCCGCATCCCCGGCCACTCCCTGCATCCTGCCGCAGCCCGTTCCCCGGCGCTGCCCACCTCGTTTCGCGCAAAACGCCCGCCGGTTCCGGCCGGGCTCCCCACCCTGCTAGCACCGGCAAGATATCTCGATATCAAGGTACCTTGATATCACCGTAAGCACACTGTGCCTCGACGTCAAGCTATCTACGCCCACCCCAGATCGCGGTGGGCGCTCAGCCGCTGGCTTCTCGGCCGCAGCTGGTAGACCTCGGTTCCCGGCGACCCGGGAGCCCCGCCTCAGCCAGTGACGACGCGTCTTCTCCGGGCCGGATTCCGGCGCCTAGCGAACCGTTGCACATGAGACGCCGTGCCCGCCCATCTGGTTCACCCCGGACCGAAAGCGGCATGGCAGTTCCACGCCCGGGCTGTCCGGCCGGCTGGCGGATGTCACCGGTTAGGATGGCGCGGTCACCGAACGTACGGGAGGTGGCACCGTGCCCGGGCCCAACGACCGGCTGGCCGACGAGCTGCCACGCGCCGATCCGGTGCGCCCGCGCGAGTCCGAGTCAGTCGAAGCGGGCCTTCGGGAGCGGATGGAACGGCTGCCGCCGGGTCACCCGTCCTCCCCCTACGACGACAACGGCACCCGCAAGCCCCCGCCGCCGGACCCAGCCGACTACGAACTCCCCATCCCCGGCGACCCCGGCTACGAGCCAGACATGCCGACCGCGTCCAAAGGCGATCACTCGACGGACGACTCAGCCGAGCGAGTCGCGGAGCCCCAGCACACAGCCGATGCAGGTGCCGCAGATGAAGATCGCCAAGCAGACAGCCAGGCCGATCCCTCCTTAGACGAGGAAGACAGG
>Ga0335081_10006615_pt1 | contig 18472 bp, 20 predicted proteins | sample Lox_Sample_35_FD_206713 | JGI IMG/M metagenome (GOLD analysis project Ga0335081, IMG submission 206713) | Soil microbial communities from Loxahatchee National Wildlife Refuge, Florida, United States - Lox_Sample_3.5 | ecosystem: Environmental > Terrestrial > Soil > Wetlands | place: USA...
GGGGACCTGCTCCTCTTCACGCTCGGCAAGTACATGGGCTGGGCGCTGCTGGCGGTGCTCTGCCGGGTCTCGATCAATCCTGAGAGCTGCATTCTGCGATCAGCGGAGTCGTTTTACAAACGAGGAAAGATCACATTACTATTCGCCAAGTTCATTCCCGGCGTGAACACCATGGCTCCGCCGTTAGCAGGCAGCATGAAAATGCGGCCTTCGCAGTTTCTGCGGTTCGATCTCGCGGGCGCTTCGTTGTATATCCTGGCTTACGGTGGCCTGGGGTTTTTATCGCGCGACTTCCTGATGGTTGTCACTCGCGGATTGCAAACTGCGAGTCGGGTCTTTGAAGAAGTTCTTCTCCTTGCGGCCATTGTCTACATCGGATATCGCGTCTGGCTCTATTGGAAAAATCGCGTGTACAAGATCGTGCCGCGGATCCAGGTGCAGGAGTTGGCAGAAAGGCTGTCGTCCGACAAGGACCGCGTGCTGGTAGTGGATGTCCGCAGTCATGGTTATTACGACGCCAATGCGCAGCGAATCAAGGGATCCGTTCGCATCGAACCCAACAACCTCTCGGAAGAGCTGAAGAATCTTCCTCACGAGAAGGACATTTATCTCTACTGCACTTGAGCTCGGGAAGCCACCAGCGCCCGGGTGGCGCTGCAACTGCGAGAGAAAGGATTCAATACGTTCGTTATCGTGGGTGGTCTGGCGGCCTGGCGCAAAGCAGGCGAACCGCTCGAACCTGTGCCGAAAGATGATCTGGTAAAGTTACCCACATTCAGCTAGGCATTATTGCTGCTATGCGCGCGAATCAGGAAATCGAAATCAAATTTTGTGTGAAGAATTTGCGCCGGCTCAATCAGGCGTTGCACGCCGCCGGATTTCGACTTATCACCCGGCGAACCCATGAGATCAACACGCTTTTCGACTTGCCGGGACAGGTGCTGCGCAAGCGGGGAGAACTGTTCAGATTGCGGGAGTATGGGGGCAAATGGGTTCTGACTCACAAGTCCAAGGGCAAGGCGGGACGCCACAAAGTCAGAATTGAGCTCGAGACCGAAGTTTCCAGCGGCATAAAGATGGAATTGATTCTCCGGGCTTTGGGTTTTCTGCCCACCTTCCGCTATGAAAAGTACCGCGCCGAGTGGGCGGACAGGACGGGCCACATCGTTGTAGACGAGACGCCGATCGGAAACTTCGGCGAGATTGAAGGTCCGTCGCGTTGGATCGACCGAACCGCCCGCGTTTTGCAGATATCCCCGGACGGCTATCTAACTTCCACCTACTCCGATCTATTTTTCGAGTGGAAGAAGGACACCGGCAGCGCGGCGAAAAACATGACATTCCACGATGTAGAGACCAGCCGGCGTCGACGCTGATTTCAACAACCTGCGTGATCACGCACCAAACTAACAAACAAGATTGGCTCAGGCCAGCATGGTACGCTCAATTAGCTCTGGTTTCTTGCGCCCACCAGTGCCGTGGCAGTACAAAAAGACAATTTTCGACGGCTTTTGCGGACGGTCGAAGCTCTATCTGACCTTGGTCCAGCGATAACCGCCGAGCGCGACTTCCCGCAGATGGCGCGGGCCATGTTGTCCGCCTTGCAGCAGGCGGCCGACACGCGCGAGGTTGTGCTTTTTGTCTACTCCGATAAGCCATCCCTCCTAAGCTCTGTAGCTGCCGCCGGCTTCGCCTTGATGCCGGATCCAGCGGTCATCCCTCTGCTGCCCAAACACGTTCATGCGCTGACTTCAGCTCGCGGTCCGACCGTTCTTGACCAGGGCACCTCCGACAACTTTCTCAGTTCGAATGGAAATGTGGCGCCAGAGTTATTCCGCTGCATCACTCCCTTGAAGGTTGCGGGCAAGTTGGTCGGCGCGGTGGCTCTCGGACGGCGGGAGGCGGACGCTCCTTATGACCCTAGCGAACTCGAGGCTCTTGACCTGCTCTGCCATTACGTCGCACTTGCGGTTCACAATCACGCACTCAGTCAGACCCTGGCGCAGCGGGTTTCGGAAAACCTGCGCCTGGCGGCTTCTCTACACGGCTTCTACGATAATGCCTTGGAAGCCTTCGCCACCGCGATTGACGTCAAGCATGTCAACATTCGCGGTCACTCCTTGCGCGTCGCCCGGTATGCTGCGGCGATTGGCGAAGCTTTGAATTTGGAACCCAACGAGATTGCCGCGCTGCGCTCCGCAGGATATCTGCATGACATTGGCAAGGTGGCCGTGGATAAACGGCTATTCGGGAAACCTTCCTCACTCGATCCGGAAGAGTTTCGCGAGATGGCGGACCACACAGTGGTTGGGCACCAGATCGTGCAGGGAGTGCAATTTCCCTGGCCGCAGATTCCCGAGGTGGTACGCTCGCATCACGAACGCGCCGACGGCACCGGATACCCCGACGGTTTGATCTTGGAAGAGGTGCCCTTGCCGGTTCGCATCGTGGGTCTCGCCGATACATTCGACGCGATGATCAGCCCACGACCGTACCGCGAGCCGCTCTCCTTAGGGGCCACCTTAAGTGAACTGGTGCGTTTGACCCCACAGAAATTCGATCCCAATGTCGTTCAGGCGCTGCTGGTGCAGGTACGTCGTGACATGGTTGGAAGCGCGCGATCACCCTTATTAGAGGACCGGCTGGCGGGAAGCCTGGCCGCCACGGATATCGATCAACTTGCTGCCAGCCTGCAGCACCGTACCGCCCGTGGACGGCTCTTCCTCACCTAACTGATTGCAGCGCTTGGCTCGGCAACTTTTGAGGCTCTCTTGGGTTCAAGTTCATAAGCCATTTCCCGCCTTTATGCTCGATCGAAACCGTCAAATCGTACTGGCACTTGTCGTAACGAGCGCGGCTTTGTTCATACCGTTTACAGGGTGGGCCGGTAAGGCAAAAGTCCGCATAGCCTCATCTGCCATGAGTGAGCGGAAGCGCGTCGTCCATGCCCTCAACCGGTTGACATTCGGGGCAAGGCCTGGGGACATCGAGCAGGTCACGGCGATGGGAGTCGATAAGTGGATCGAACTGCAACTTCATCCCGAAAAGATTGATGACAATGCGCTGCAAGCCCGGCTGGCCCCCTTTCGGACCCTGCGTATGAACACGCGCGAGATATTCGAGAATTTTCCGCCACCTCCGGTGATCCGCGCGGTTGCGGACCGAAAGCAGTCCCTGCCGTCTGATCCAACCAAGAGGGCCATCTATGTGGCGCAGCTTGATCGTTTCGAGCAGCGTCAGACAGCAAAGCAAAAGGCAGCGAACGATACACCTTCAGCCGTCGATTCAAAATCAAATGAATCGAACGAAGCGCAGATTTCCAACGCGCCGCGGGCGGATGGAGCCGCGCGCGTTGATGAACTCCTCGATATGCCACCAGACCAGCGGGCCGAGGCCGTTTTGCGGATGTCGCCAGAAGAGCGGCAGTCGGTGCTCGGCGGAATGAAAGGCAAACGCGACGAGCTACTTGAGGGAATGAGTCCGCAGCAACGGGAAACTACGCTTGCCTTGCAGAATCCGCAGCAGGTGGTCGCGGATGAATTGGTCCAGGGTAAATTGATTCACGCTACGTACAGTGAGCGGCAGCTCGATGAGGTAATGGCCGATTTCTGGTTCAATCACTTCAATGTGTTCATCGGCAAAGGGCAGGACCGCTATTTTCTGGGCAGCTATGAACGGGATGTGATCCGTCCGCATGCGCTGGGCAAGTTCGAGGATCTGCTTGTAGCCACCGCCGAGAGCCCGGCGATGCTCTTCTATCTGGATAACTGGCTCAGCGTTGGGCCCGATTCGGACGTTGCCCGTGGCATTCCTCAAACTCGCTATGGCTACCGCCGCAGATGGCCGAGAAATGAAGGTGCGAAGCAGCCAAGCAAGAACAAGCGCAATGGTCTGAATGAGAACTACGGCCGCGAACTGATGGAGCTGCACACCCTGGGTGTTAACGGAGGTTACACTCAGAAGGATGTCACCGAGGTGGCGCGGGTGTTTACCGGCTGGACGCTCAAGCAACCGCGCCAGGGAGGAGGCTTTCACTTCGACGAGCGCTTGCACGAACCGGGCGACAAGATGGTACTGGGACACCGCATCAAGTCGAACGGGCAGCAAGAGGGATTAGAGGTCCTGCACCTCCTTGCACACAATCCCGCGACGGCAAAATTCGTCTGCAGCAAACTCGCGACTCGCTTCGTCTCGGATGATCCGCCCGCAAACCTGGTAACCCGCATGTCAGAAACGTTCTTGAAGAAGGGTGGCGACATTCGGGAAGTCTTGACCACGCTGTTCAGTTCGCCTGAATTCTGGGCTTCCGACGCTTATCGGGCCAAGGTTAAGACACCGCTCGAATTTGTAGTGTCGTCCCTGCGGGCCAGCGGGGCTGATGTATCCGACGCCACTCCCGTCGCGCGACAGTTACAGAATATGGGTATGCCGCTCTACGGCATGCAGCCTCCGACCGGCTACTCAATGAAAGCGAGTACATGGGTGAACTCGTCGGCGTTGCTCGGCCGCATGAACTTTGCCTTGGCTTTGACCGGCGGAAGACTAAGAGGTGTGCAGATTGATTCAGCAATGAAAGATGGGGGACGGGCGTCCTCGCCCGTTAACGAAAATCCGTCGCACGTATTGTTGACGCTAGAGAATGCGCTGCTGGCAGGCGATGTCTCCCAGCAGACGCACAACACGATTGCCGCCCGGCTTCAAGACGAGCAGGTCAGTCAGCGCAAGCTGGATGATCCGGCGAGGCCACCCAACGTCAGCATGATTGAGGGATTGTTGTTAGCCTCGCCGGAGTTTCAGAGGAGGTAGCTTCTAGCTAGAAGCTAGGAGCCAGGAGCGATTTTATGTCTATCACTCGCCGAGTATTTCTTTGTAACAGTGCGCTGGCCGTGGTCGGCACGGCTGCGGTGCCGTCGTTCCTGACTCGGGCCGCCTGGGCGGCCGAGAACTCTCTCAGCAACAAACGGCTGGTGGTGATCTTCCAGCGGGGCGCCGCCGACGGGCTCAACATCGTGGTGCCGCACGGCGAAGCAGCTTACTATTCGATGCGGCCGTCCATCAACATTCCCCGATCGTCTGTAATCGATCTCGACGGATTTTTCGGTCTGCATCCGTCCATGTCTGCATTCCAGCCGCTCTGGAAGCAACAGCACTTGGCCATTGTTCACGCCGCCGGTTCTCCGGACCCGACACGCTCACACTTCGATGCGCAGGATTTCATGGAGTCCGGCACGCCCGGCTTGAAAGCTACCGACGATGGCTGGCTGAATCGCGCCCTGCATTCATTGCCTGACTCGAAGGACGCCTCAGCATTTCGGGCGATCGCACTCGGGCCTTCCCTGCCCCGGATTCTGTCCGGTCACGAGCCGGCAGTAGCGGTCAACAATGTTAACGACTTTGGAATTGGCGGCCGGAATGCAAAGGCCGCGCCTCTCGCGAATACGTTTGAAGCCATGTACGCCGAATCAGTAGACTCCGTGCTGCACGGCACGGGGCAAGAGACATTCGAAGGGGTGAAGATGCTCAAGTCCGCCGATCCCTCGAAGTACACGCCTGCGGCGGGAGCCAACTATCCCCGAGGCCGCTTTGGCGACAGCCTGAGGCAGTTGGCGCAATTGATCAAAGCCAACCTTGGCGTACAGGTGGCCTTCGCAGACATTGGCGGCTGGGACCACCACGTCAACGAAGGCAGCACGGAAGGCCAGATCGCCAATGTGCTGCGCGAGTTCTCTCAGTCGCTGGCTGCGCTCTGGGTCGATCTCGGCGACCTTGCCGAAGATACAGTAATCGTCACCATGTCGGAGTTCGGCCGCACGGCGCGTGAGAACGGCAATCGCGGCACTGATCACGGCCACGCCAATGTCATGTTCGTAATGGGCGGACCGGTGAAAGGCGGCAAAGTGTACGGTAAATGGCCGGGGCTTGATCAGTCACAACTGTACGAAGGCCGCGACCTGGCCCTGACCACGGACTTCCGCCGCGTGCTGGGAGAAGCGGTGTACTCGCATCTGGGAAACAAGAATCTGGATCAGGTGTTTCCGGGATTTGAAAATCAGACCGAGCGGTTCCTGCGATTTCTCTAGTTCTTGTTGTCATCCCGAACGTAGTGTGAGCCTGCCCTGAGCAACCCGAAGGGGAGTCGAACGGGATCTGCAGGTCCGCGTTGCTCCTCGGATCAACTTTCTAAGAACGCCCAGGAACCTCGATCTTTACCTCGCCATTCTCGATCCTCACCGGGTACACCGCAACCTTGGCTTTCGGATTACTGCCCGCCTGTCCCGTCTTCAGGTCCCACTGCCAGCCGTGCCAAGGACAAACAATCTTGTCACCCTCAATAACACCCTGACCTAGCGGGCCGCCCATGTGCAAACAGACGTTGTCCATGGCTGAGATTGTGCCGTTCACATTGGCAACGCAGATCGTCTTGGCGCCGCAGGCAAACTCTTTGGCTTCGCCGGGAGCAGGAAGTTCGGATTGGGAGGCAAGCTTGTGCAGCATTTAGCAGTTGGCAATTAGCACTTGGCCATACGGGTTTTCTCCAAGACCCGATACGGCTAAATGCTAACTGCTAATGGCCAATTGCTAAGTGTTGAATGCTGACGGCTATTTCGGCTGCAGCGTTTGCGCGATCATCACCTGGCGCTTGAAATTCTCGACCATGTTCGGCTCCAACCGCACTTCGGTGGGCCGTTTGGCCAGCGTCATCTGATCGATCTTGTCCTGCAGTTTGAGCAACGCGTAAAACAAGTTTTCCGGGCGCGGCGGGCAGCCAATCACGTAAACGTCCGTGGGCACGATCTTGTCCACGCCTTGCAGCACCGCATAAGTATTGAACGGTCCGCCCACGGACGAGCACGCACCCATCGAGATCACCCATTTGGGATCGGGCATCTGATCGTAAATGCGCTTCACGACTGGCGCCATCTTCAGAGTCACGGTGCCGGCAACGATCATCAAATCGCTCTGCCGCGGGCTGGGCCGGAACACTTCCGAACCAAAGCGTGCAATGTCAAAACGCGCGGTGGAGGAGGCAATCATTTCGATGGCGCAGCAGGCCAAGCCAAAGGTCATTGGCCACAGCGCGGACTTGCGCGCCCAGTTGAAAACGTAGTCGACCGTAGTGATCAGGAAGTTTTTTTCAAAGCGATTTTGCAGCCACCCCATCGATCCTCCGCGACTCCCGCGACTTCAGCAAATAGCCTTTACTGCCCGGCCTTTCAGTCTAGGTCGCCGCTCTGCAGGTGTCAATCGAGCTGCGGGGTGAGCATTATATCCCCCTCGAAAGTACCCCACCCCCTTGGCTCCAATGCTCCATGATCAGGCGGGGGATAATTCTGCCCGTGGAGCAGGAGGGGAGGCATTCCTAGATCGCGGAGAACAAGCCGGAGTAGTGCATTTTGAGAGCGGAATTGATCTGGATTACGTAAGAGAACGCGTCAATGGCTGCGGGAACCAGAAGGTCTCTAGGGGTAGTCTTAATCTTACAGTATTTACTTAGCACATAAACAAGAAGATGGTAGCCAAAATTTTCCAACAGATGTCCTTGGCAATCCCCGAGAACGTCAACCTTGATACCACCACCGAAAACGCGAGCGGGCCTTGTATTCAGCCTGTGTTTTCGTATCAAATCCTTGATGGCCGTCGCTGCGAGTGCAGGAGGACCTCCTTTGACTGGACGAACAACTTTCACAAACTTTTCCCTAGCGAGCGGCTCTAGATTATTTTTCGCTAAAATGGCATCGACGCACACACCGCGCCTGACCCTTTTGGAAAACATCAGGAACGCCTCCTCAATTTCTTTCTTAGCCGCGTCTTCGGATCCAGGTGCTGTATTAAATTTTCTAAAGGTTGCAAAAACCACTGCACTGGTCCAAACGTCATTCTCCCAGCTGTATCCAAGCGTATAGAACACTCCTGCAACTTTGGGAATGGCCCCGACAAGGTTGTCGAAATCCCGATCCATGGCCGCGAAGATGTGGTGCACCTGACCCGAAGCAATCAGCGCTGCTATTTCCATGATTGTGGTCTTGGAACCTACTGCTCTGAAATGAAACTTCCCTCTGCTGGCAAAAGAGGTGAAGATGATTTGCCAGTATTTCAGATCATCTGCCTGGGAGTTGTAAGAACCCTTCTCGACTTCTTGGAGTGTATATGTGGACGCCCCACCTTCCACGAACACCACGGCGTCAACCCCAAGAAAACGATGCATGGTGCTGAGACCTGAAGCTGTTCGGCGGAACGTCATCCAAGCAGCTTCTCCATGTCAAAGATCTTGTCTTCAAACCTGCCAACAATATCGGGGGAGTGTGTCGCGAAAATAATTTGGGCAGCCGGATTAATCTGACGAAGGTTTGCGGTTAGTTTTTCCTGCCAAGTGACATGAAGCGATAGCTCTGGTTCATCTGCTATATATATCCATGGAGCCTTTTGCTGAAGCAGCGCTTCTCCAAGAATAATGACCAATTGTTTTTCGCCAGAGGAAAGCTCTGTCAGAGCGAGCGTTCTACCGTTAGCCATTAAGGCATGCAACTCATTTCGATCACTTATGGTTAGCTTCTTGCGTAGAAACATCTCGTTAATAACGGCGAGGAAATCCTCACGTGGTTTGAATATTTCTGCTTGGCGGGCTCGCAGCTCCCCCCATTCCTGGACTACCCGGTGAATCGACCACATTGCAGCGAGCGCTGTGAGCTCGGAGTCTGACCAACCTTGCTTTCCGACCGCGTTTTTCACAATGTTAAATTGTCTTTCGACGTCCGCGACGTATTCGCTTCGGCTGACACCAGAGTTCTCGAATATCTCCAAAAGAGCCTTTCGTTCGTTCTGTAGATCCAGCTTCTTTACGGAGTTAAAGAGTTGCCACTCTGGTGGTGGAAGAAGCGCAAGAAACAGTGACTTCTGAAACCTGGTAGTTTCTTCGTCACCTTTGCTTTTGAAAGCTGAGAACAGGCGGGTAAGCGCATTGCTAAGCTGATCTAGCTTCAAGTCAATGCTCGACTCAAAACTTCTGTCCTCGCGGGACCTGATAGCCGAGGCGCGGTGAATAGACAGCCAGGTTAGGTTGACTTGAATGCCCAAAGCCTCAATCGGCCCGGCGTCTGGTATACGATGGCGCTGTCCGATTGGACGCACGCTGAATTCCCTAAAGCTCAACTGGCTTTCAATACTATCGAGGGAATACTCTTTCCAGTCTGACTCCTGCTTTGGTTTGAACCTGTACGTTATACCTTGAAACGGCGTTTTTCGCTCAGCCGTTTTGAGAATCTCGATCCTTGGCTGATCTGGTCCAGAGAGCTGGATGTCGATCTTCTTAAACCTCACACGATCCAAGGTCTGAAAGTCAGCGCTTAGGGCCGCAGCAATAAGATTGATTACGGTGGTTTTTCCAGAGCCGTTGGTTCCGATCAGAAAATTGACATCCTCATGAAAGGACAGCGTGAGGTCTTTCTCCCCCCACAATCGGCTGACTGAAAACATCTTGATGGTGCTCATACGGCATAGAGTACATCAGGCGCATCACAAGTCCCAAGGGCCAGTGTGCTACCAGAATAGGGCAAACCCACTGCGGTACTCGTTCGCCAGAGGGCAAAGGAATGACATAACCGTCTAACGGCGGCGTTAGTGGCTGCCCCGCAGTTGCAGCCGACAGAGAGGACTCAAAAGAAGATACACGATCCATACGCAGAAGATAGATACTGAGAGAAATTTGGGCATCTGGCATTATTTCTTCCTAGAATCCGTCAGACCACCATCCTTCGGATGGCGGATCAGCTTCGCTTGCAAACGCAGTCATGGCAGTCTTTGATAATTCGGTGCTCTCATCTGGGGGATTGTGCGGATGACGCGATCTACTGTGAGAACACAACAGCGGAGCAGAGCAATTGCGGTAAGTAGACGCGAGGGGGAGCCCTTGACGCATGGCGCGTATCCTTTCGAGCTGATTAGCTCCCCCTCTGAAGCAATCAGCGACGGTCAATTGTTCCTAACCGATCATACATTGTATCTCGTGTGTGACAATGGACAACAGGTGGCATTATCCGAACCCCGAACCCAGCCTTGCCCGGAGGGGCAGAAACGCAAGCATTGCGTGAATAACGAGGTGGGGTACTTTTGAGGGGGATATAATGCTCACCCCGTCAATCGAGCTGCGGATAGTAACAGCCCAGTGAGTTGTGAGGCAACCGTCACACTAATGGCTAGCTCCTCAGGCAGATTTCTTCTGAGTCGCAGGAAATTCAATCACCTTGCCGCGTTGCTCGCGAGGGATGTAGGGTGTCTTCCTTAGGAATCGGCTGGGTACGTAGAACTCAATTATTTTTGCCATGCCGCTACCACTCCCAGCCGCATTCGCATCGGACTCGGTCGCAAAGCCTCAGTTTTCTCAGAATCCGTCGGCACACGGCACAGCTTCGCATCCACATAGGGAACTCCTCGTTTGCTCCGATCTCCGCCCGGAGCTATTAATTTGCTGGCTACAAGATTGGATTGATAGACGGGGGGGCCAAAAGCAATTTGACTGTTAATTCCTTGTCAAAGGATCGTCAACGACGCACCGAACAGAAGATTGACGGTCAGAATGCTTATCAGCGTTTGCTCTGACCACCGCGGCGCGCTTGAAGTGAGTCGAGGTCGTGACCCCATCGCGAGTTCAAGTCTGCACACTTTGAGCAGGGGCACTCAAAATGGTTGTCTTCGGGCCGAGTCAGATGGCCGCATTTGTTGCAGATGAACCTACCATCAAGGTGACGAGTCATCGGCCTGAACTCGTTTCCCAAAACGCAGTACGGACAACGCACTATCATTGCGGAGGAAGTGCTGTTCATCCTGTTTGATCCCCAAGGCTGTGACGCATGCATAGGGTCGCGACCCGATTTTGTTGTTTGCCCGGCGAAGGGTTCTGCGGGCGTGTCGAGCATAGTGAATGTGATTTACTCGGGCAAAGCGCCAACATGCGCCATCGTCGAAACTTACCGAATGAAATGGGCTCAGGATTCGGGGGCAATGCACTTCTGATATAGTCCCGCTGCGAGGTAACGGTGTTTGACTCGCCCGTCACGCAAGTTTGCTGGGCTTTTGTTAATCAGGCATCAGCACAGGCTTGCGGCCTTAATGAGGTGTCCGGACGATTTGGCTTTGCTAGCATAGGCAGGTGTTCCGCACTCGATTCAAGAAGGAAATCGTCGCGGAGTTCCTGCCTCCGGCGCGTACCCGCAAAACAGATCGAGTCATCATCCTTTGCGATGGCATGCCATCGATTCCGCGCAAGCAGGCACTTTGTGAATTTCTCTCGCGCAAAGGATATTGGGTCTTTTACCCGCGTTATCGCGGCGCATGGGAGAGCGACGGCAACTTTCTCGAGCACTCTCCGCATGAAGATATTCTGGACCTCATCGGTGAACTGCCCAGGGGTGTGAAGGACATTGCCTTCGGCCAGAAGTTCTCTTTGTCGCCGCAGCGGATTTTTGTTATCGGAGGAAGTTTCGGCGGGGCGGCAGCGGTTCTTGCATCGCTCGATCCGCGTGTATCGCGAGTGATTGCAAACTGCCCGGTGGTTGATTGGTCGATTTTGACCGGCAGCGAAAAAGCAGAAACTTCAAATCCTAGCTACGCGGCGTACATCCGCCAGGCCTTCGGCCGGAGCTACCGGCTTTCCGACAAGAATTGGAACAAGCTGCACAGTGGCACGTTTTACAACCCTGCGCATCATATCCGCGAAATCGACCCTTCCAAGATCATGATGTTTCACGCCAAGGACGATCCCTATGTGCCGTGGCGGTCGGTCGAACGATTTGCCCGCAAGACGGGCGCGAAGCTCAAGTTGCTCTCCCGTGGCGGGCACTTGAGAACAGAGATGATCGTGCACAAATATTGGCCGCAGATAAGCCGCTTCTTCGACAGTTACTCACTCAAGACGTCATAGTTGTAGTTGATCACTGCGCGTTTCGGGATATCTTTCAGGCCGCGAAGTGCGATGTCCCGGGTCATCGTGCTCGATCCTTTCATCAGCACTGACCCAATTCGAATCATCCTGCCGTCAGCCAGTTCGAGATAAATTCCTACTGGCATCATGAAGCTGTCAGGCACCCCAGCTTGGGTCAAAGACATATTCAGCGAAACGGTCCCGTCAGTGCCCTTGTTGAAGCTGGATTTGAAGTCGTACCGTGGCATTCCCGTACCATACACCCACTCGTCGAAGAACCAATCCATTTTGTTGTTGCCGGCCGCATTCATGACCGGAGTCATGTGGCGCTCCACCACCGATTTGAAGTCTTCGGTGGAGGCTAGCTTGCTGGTATAAGTATTCACGAAGTCATGCATCATGGCTTTGAACTGCTGGTCGCCGGTTTGCATGTCCCACATCATCATGCGCAGCATGTGAAGCACATACGCGCCCTTGGGATACATCAGCCGTCGCGGAATGTCCACCCCAACTTTCTTGTTCATGAGACGGTATCCCAGCGTCAGCGATCCGGTGTCGATGGCACGATACCCCTGTGCGTTCTTGCGAGTGAGAAGCGTGCGTTCGAAGTCCCAAAATTTATGAAAGTCATCGGTACTCTGATACACCGCTTGAAGAAACAAAGATGCAGAAAAATCTGAAAAGCCTTCACTGATCCACTCATCACGGTAAGAATGAAAGCCCACGGTATGCCCCCACCATTGATGCGCAATTTCGTGCGGACCGACTTCCTTGAAGAACCCATGAATGTCGTCCATGCCAAGGGTGTTGCGGGCAGTGGCGTCAAGGAATGCTGTCAATGGAAGGAAGACGAGTTCAGGCCAGGACTGGCCATAGGTGAAGGCAGTTTGCTGAGTAACTGCCAAACGCGAAAAAGGAGTTTTTCCGAAGAAGTCCGTGTACAAAGGTATAGCCAGTTGCGCCTCCCCTAGGGCCTTCTTCATCATTCCGGTCGTGTTGAAAGTGCCGCCAACGTCAGCGCCGTATACCTTGTATCCACGGCGGCGCCATTCTTCAACATCCTGGCGTATAGAATCCGCGATGCCGGGATCATCGGTATTGGCAAAAACTTCCGCAGCAAAATTCAAATCACTTAGCTGCACTTGCTGTTTACTGAACCTCCCGAAATTAAACCCTGCCACTGCGAACGGCACATCGGTATGCCAATCTGAGACGGTTTGGTTCCCCTCCTGAATCTGCCGTCCCGGTGTTCCAGTACCCACCATAGTCAATCCCTTCGGGATGCGAAAAACGATGTCATAGGTGGCAATATTCACCAAATCCGGCCGTCGGGTACCATGAGTCCCGGCTCACCGGATAGTAGTTCCCGTTGCCGATTTTCATGACCACGTCGGGGCCCGCGTATGCAATGGTCAAGGTACAGTGATCCCCAGCATTCAAGGCCTTCGGCAGGACGACTCCCACTTGTAATTCATCTTTGGCGTCTTCCTTTTTGAAAGTCTCTTCCTGAATGAAAGGCAGGGACGTCCCGTCGGACAAGTACGCGTTTTTGACGCGCAGGGTTTCGTACAACGTGAGGATAACCACCCGAAGGGAATTTACGCGCGGAGAGAAAGTCAGGGCGGAAGTTCCCTCAATGCGTCCGTTATCGCTGATCGCGGTTTCGATCTTGTAATGTTCTGGCAGGATAGCCGCATTTTGCTCCGCGCCGTTTGCTTTGCCGCTGGCGTACTCGCTCGAATAGTGAAACGCGGTCCATATCGCATAATTGGTTTCGTCATACACCAGGAATGCAACCTCCTCGGGCGAAACTCCGATTCCCGAGTAGGAGGTGTCTTCGAAGGGGACCCGAATATCGCGCGGAGAGTAATCCTGCACGCCGTATGGATCGACGACGAACAGTTCTTTGTGGCTGTATTTCTTGCCGTCAATAAAAGCCGTAAAAAAGCCGCCAGGTTGCGTGCTCAACACATCCTGGAGGATGCGCAGGTCGAGATTGTACTGCAGATCGTTGATCAGGTTTTGCTTGATTTGGCTAAGCAAGCCGCTGGCTGGGCTGGCGATCGTACCCGACAGAGTAGTACCTTGTTTCGCGATCTCGTCGTGAGTTCCATCCGTGAATCGAAATACGATCTGGGAGAAGTCTTCGTCAATGCGCTGGTCCCTCGTGAACATCTGCAGACTGCGGCGCTCCACGTCTATAGGCGGCACCAGAGAGAAAGAGCCGTCCCCGACGAACACAGCTCCGGTGATCTTGCCTTCGACCGGCGAGAGAAAGAAGAAGCGGCCGGACTTGAAAGTGAACGTACCGGCGTCGCGCTTCAGTACAAGATCCTTGACCTCAACCACCTCTCCGCTAATATCAATGTTCCGCACTTTTACATAGGTCGGCTCCGAATTAACTATTTGCGGCGGTGGAACGAGGGGAACCGTTGGGCGACTGGATAGTTCTTGCGACAATGTCGCGATAGACGAAAGAAAAAGCATAAGCAGAAAACCCTGGGCGCGCAGCATGACTCCCTCCTGTGAAAACTCACCATTATCCACCGATCTCCCGGCGAAAGACGTGACGAATGGTATCTATTCCGATTTTCGTAACGAGATGAGGAGCTTAGTGCGATGGTCTTTGTGGTAAACAGCCAATTGCTCAGGTCCCAAGATTTGAAAGCCCTTAAAGCGAAGCTGCGGGCTGTTTCGGTAACGTCTGCGGATCCGGATAGCGCACGGTTCTGAATCGCCACAGAATCAGCGGAATGAAAGCGGTTTCCACCAGCAGGGCGAAGACGCTGCCCTCAGGGCCGGTCGCACCTCCGCTCAACCACGCCGTACCGTGCGCTTGCCCTTCGAACAAGTGGCCCTTCGTCACCAACCCGCTATCCGGAACGCCGTAAAAGAAGGATTGCGCCCAGTCCCAGCCCAGGTGAATTCCGATTGAGAACCAAAGGGCGCCAGTCCGCCAGAGCGCTACCGATAACAAGATGCCTGCCATGAAAACCGCCGCTAACCCGACCTTCGTTTCGCCGGGATTGCCCATGTGTCCCAGCAGAAACAATGTAGAAGTTAGCAAAGCGGCGGGCCAGAAGGTTATGCCCGAGGTCAGGGTGTACTGGATGTAGCCGCGAAATCCGAACTCCTCCGCCAAGCCAACCAGCAGAAAAGCAACGCCCCACAGGGCGGCATAGTAGAACGTTTGCCGGGTGAAGCCGGCGAAAGCACCGTAGGAGAAAACTCCGAAGCTGTGCATTCCCAGGAGCAATAGCGACAAGCCGGCAAATCCCCAAACAGCGCCTTCAGCAAAACGCTTGAAGGCCCCATCTCGGCACTTGAGACCGTAGGCAGCAAGCGAGCGCTTCTCCAGCTGCGCCATGATCATTGCCGGCACCAGGAACATCAGAACGGTCAAACTCTCGGCGACGATGGCAAACCACGGGTTTTGGCCCAAGGAGGGTGCGCCGTGGCCCCTCGGGCCGAAGATTGCACGCGCGGCCGTGTTTACTCCGAAACCACAGGCTACCAGCGGGACAGCGTAAACCAGCAGTCGCCATCCTGCCCGCAAGCCATTGGGGCCGAACCAGACCGAGCGCGGCTGTGCTAAGGGCGCCGATCGAGTTATTGGTTCTGAGGATTGGGGCGGAAGGACATCTGCCGAAGGCTGATTCTCTGGCATAGATTCGCTCTCAGGATAATACGCGGTGGAGACAGCTTTCGTTCCGTATCTTGTTTCGGTTTAGCGATGACATCGACGGCGATCCCTTGGGGAGGTTCAATTCAAGGTTTAGACACGCGTTGCCCTATACCGATTTCGCAATGCGCAGGATGGCCTCGAGGCTGCGGTCCACATCTTCTTCGGTAGTCGACCAGTTAGAAACGCTAATGCGCATAGCCGTGTGGCCCTGCCATTGAGTACCACCGCACCAGCAGGTCCCGTCGTTTTGAACTTCGGCTATGACTTTCTTCGTTCTTTCCGCGTCGCCAAACGAAACTAAAACCTGGTTCAAAACCACTTCATTCAAGACTGAGTAGCCCGCTGCGCGAAGGCCGGTTGCGAAGCGCTCCGCCAACCGACAGTTGCGTTCGATCATCTCCGCCAGACCGGACCGTCCCAAAGATTTCAGTGCCGCCCAGACTTCGATTCCGCGGGCTCTGCGCGATGCTTCAGGCGCATACAAGGTGCCATCCCGCTGGTCGCTCATCTGCAGGTAAGCTCCGCTCAGCGACATAGACGCCCGCAAGCTTTCAGCATCGCGCACGAATGCCAATCCGCTGTCATAGGGAACGTTCAGCCATTTGTGGCAATCGACTGCCCAGGAGTCGGCCTGATTAACGCCATCCATCAGATACGCGCGAGCCGGAGCCGCCGCCGCCCACAAGCCGAACGCGCCGTCCACATGCACCCAGGCCCCGGCGTTATGCGCCTGTTCACATATTTTGCGGGCAGGATCGAAAGCCCCGGTATTCACGTTACCCGCCTGTATGCAAACCAGAGTTCGATCATTCAGAGGCGGCAGGGCATCCCCCTTCATGCGCCCTTGATTGTCGGCAGGGACGCGGGTGAGGCGCGCCTTTCCGAAGCCGACCAGGGAGAGAGCCTTTAAAAGGGAGGCGTGAACCTCGTTACCAACAATGACAGTGATTTCCGGCGCACCAAACAGGCCTTGTTCTTCGACATTCCAGCCAGAGCGCTGAAGAATTCCATGCCGCGCTGCGGCCAGGCAGGTGAAATTCGCCACGGTCGCGCCGGTGACAAATCCTACGCCGCATGTCTCAGGCAGTCCGAAAATTGTGCGCAGCCAACCGGCGGCAGTTTCTTCAAGTGCAGCCGCGACCGGCGACTGAACCCAAAGTCCAGCATTCTGGTCCCATGCTGCCGCCAACCAATTCGCCGCCATTGCCGCCGGCAGCGTGCCGCCTGTGACGAAGCCAAAGTAGCGGGGCCCGGCGCTGGCAACGGTTGCCGGTGATCCGCAATCATCAAGCAACACCAGCACCGCCTGCGGATCAGACGGCCCATCTTTAAGCGGACCGCTTAAAGCCTCCAGTGCCGCGATCGCGCTTGCGGTTGGAGACACTCTTCTGCGGTTCAAGCTTGCGAGATATCGCACTGCCCTTTCGGCCGCATTATCGAGGAGTGGCGTCATACCTTAGTTCTTCAAATCTTCAAGCATGGCGGTCATTTCGGACTGTGCGTGCGAATTTCCGGTGCGCACGGCCGAGGCGATTCCGTCCATCAGCATCTGCTTGGCTTCGTCGACCCGGCTAGCGGTGGCCAAAGTCTGAGCGGCCATGAAATATCCGGCAGTGTAGTCAGGATGAGCCGACAGCAGCTTGCGAAACTCCTCCAGTGCGCGATCCACATCGCCGAGCTTGGAATATTCCATTGCCAGGCCATAGCGGGCGAAGGCGTCATCCGGTTCCTGAGTCAGAATTTCGTTTAATGCGGCAATGCGATCCATCGCATACCCCTTTGTAACCAGCTTTCAGATTAACAAACGTCATCGAGCTTTGTGATTAGGGTCAACGTTTTACTTCGACGAGTAAACCTTCTCCACTGGAAAATAACAGCCAGCCATCGGTACAATTCTGTCATTCCGAAAAAGGAGCTCTAACCATTGGCGTGCCCTTTCTTCATGCCGACGCAGGAGTTGAGCGATGGTGGCTGGTTGCATCCCGCGCGGCTTCCTCTGGGCGGCGGATGGCGTGGTCAGTGCTGCGCTCCAGGGCATGAAGGTGCGGAGCCCAGCGTTGATGAGCTTCGCCAAATGTGCAATTTGGGCTATGCCTCCGGTTGCTCGCGATTGCCCGCGACCCGGAGCAGCGATGCCGTACGTTTTGGCGTGGCCCACGACCACGGCTCTCAGTTAGATGTGCTCTTCGTCCATGAGATAGGTCACCGTCCTGGCGAACACGGAACACTTCTATACGACACCTCGCGTGGCGAATGGCTCTCATCCCCTCTTGATTTGCGAATTGGGAAAATGGCTGAGTGCTACGTGCAGTCGTACTTGTCGCGTCGAAATCGGCCTATCCTAGACTCTGCTCCGAGAGCAAACTCATGAACCCAGAAGACCAACATATGCCGCGCCCGGTCCGCGACTCGCAGTCCGAAATGGCGGAGATCGTTCTGCCCAATGATGCAAACCCGCTTGGAGCGTTGCTCGGCGGGCGTCTGATGCATTGGATCGACATGGCGGGGGCGATGGCGGCGCATCGGCACTCCCACAGCTATGCCGTCACCGCCTCGATAGACCACATGGACTTTCTGGTCCCAGTGCATGTCGGGGACTTGGTAATCCTGAAGTCTTCTGTAAACCGAGTTTTCCACACGTCCATGGAGGTGGGAGTAAAGGTCTACGTGGAAAACTATCTCCAGGATGAGTGCCTGCATGTCAGTTCGGCATATTTGACGTTTGTCGCAGTCGATGCCGGCGGCCGCCGGTTGCCGGTTCCGGCGGTGATTCCAGAGACCGAGGACCAGCGCCGCCGCTACGACGACGCCGGCAAGCGCCGTGAGATTCGCCGCGAACACCTGGCCCGTCGCAGCGTGCGTTGAAGGTA